>OLNC01000544.1_pt1 | contig 35043 bp, 44 predicted proteins | sample 1672011 | NCBI WGS metagenome assembly OLNC01 (sample SAMEA3136636, study PRJEB25190) | human gut metagenome | biome: human gut; feature: human-associated habitat; material: faeces | place: Austria | collected 2013
TCCCCGGGAAGCCGCGGGTCGAGGGCGTTGAGTTGGCTTGTCTCGCAGGTGCGGTGCGACCGTATGAGCGCCAGGGCGGCGGTCAGCGGCTTCGGATGCCGCATCAGCCAGGCGCGGGCCGGTTCCGGCGCGGGAAGCCAGGAGGGGGGTTCGGCGAGCGCGCAATCCCACCAGTTGAGGGAGGATCCGGCCCTCCACCATCGCTCATCCAAGGCATCGAACATGCCGGCCGCCTATGCGCGGCTTCCCCCCACCGGCCGCAAGGGGTGTGTCGCGGCGTGAAGGCCAGTGGTTCCAACGCCTTTCGGGGATCGTGACGCATCATATGCGTTCCCGTGGGACGCATACCGCGCGCTCGTGGAAAAGAACATCTCGTGCCCGCCCGCCGAATGGGAGCGGATCGTGGGCCATTACAGCAATCCGAACAAGCCGGGCACGCCCGCCTACCGTCTCGCACGGTTCATTCAGGATGATGCGCGCGCCTCCGAACTGGTGCGCCAGTGGATCGAGGATGAGGCGATCAAGGCGCTGAACAAGGGGCATGACGTGGCCCCCGAGCTCCTGACCGACATCTGCAAGAGGGTCAGTCTGGAGGCGCTCACCCACAGGGCGTTGGGGGTGAGCGTGAAGCTGATCCGCGCGGGCGTCCTCTACGAGAAGGCGAAGGCCCGGTATCAGGCGTCCGTGGACCCGCATCCGTCGCGTGAGGACGAGGAACGCATCTGGGATGGGGCGATCGACAGGGAGAACGCGCGCCAGCAGAGGCTCGTGGACGCGGGCCGGATCCGCAACCGCACGTGGCTGCCCTACCATGATTCGACGAACAGCCGTCCGGGCGCGAACCGGGCCCCCGTGTCGAGCGGCGGGCTGGACGAATGGCGTCTCATGTTCGAACCACATAAGCCGGTCCGTTTCGCCCCGTTCGACGACATGGACGAGGATCACGACCGGGCGCTGGCCGACCGGACGCCGGTGGAACGCTTCGAGGTGACGGCCGACTGGTGTTCGGAGCATGGGATCACGTTGGAGACGATCGCGGCCATGTCCGAATCGGAGCTGCTCGCCATGGGCGTCGATCCGCAGTCCGTGAGGGATATAGCCTCCGGACACGGGCTGGACGGGGAGGCGGGACGGTTGGATCTCGTCCTGCACGACACGGCGCTGAGCGTGGAGCTGACGGAACGGAATCCGAAATCCTCCGCCACCGCGATCCTCGTCCGCGCGGGGCTGAGCCGCCGCCTCGCCGACTTCGCGTTGGCGTTCGAGAAGCGCATGCGCGACGAGGGGGTCTCCTCGCCGGCGCGCATGGCCCGCGAATGGGAGGCGTCCCGATCGCGGGCCATGCCCGACTACCACGGGTATCTGCGCCGCGTGGCCGGCATCGTCGAGGCGGAATCCGCGCGCGTGCTGGAGCACGCATAGCCGTCCGGCGAAAAAGACGGCCATCAAAAAGAGCGACGGGGAGGCACGGATCATGGTCATGGACGCGAACGGGCGAAGCCACAGGGCGAAGGGCCTGCCGAAAGGGTATGCGGGCACGTACGACGGGAACACGGCCGCGGCCGCGGCCGCGGATGTGACGCCGCCCGCCGCCTATTACGACGGGCGCATGAACGAGGACGATCGGCTCGGCTGGGCGGAGGGCATGGACGCGCTGAACGACCGGCACGTCGACGCCCTCCGACTGCCCGACGGACTGGATTCCGGCCGCTGGCACGACGAGTTCGGCGCGAACGTATGCCATGCTGGCGGCTGCACGTTCACCCTCGGCGACGGGGCCGACCCGGACGTGCGCGTGTTCAACCGGAGCAGGATCGCGAACCTGCCGTTGAGCGTGGTCCGCGCCCGCCTGGGCGGCGATGATCCGAAGTTCGACTTCGGGGACAGGCCATGGCGGCCCGACCCGGACGGGCTCGCCGACATGAGGGAGGCGTTCGGCGTCACGCCGGAAGGCACGCGATCCACGCAATTGGATGACCTGCTCGGCCCCGACCCGGTCGAAGGCTCGATTTCGAGCGTCGCCGGCACGTATCCGGGCGCGAACGCCCGCCTGTACGCCGATTTCGTGCGCCATCCGCGTCGCCGCTCCTACACGCTGGAGGGCGAGGCCATGGGCCGCGCCCGGACGCGGGACATGGCGCGGGGCATGTTCGTCGAATCGGCGCGCAACGACGCGAAGGCGTGGGGCGACGGTTACGATCCGGACGGCATGGCCGAACGGGCCGGCCGATGGTTCGACGAAAAATACCCGGCGCCGAAACGACAGTGAAAGGGAAAGGGATCCGATCATGACGGTGGACGGGAACGACCGGAGCCGCAAACCGAAGGGGCTGCCGGACGGCGGCCGGTACGATGCGGAAACCACGGCAGGCGCCGCCGATGACGCGATGCCGCCCGTTCCGCCGCATATGTCCGGGACGATCCGCATCACCGGGGCCGGGGCCGACCCGCTGGTCGAGACGGACCGGTTCCGGCCCGCACGGCTCTCCGCCGTCACGCGCGCCCTCCGATCCGGAACCCCCATGCTTGCCGGCCGGGACGGACGGCTGAAGCGTCTGACGGAGACCGAAACCCGCGAACCGGAACGGGCGGTCAATCCTTCAACGCGCCCATGACGGCTTCGTGCAATGCCATGCGGCCGGTGAGCACGTCGAGCTTGCGACGGTCCACGGTCCCCGACTCCAGGAGCCGGTGGACGCGGACCGTCTTTTTCTGCCCCTGACGGTGGAGGCGGTCGCATGCCTGACGGTAGTCGTCGAACGACCAGGGCAGGCTCGTCCACACGATCTCGTGCCCCCCGTCCTGGATGTTCAGCCCGTATTTCGCGGCCTGCGGATGCGCGGCCAATAACGGTACGCGCCCCTGCCTCCACTCCTCCAGCACGCCCTTCTCATGCACCTCGCGCATGCCCGGGAAGCGGGCGCGCATGCGCTCCAGCTCGTCCTTGAACTGGTAGAACACGAGCACGGGCCCGTCCGCCGCGTCCACGATGCCTGCCAGCGCATCCAGCTTCACATCATCCAGATGGCCGACCGTCCCGTCCGGATCATCCGTGTCCGGGTACAGGCAGCCGCAGGTCAGCTGGGCCAGTTTCGCGGTCAGGACGCCCGCGTTGGCGACGGTGACGGTCGTCCCGTCATCCAGGTCGGCGACTATTTCGCGGCGCAGCCTGTCGTACGTGTCCCGGGTGGCGTCCGGCATGTCGAGCCAATGGTCCGTCTCGATCATGGACGGGAGCCCGGGCAGCCTGTCGGATGCCTTCATGCTCAGGCAGAACGGTTCGATGAGGTCGAGGATCTCCCTCTGGGCGCCGTCGCAGGGCGTGTAGTCGATGGGCTGCCGGCGGCCGCCCATGTCGATGTACCGGGTCGGGGTGAACCAGCGGTCCCGGTACCGGGTCATCGACCGTTCCAACGTTTCGGACCGGTCGATGACCGCGATCTCGCCCCACAGGTCCAACAGGTTTTTGGTGGCGGGCGTGCCGGTCAGGCCGAGCGTCCAAGCGGATTTCCGCGCGTGCCGGCGCAATACGAGCCCCCGGGTGCTTCTCGGGGTCTTGTAGCCGGACAGTTCGTCCACGACCAGGCCCGTCCACGGCCAGACCTTCACCTTTCCGTCCAGCCATTTCAGGTTGTCCTGCCCGATGATCGTCACATCCGCGCCGGCCTCCAACGCCTTCGACCGTTGCCGCGGCGTGCCGACGGCGGCCGCCCAGGTCAGGGAGTGCATGCCCTTCCAGCGTTCGAGTTCGTCGGGCCACGAGTTGCGGGCCACCAATGCGGGCGCTATGACGAGGAACCGGGCGTGCGGGTCGGCGGCGTGCATGATGTCCATGACGGCGATGCTGGTCAGCGTCTTGCCGAGCCCGGGTTCGAGGAACAGGCCGCAGCCGCGGGCCGGGGAGGCGAACGCGTTCAGGGCGAACCGTATCGCCCGCCGCTGGTATTCGTGCAAAGGAGATCCCATGCCCCGTCGTATGCGTCAGACATAGACGGCATACGGAAAGGATTTATCATGGCATTCATCATCGTTCTTCTCGTCCTGCTCGCCGTCACGGTCGTGAAATGCGCGTACGTCGTGCCCCAGCAGTCCGCCTACGTGATCGAACGGCTCGGCCAGTATTCGCGCGTCGCCTACGCGGGACTCAACTTCAAAATCCCGTACGTGGACCGGATAGCGACCCGCACCGGGCTCAGGGTCAACCAGCTGGACGTTCGCCTGGAGACCAAGACCCTGGACAACGTGTTCGTGACCGTGGTCGCCAGCACCCAGTTCCGCGTCAACCCGGACGATGTCGCCACCGCGTTCTACGAGCTGCATGACCCCGGCCGGGCAATTGCGCTCCTACATGGAGGACGCGCTCCGCTCCGCCGTGCCCGCCCTCACCCTGGACGACGCGTTCGCCCGCAATGATGACGTGGCCGCCGACGTGCAGAGGACCGTCGGCCAGGAGATGGGCCGGTTCGGGTTCACCGTCGTCAAGACGCTCATCACCGCCATCGACCCAAGCGACCAGGTGAAAAACGCCATGGATTCGATCAACGCGGCCCAACGGGAGAAGGAGGCGACCCGCCAGCGCGCCGAGGCGCAGCGCATCCAGATCGAGACCCAGGCGGCCGCCGAGGCGGAGAGGAACCGCCTGCAGGGCGAGGGGCAGGCCAACTACCGGCGCGAGATCGCCGACGGCATCGTCGACCAGATCAAGAGCCTGCAGGCCGTGGGCATGAACATCAACGACGTGAACAACGTGGTGCTGTTCAACCAGTACCTCGATGTGATGCGTTCGCTGTCCGAGTCCGGCAACGCCAAGACCGTGGTGCTGCCCGCCTCCACGCCCGGCGGCTACCGCGACCTGTACGGGCAGCTCGTCAACGCCATGGAGACCGGCAAGGAATAATATGATACGGACGCATGCCGGGGACAAGGATGGGAACGGAGGCTTCATATGAGATTCGGATTGCGGAAGCCGAGCCCGTTGAAGAGCCTGTCGGCCCGCACCGGGGGGCGCGCCACGCGCATGGTGAAAAGGGCGCTGATCCCCGGCTACGGGAGGAAAGGCATGGGCTGGCTGCATCCGAGGCGCAAGCTGTACAACGGGATGTATAACAGGACGACGTTCTCGATATGGAATCTGTTCCGTTGAAAGGAATGCGAATCATGGAGTGGATCAACATGCTGGCCGCATGGTACTTCTCATTGCCCGCCGTCGGACAGGCGGGAATCACGCTGGTCGCCGGCCTGATCGTCGCATGGGCGGCGTTCAAGATCATATTCAAGCTGGCGAAGGGCGTGATCCGCGCGATCGTCGCGGCCGTGCTCGCGTTCCTGCTCGCCACCGTGCCCGGCAATCTCATCCTGCATGATGCGTATACGCGGTTGCGGGAAAACGCGGATATTTCCGCGATCATGTAAAACGGCATCAGGTTTTCCGCCCCTCATCCGATTCGTCCGGATGAGGGGCTTTTCCATGCCGGCGGAAAACGCATACGTAGGGGTATCCGAACTCGTTTTCCCGAAGGAGCCCCGTCATGGCCGATAAGCCGTTCGTGCCCATCGAGCATCGTCTGTCCCTGACCGTGGAGGAGGCGGCCGCGCTGTCGGGCATTCCCGTGAAGACGGTCAGGCTGGCCGTCCGCGCCGGGGAGCTGGGGCATTTCGAGAAGGGGTCGACGACGGTCCGGATCCGTCGCGCGGATCTGGAGGATTGGGTAGCCTGCCTGTAGCGCCTCCCGGTCCGGATTCCGGTCGGATAGGCGCACATAGGCGCACGGCCATGCTATTGTGGTTTTGTTTCCCAGTGTTTCCAACGGTTTGCGGCCCGATGGCCGATAACGTACATTATCGGATTCCAGTGTCATCGTCGTTCTTACGTACAGAGGCACCAATACGCCGATCCATTGCAGTCTCCGAAGCGTTGCGCGCCTGGAAATACATGGCGACGTTCTCCAGCAACACCAGAACGAATACGATGACAGCTGCGGGCAACTGCGCTGCGTCGCAGAAATCTCTCAGACGCACATCCATGGAATCCGCGAGAAAAACGAAGATAGGAAACGGTATCAGCGCCATTACAAACGACAGAAAATGCATTTTGACCATGGACCAGTCAACCGGCTCAGTCGCCGGACGCTTTGCCCGCGGCGTGAATATGTGGCCTCGACCTATCGTGAACGTGATAATGGCGACGGCCATAATGACGGCGACGAGCCAGAGCACGATTGGCAGGAACCCAATGACTATACCCATTGCATCAATCCTTCAGCACTGTGTTCTGCAAGATTACTCGATCATTGCACGCCCATAATGAAAAAACGACCTGCCGGAAACCCGGCAAGTCGCCATCATACAAACCTGCTGCGAAATCAAGCGGCCTCACGCTGTAGACGCTGCGCCTCAAGCTTCTTGCGCATACGCATGGCGGTCAATTCGTCAATCGGACGATTCATGGAAACCGTCATCGGCTTGTCATCAAGATCGACGTAATCCTCATCCTCCAGAGCGGTTTCAATCTGATGCCACAGTGAGCCGACCGACACGGCGAACACGGCCTTGCCGCTTTGCAGCAGCTCAAGCATCTGCTCGCTGGTCGTGCATTCGTGCACGTTCTGGCCGTCGCACATGATGGTCACGTTGGCCAGCTGATCGGTGGTGTGCTGGGTAAGGAAGCCGATGGCTGCAGTCACGTTCTGCAGATTCACGCCGGCATCCAGCAGCTTCTTGGAGACGGCCAGAATCACCACGTCCTTGAACGAATACAAACGACGGGAACCGGATCCGTGCGATGGCGTGATGGACGGTTCGACAATCTGCTTGCGTGCCCAGTAATCGAGCTGACGATACGTGATGCCCGCAACCTTGGATGCCACGGTACCGCGATATCCACGCTTGATTTCCTCGGAATCGGCGTTGGCGAACAACTCCCCCTGGATAGCGCCATCATTGAGATCTTCACGCTCATCAAGCGGAATATGAAGATGCAGCTCGGTCCGGCTCATCTCGGCTCCCCTAACTCACACTGGTGTAATCACACGATTGCAATTCTTCACCAAGTGTAACCCCACATAATGTGTCGGTTATTGGGAGACAAAGGCAGATTTCGTGAAGAACACCAGACGGAACTTGCCAATCATGATTTCATCGCCGTTTTTAAGCACCGCCTGATCAACGCGCTGACGGTTCACATAAGTGCCATTGAGGCTTCCGGCATCGATAACGGAATACTGGCCATTGACCCGGCGGAACACGGCGTGCTGCCGGGATACGGTGGAATCGTCCAGCAGAATATCCGCTCGGGGATCGCGACCAACAGTGATTTCATCCTCATCAAGCAGATACCGCGAACCAGACACCGCTCCCCTGGTCGAGATAAGCAACGCCGTCCCCTCGGACAGGCGTGTAATGGTGTCCAAATCCTCCTGAGTCAGAGGACGGTCGCCGGTTGCGGTAACGGGCAATACGTTAATAGCAGGCAATCCAATGATGGTGGTTTCGCCTGCGCTAGGAATCGGATCAGTCATAGCTTCCTATTCTACCGTCTTTGCATACTTATTTTGCGTAGCTTCACGCACTTCATCAATAATGACGTTATCGGAGGCTTCGACATTAACATTAGCTCCATACTTGACCTGCAGCTGGGCACCCACTCCCCCGGCGATGTCAACTGCGTTGGAAAGCTCCTGCGGATTGCCGATGGCCTTGACCACATACGGAGGTTTGATGGCCATGCCATCGGAAATCAGCCCTTCGTCAGCATCTTGAATATAGGTCGATGCGACAACGCGAACCTCGTTGATGGCAATGACTTCGGCGCCGGCATTGCGCAGCTCCTCGATGAGGTTGAACATGATCGAAGCGTCGATTCTGGATGTCGAACCGCGGCTGACCGTAACCGTAATACCCTTGCCCTTGGCCGGGAGCCGGCCGGAAATCAGACCACTGGTTTCCTCGTTCTGCTTGGCGATCTTACGCGCCTGTTCCTGCTCGTTGGCAGCCGACTTCAACGAGTTCAGCTGGCTGGTCAGCTGGGTTTTGCGCTGCTCGAGGTTGGATATCTGCGTGTTCGACTCGTTGAGCAGACGAACCAGCTCGTTCTCATCCATCGTTTCATAGGTGGATTTGGTGTTGTTGATCTGACTCATGTAGGCAAAGCCCAGCAATGCGCACATCAGCATGATGAAGATCGACGATATCAGTCGGGAACGATCGGAATTCCGGTTCAGGTTCTTACGCGGCTTTTTGCGTATAGCGGGGAACGAACCGGTTTCCATGCGGTCGTTCGCCTTATCTTGGGCATGCTGGTCATGCATTTTGTCCAGCATGTTGTTTGATTTAGCTCTTCGTACCATATCAGCCTCGGAAGATGAACCGGCGAATGGCGGACACGTTGGAGAAGATACGGATGCCGAGCACTACAATGACGGCGGTCTGCAGCTGCGAGCCGACGCCAAGCTGATTGCCGAGGAACACCAGCAAAGTTGCCGTCAGCACGTTGGCCAGGAACGATATGACGAATACACGGTCAGAGAAGCTTCGTTCAAAGTACGCGCGTGCAGCGCCCAGCAGTGCGTCGATGGCGGCCACCACCATAATCGGCAGATAGGGTTGCAAGACGACCGGAATGTCCGGCTTGACAAACACACCGATTACCACGCCGATAATCAGACCTAGGACGGCTGCCATTATTCGTTCCTCTCTGCGTATTGGGTTTCGCCAGCCACTGCTGCCTCAAGTGTAATCGAATTGGACTTGTTTACCTGCGGATAAATACCTGCTTGTTTGAAGGAATCGTACAGGCTTGCCAGATTCTTTGATCCCATAGCTTCGGCCAACGTGTTCTTGTCTCCGATGGCTTCAATGGTGTACGGGCTTTCGATGGCATTCACGCCAATGAGAATATGCCCACCCGCCTTACGGATGGAGGTCTGTGCACCGAGCCTATTGCCGTTGATGGAGATGGCTTCGGCTCCATTTTGGAACATCAGCGATACCAGCTGCTGCAAATCAAGATCCGTGACGACGCGAATCTTGCTGGTGGTACCCACTCTGGTGGAGGTGGATTGGTCGGACTGGCTCGCCGCAATAGGATCGGCCAATGTCATGGTGATGCCTTCACCGGTGACGGCCACGGCACCGGTGACCAATTCATCCTGAATCAGCGTGTCGCTTTTGACCTTTCCGGAGACCTTCTTCGACTGCTCGTCAACTTGGGCCTTGACTGCATTCACATCTTTGGTGAGCTGTTCGATTTGCGCATTGCGGTTTTCGAGTTGGTCGGCCAACGTCTGACGCACCTGTTTGCGCGGATCGGACTGCAGCTGCTGGACGAACAGGCACCCCGCAAACCCGACACCGACGCAAATCAGGAAAACGATAATGCGATTGAACCAGATGGAAAATACAGATCGCTGCTCATGGACCAGTCTCGAATCGGAGAACATGGGATCCATCGGACGGTTCACGAGATCGTCGATGAGTTGCAGGGAATCATCGTTGGTTTTACGGCGACGGCGTCCGCGAACGGCCGTGGCATCATTGGGAGACAACGCATGGTGGGATTTCACAGACCGAAATGCACGGGAAAAAATGGCACGACGGCGTACTGGCTCATTCTCTTCTGGTACGGGGAATGAGACCGGCGCTGTGGAATCAGGCTCCATGCCGCTCCCCCAATTCCTTGCGCAACAAGCTCACACCTTGCTTGGTGTAGATATATCCGGCCAACCAGTACATGGCAATGCCCCAAATCCCTGCGGCAAGCGCGGCAAGATAGAGCAGGTGGAAGAAGGCGTTGGTGCCAAGATCAGCGAAAATCAGGCTGACGATGGAAATCATCAATAATGCGGTGCCCGCTTTGCCCACGAAATGCACCGGCAACGGACCATATCCATATTGGGCAAGCCACAGCACCTGAATTGCCATCCACAAGTCGCGCAAACCCACAATGATCAGCATCCACCAGGGGATGACGCCGGCGATGCCGAGAGCCAGAATCGAGCAAAAAATCAACAGGCGATCGGCTACCGGGTCAAGAATCTGCCCGATTTTGCTGACTTGGTTGAATCTGCGCGCGATGATGCCATCGAGTCCGTCAGAAGCGGAGGAGATGGCGATAAGCGCCAACGCCGCAATCATCTCATGCCGAGAGATCAGCGCGGAGATGAATGGAATCGAGATGATTCTCAACGCGCTGATCAGATTCGGCACAGTGAAATACAGGTCACGCGCCTCTGGACTGTATCTGCTGCTGAGTTTGTGGTCTGTCATATCGACAAATAGTCTACATGGTTTACATGCGAGAGGCTTGCAATGCGGTGACGATGATGCCTCGAGCACCGACTTCGTACAAATCGTCCATCAGCTGGTTGACCTTGGCCTTGGGCACCATGACGCGCACGGCGTTCCACTGCTTGTCGTGCAGCGGGGAGATAGTGGGGCTCTCAAAACCGGGGGTCACGGCCACGGCTGCAGACACCTTGCTTACGGGGATGTCGTAATCCATAAGCACGTACTGGTGTGCGGTCAGCACGCCTTGCAGACGGCGGGTGAGTACGGCGAGACGGGAGTCCTTCTCGTCCAGACGCGGAGAGCGAATCAGGCACGCTTCGGAGTGCATCAGCGGGTCGGAAAAAACGCGCAGACCGGCGTTGCGCAGCGTGGTACCGGTGGAGACCACGTCGGCGATGAGGTCGGCCACGCCCAGCTGCACGGAGGATTCCACGGCACCATCCAGGTGGATGGTTTCAGCTTCGATACCGTGTTCGACGAGGTATTCATGCACCAGCTTGTCGAAGGTGGTGGCCACGCGCTTGCCCTGAATGTCTTCCAGAGTGGTGATTGGGGATTCGTTCGGAGCAGCGAAGCGGAATGTGGAGGAGCCAAAGCCGAGCGGCATGTGCTCGAGTGCGGCGGTACCGGAATTCTTCAGCAGATCTTGTCCGGTGATGCCCACATCAATGGCACCGCGGCCCACGTACACCGCGATATCCAACGGACGCAGGTAGAACAGCTCGATGCCGTTGTCTTCATCCTGGACGACGAGCTGACGAGGATTAGTGCGCAGACGGTAGCCGGCCTCGGCCAGCATGTTCCACGCGGGTTCTGACAACATGCCCTTATTGGGCACTGCGATTCTCAGCATGAATGCTCCTCTCCCCTGTTGGGAGTTCGATGCGCTGCGGTTACTGCATTGTGCGGGGATTGCCAGCAGAATTGCCCGTGAATCCCTTGTGCTTGGTTCAGTGTTCTGCGGCCGCGGAACGGCGATCACAGGTGCTTGTAGACGTCCTCGAGGGTCAGGCCGTGCTTGATCATCATGACCTGAACATGGTAGAGCAGCTGGCTCATCTCTTCGGCGGTGCGATCCGCGCCCTCGTACTCGGCGGCCATCCAGGTTTCGCCGGCCTCTTCGATGATCTTCTTGCCGATGAAGTGGGTGCCCTTGTCGAGCTCATCGACAGTCAGGGAGCCTTCGGGACGGATCTTGGCCTTTTCGGACAGTTCGGCGAACAGGGATTCAAACGTCTTCATGATTATCTTTTCTTTGTTGCTTCTGCTGAGGTAATGGGCGCGCTGCGGCTCAGGCCTTAAACGCGGCCTCGGCCTTGGCACGGATGTCATCGACGGCCTGGGCGGGGTTCTCAGCGCCATATACGGCGGAACCGGCCACGAGCACGTCGGCGCCGGCTGCGGCCACGATGTGCGCGGTCTTGGGGCTCACGCCACCGTCGACCTGAATGCGGGTCTTCAGTCCGCGACGGGTGATTTCGTCGCGTAGACGGCGAACCTTGGCCATCTGGTTGTCGAGGAACTTCTGGCCGCCGAAGCCGGGCTCCACGGTCATGATGAGCACCATGTCGAACTCATCGAGGATGTCGAAAATCGGCTCGACCGGTTCGGCCGGACGCACGGCGAAGCTCGCCTTGCAGCCCATTTCGCGCAGCTGGCGTGCCAGACGTACCGGGGCATGGGTGGCACCCATGTGGAAGGAGACCGAAGCGGCACCGAGCTTGGCGTATTCGGGGGCCCAACGATCCGGATCCTCGATCATCAGGTGCACGTCGACGGGAAGGTCGGTGACCTCGCAGATGCGGCCAACGATGGGCTCGCCAAGGGTCAGGTTCGGCACGAAATGATGATCCATCACGTCGACGTGAACCAAATCGGCATTGGAGATGGCCTTGAGGTCACGTTCGAGGTTGCAGAAATCAGCGGACAGGATGCTGGGTGCGATTGCGATATTGCTCATGGTTTCCTACCTTATCTGTGCAATGGGACTTGGAGCCCCGTGTTTCGTGCTGTTTGGACGCTGTTCTTTCCAGTGTTACTTATTTTGCATATTGCCGCGCTGGGCTTTCTTCTGGCGCAGTCGTTCTTCTTCGATGCTCTGGCGTTCGAGTTCGTCGGCGGTGACCGCCGCAAGTTGCCGGGCCTGTACCTTGGAGTCAGGGCCATGCTGGTAGAGCACGACGAACAGGATGCAGCCGATCACGAAGACGATGATGGCGGTCCAGACGTTGGTGCGCAACCCCAGAATCACTGTGGAGTAGTTGATGCGCACGTTTTCGACCCAGGTGCGGCCCAGTCCGTACCACATCAGGTACATGGCGAACTGCTGGCCAGCCCTAAGGCGGTCGGCGAGCTTATGGCCAAGGTAGATGATGATCGCGGCGCCGATGAGGTTCCAGATCATCTCATACAGGAATGTGGGGTGGAACAGGGTGGTTTTGTAGTCGGGGCACTCAGCGCCGGAATAGCAGATTTCGGATTTGCCGATGGCGTCCGCGTCGTTGAGTTTCAGACCCCAAGGCAGGGTGGTGGGCCACCCGTAGAGTTCCTGGTTGAACCAGTTGCCGAGTCGGCCGATGGCCTGGGCCACGGGCAGCGCGGGGGCGATGGCGTCGGCGAAGATCGCGAACGGGTAATGCTTGTGGCGGCACCATAGGAACGCCACCAGCGTGCCCACGGAGATACCGCCGAAGATGGCCATGCCGCCTTCCCACACCTTGAGGATGTTGATCAGGTTGCCGGTGGGCGGGAAGTAGTCGGCCGGCGTGGTGATGCAGTGGTAGAGGCGTGCGCCCACCAGAGCGCAGGGCACGGTGACGAGCGTGGTGTCGAGAATCTGGTCGAAGGTGCCGCCGTAGCGCTTCCAGCGCGTGGTGAGGATCCACACAGCCACGCAGATGCCAATCAGGATGCAGATTGCATACATGTGGATGGTAAACGGGCCGACCTGGAATTTAGAGAAGGTCGGCGAGGGGATATAGGCCAGATTCATCGTGCCTCACTTACTCGTATTCGCTAATGCCGCCTGCCATACTACCGCATGGAAACCGGGACTCGAGGAACGCCTCACGCTTTGGCAGCGTACTCGTTTCATATGTGTCGAGCCTCAGGGTCCAAGCTTTTCCTCGATGGCTTCGATGGCGGATAATCCCTTTACCAGGGCGCAGGCGGCAATCCATGACGGAAGCAGGTGCCGAATACGCCCTGATTCTAGGGGCGGCAGGTCTTAGCGTGCGTTGTGGATGCCTTCGGCCAGTTCCTCGCTCTTGGCGGCGAGCAGCTTCAAGCCTTCCTTCGGGTCGCGTGCGGTCTTGTTGTCGTCCGCGAGCAGGGTGTGCACGAGCGCGGAGCCGACGATGACGCCGTCCGCGTAGGAGCCGACCTTGGCGCCCTGTTCGGCGGTGGACACGCCGATGCCCACGCACACGTTCTCGGCACCGGCCTGACGGGTACGTTCCACGAGGAGTTCGGGCGAGGCGTCGATGGTGGCGCGTTCGCCGGTGACGCCCATGCGGGCGGCCGCGTACACGAAGCCGCGCGCGTTACGGGCCACGGTTTCGAGGCGCTCGGTGGACGAGTCCGGGGAGACCAGGAAGATGCGGTCGAGTCCGTGGCGGTCGGAGGCTTCGATCCACTCCCCCGCCTCGTCCGGGATAAGGTCCGGGGTGATGAGACCGGCGCCGCCGGCGTTCTCGAAGTCGCGGGCGAAGCGCTCGACGCCGTAGTGGTACACGAGGTTCCAGTAGCTCATGATGAGCGGCACGCCGCCGGCGTTGGCCACGGTTTCGACGGCCTCGAACACGCGCTTGATGGTCTCGCCGTTGTTCAGGGCGATGGAGGCGGCAGCCTGGATGACCGGGCCGTCCATGACCGGGTCGGAGTACGGCAGGCCGATTTCCACGGCGTCGACGCCGTGCTCGACCATCGTTTTGAAGGCGTCAAGCGAGACGTCTGGGTTGGGGAAGCCATAGGGCAGGTAGCCGATGAAGGCGGGCTTGTTCTCGGCCTTGAACTTGGTGAACATAGCGCCCGACTTGCTGGGCTTGTGGCTGATGCCCAGCGGCTGGCCGGACGGCGTGGTTGCTTCGTTGGTCATAATCAACAATCTCCTCTTCTTGTCAGGCGACGGTGTCGCCGTGGGCGCCGGCCACATCGAGCGCGGCGGCCTGATCGTCGGTCAGGTAGCCAAACCACTTGCCGGCGGTGGCCATGTCCTTGTCGCCCCGGCCGGAGATGTTCACGATCATCACGGCCTTGTTATAGCCCTTGGCCTTCAGATCCGCGGCGGCCTTGTACGCGCCGGCCACGGCGTGCGAGCTTTCGATGGCGGGGATGATGCCCTCGCTCTGGCTTAGGTCGCGGAAGGCGTTCATGGCCTCCTCATCGGTGGCCCAGCTGTAGTTCACGCGGCCGATGTCCTTGAGCCATGCATGCTCTGGCCCCACGGAAGCGTAGTCAAGGCCTGCAGAGATCGAGTAGGTATCGAGCGTCTGGCCTTCGTCGGTTTCCAGCAGGTAGCTCTTGGCACCCTGGAACATGCCGAGCTGGCCGGTGCCGGGGGCGAAGCGGATGGCGTGCTGGCCGGATTCGGGGCCGTTGCCGCCGGCTTCGTAGCCGTAGAGGTTCACGCGGTCATCGTCCAGGAAGGCGTTCATCACGCCGATGGCGTTGGAGCCGCCGCCCACGCAAGCGCAAATCGCGTCCGGATGGTCGATGCCGTACCAGTCCTGAAGCTGCTGCTTGGCTTCCTCGCCGATGATCTTCTGGAAGTCGCGCACCATGGCCGGGAACGGGTGCGGGCCTGCGACGGTGCCGAGCAGGTAGTGCGTGTCCTTGACGTTGGTGACCCAGTCACGCAGGGCCTCGTTGATGGCATCCTTCAGAATCTTGTCGCCGAGGGTCACCTCGACCACTTCGGCGCCGAGCATACGCATGCGGGCCACGTTCAGGGCCTGGCGGCGGGCGTCGATCTGGCCCATGTAGATGCGGCACTTGAGGCCAAGCATGGCGCACACGGTAGCGGTGGCCACGCCGTGCTGGCCGGCACCGGTTTCGGCAATCACGCGTGTCTTGCCCATGCGCTTGACGAGCAAGGCCTGTCCGAGCGCGTTGTTGATCTTGTGCGCACCGGTGTGGTTCAAATCCTCGCGCTTGAGGAAGATACGGGCGTCGAGGCCGGTCTTCTCCTTGACGAGTGCGGCGAAGCGCGGGGCTTCGGTCAGCGGGCTCGGGCGGCCCACGTAACGCTGCTGGAGCGTCATGAATTCCTTGTGGAATTCGGGGTCGGCTTTGGCTTGCGTGTAGACGCGCTCAAGCTCGTCGAGGGCGGTGATGAGGGCCTCGGGCACATAGCGGCCGCCGAACTGACCCCAATACGGTCCCTGATGTTCGCTGAGCGGGGTTGTTTCGGATGCTTTCACTTGTGCTCCTGCCTTTACTAGTCGTTCCACTGCAAGTTCATGATCGTCGGCGGTGGCCACGCCCTCGCCGACCAGTACCGCGTCCGCTCCCGCGCGGGCGTAGTCTTCGACCTCGACCGCGCCGAATACGCCGGATTCCGCCACCTTGATGACGTCATCGGGCAGATCGGCCGCGAGTTCGTTGTATTTGTTCACGTCCACCTTGAGGTTCTTCAGGTTGCGCGCGTTGGTGCCGATCACCTTGGCGCCGGCCTGACATGCGCGTTCGATCTCCTCGCGGGTGTGCGTTTCGACCAGCACGGTCATGCTCAACTCGTGCGCCAAATCCAGCAGATGTTTGAGCTGGGCGTCGTCCAATGCGGCGACGATGAGCAGCACCAAATCGGCACCGTGGGCGCGGGCTTCGTAGATCTGGTAGTCGGTGACGATGAAGTCCTTGCGCAGCACCGGAATATGCACGGCGGCGCGAACCTTGTCGAAATCATCGAGGCTACCGAGGAATCTGCGGCCTTCGGTGAGCACGGAAATGGCGCTTGCACCGCCCCTCTCGTATTCGCGGGCCAGCGCGGCCGGGTCCGGGATGTCGGAGAGGTGGCCCTTGGACGGGGACGCGCGCTTGATTTCGGCGATCACCGGGATGCCATCGGCGCGCTTGAGCCATCGTGTCGCATCGATTGGAGCCGGGGCCGCCAGCGCGGCCTTCTTCACATCCTCAAGAGACACGGTGAGCTCGCGGGTTTGCTGGTCCTCCAGTGCGCCCGCCACCAATTCGTCCAAAACCGACATGGTCCTCCCTTTGTTGGTGTTCGGTCATGCGCCACTCTAGGTCACGCCCCGTCCCGATTGCCGAACCCGTCCTACATTTTGGGCTATTCCTCGTTGGTTCGTATCGCTACGGAACCAGAGCGGCCAACAAAAAGGAAAATCGCCATGAATATCGGTCATACGGCCTGGGATTGATTCCATTGATGGCATAGACTGGGCGCATGTGCAGGAGATTCGCGCTCGGTTTGGATTGGGATGCCGTGGCCTCACAGTTCGCGGTAGACGAGGATGACGTGCGCGTTGACACTCTGCCACAGCCTTCCTACAACATCGCACCCACGCAGAACATTGGCGTGGTGGCACAGGGCAAGGATGGCCGCCGTCATCTGACCGGTGCCTATTGGTCGCTGGTGCCGCGATGGAGCGCCAGCAAAGTGCTGAGCTACCCCACATATAATGCGCGTGTGGAGTCTGCGCATGTCAAGCCGGCGTTCGCCGAATCCACAAAATCCATGCGAGCCATCATCCCCGCTTCCGGCTACTACGAATGGAAAGGTCGCAGGCCATTCTATTTTCACGCACCACATGATGAACTATTGTCTTTGGCTGGCCTGTACTCATGGTGGAGGCCGTCTCCCGCATCGCCATGGCAGCTGACCGCAACCATCATCACCTGCCCTGCCGCGGACGAGTTCGTCAAGGTGCATGATCGCATGCCCCTGCTGGCTCCTCGGAATATGGTTGCCTCATGGCTGGACCGCTCCGTTGACGGAGCCGCACTGTTAGATTCCATGCGGGAAGCGGGTACCATGCTTTCCCGGCGTCTGCAATTTCACGAAGTCGCGCCACTGAACAGCGACGGCAAACGTCTTATTCAGCCATTGGATTCCACCGAACCCATGCGTCTGTTTTGAGCTCTTGCAGCTGGAACCGGCTATGCAGCTGTATATGAAGACGGATCAATCAACGCCCCGCTGATAACTAACCTCGTATGGCCATCAGTCAAAAACAGGTCTCTTCTGCTCGACATTGGTCGACTACGACTACTTTTGCACCAATCCGCGCAACAACTCGATCTCGTCGCGATGCGTGGTGGGCGTCTGCTCCTTGGTTTCGAGGATCATCGGGAGCTTGGCCATGATCGGGTCGTTGACCAGTCGCGTGAAAAACGGGATGCCGAGCTGACCCTCCCCGATGTTGGCGTGACGATCCTTATGCGAGTCGAGGCCGAACTGCGAATCGTTCACGTGAATCGCCTTGACCTTGGCCAATCCGATCACCACATCCAACTGATGCATCACGCCATCGTAGTCGTTCCCCAAGTCGTATCCGGCATCCAGCACATGGCAGGTGTCGAACGTGACGCCGACGTTCGCCTTGTTCTCCACGCCGTTCATGATCATGGCGAGCTCCTCGAAGTTGCGCCCGCATTCCGTGCCTTTGCCGGCCATGGTCTCCAGCAACACCATAACGCCATCCGCACGCTCAAACACCTGATTCAGCCCCTCGCTAATCAGCCGGCAGCCGGTCTCGGCGCCTTGGCCCACATGCGCGCCGGGATGAATGTTGATATACACCTCCTGGCCGGTCTCGCGGATGGCGGTCAGCAGCTTGATATCCTCGGCCAGCGCCTCGATGGCGAATGCGCGCTTGGCCTCATCCTTGCCGGCCAGATTGTAGACGTACGGCGCATGGACGACCAACGGCCCATAGCCTTCGGCCCTGAGCTGTGCGCCGAACACCGCCGCGCCGGCCAGGTCGAGCGCCTTGGAACGTTTGCCATACGGAGATCGCGGAAAGAACGCGAACGCGGTGCCGCCCTCCTCATGGGAGCGTTTCAGCAGCTCGTTCCAGCCGCCAGCCGTCGACAAATGCGATCCGATAAGCAAACCCGTCATTTCACTTCCGCCTTTCGTGAGCCGTTTCATCTACCGCTATCATATGGTAGGCAGCATCGAGTGCAGCCCGCACAACCGACATGAGGCACAACCCTCTGACCATCCGACCATCTGACCGAAGGAGACCTAAGCATGGCGTCAGCCGGCAATCCCAAGGACGACACCGGCCTCGAACGGAAAATGGAGTCGCGCCACCTGACGATGATCTCCCTGGGCGGCGTAATCGGTACCGGCCTGTTCGTCAGCTCCGGTTACACGATTCATCAGGCGGGGCCGTTGGGCGCGATCCTCGCCTACGCGGTCGGTTCCTTGCTCGTCTACTGTGTAATGGTCTCGCTGGGCGAGCTGTCCGTGGCCATGCCGTATGCCGGCAGCTTCCACATGTATGCGAAGCGATTCATCGGACCCGGCACCGCATTCACCATCGCCATCCTGTATTGGCTGAACTGGGCGGTGGCACTCGCCTCGGAGTTCACGGCGGCAGGGCTGTTGATGCAACGGTGGTTTCCTCATTCGCCGTCCTGGGTGTGGTCGGCCGTGTTCATTGCGGTGGTGTTCGCGCTCAACATCATGTCCGTGCGGCTATATGGTGAGGCGGAGTTCTGGTTCGCGTCAATCAAAGTGTTCGCCATCATCGCGTTCATTGTGATCGGCCTGCTGGCAATCTTCGGCTCTATACCGATTGCCGGCCATGCTTCCGCGCCGTTGCTGGGCAACTTCGTGGCCGATGGCTGGTTCCCGAGCGGCATCGCACCTATTTTCTCGACTTTGCTGACCGTGGTGTTCGCGTTCTCCGGCACCGAAGTGGTGGGCGTGGCGGCCGGCGAAACCAAAGATCCATCGCGCGCGATTCCCAAAGCCGTGCACACCACGGTGCTGCGTCTGGCAATTTTCTTCATCGGCTCGATTCTGGTGATGGCGGCCTTGATCCCCTGGCATCAGGCCAGCGTGGACACGAGCCCGTTCGTGCTGGTGTTCCAGTCGATCGGTATGCCGTTCGCCGGCGACATCATGAACTTCGTGGTGCTGACGGCTGTGCTTTCCGCCGCGAACTCCGGCCTGTACGTGTGCTCGCGCATGGTGTGGTCGCTGGCCAAGGAGCGGCTGATCCCGGCGCGCTTCGCCAAGACGAATTTCCGCGGCGTGCCGGTGTGGGCCGTACTGTTCAGCATGGCGGGTTCGCTGCTGGCGCTGCTGTCTTCCGTGATCGCCGCTTCGACCGTGTATCTGGTGTTGGTCGCCGTATCCGGCTTGGCGACGCTGGTGGTGTGGTTCTCCGTGTGCGTGTGCCATATCCGGTTTAGGCGTGAATGGACGCGGGACGGGCACAGCGCCGACGAACTCGGCTATCGCGCTCCCGGTTTCCCGGTGCTGCCGTGGCTGGCCATCGTGATGTGCATCGGCGCGCTGGTGCTCGTGGTGCTCGATGAGACGCAACGTTCGACCCTGTATTGCATGATCCCGTTCGTCGTCTGCTGCTACGCGGCTTATTACGCACTCGAACGGCAGCGTAAACGCGAAAACAACGCCTAACTCGATTTCGAGGGGCTGATTTGGCGCTTACCGGAGATCTATCTCCGTTTCAAGGGGCTGATGCCCAAGTAGACAAGGCTCCACAATGGCGTCATGTCGTTGCCACAAAGCCGTTTATACTCGCGGTTTGGCGTTTGAACAGCCCCTCGAAAGCCAAGTAGATGTCCCCACCGGACGAAATCAGCCCCTCGAAGCCGAGAAACCATTGATAGCCGATTATGTTGCGCCCAGTGACGTGCCTGGTTCCGTGCTCGAACTGGTACAATAATCGGAGTTTGTTTTTTGCAAAGGTGCATTGTTATGTACAAGGTGTTGGTGTCGTTCGCAGACAGCTAATGCGCGTTGACTCGTCGCGCTAAGCCGTGGTCACCGTTTGGGCCCTGACCAAGCGCGTCTTCCTATCCGCGATCATACTCGGTGCAATGGTGAACATCGCCTGCGTAGCCAGTATCACCGGCGCGCAGATCATGTTGGCCGCCCGTGGCACCAGAGCGGTCATGATCGGACTGCTCGGCACGGCAATGGGCGTGAGTACTTTGGTCGGCTCGCTGTTGGCCAACAAACTGGTTGATATGGTTCCCACTGGGAGACTGATTGCGGGCGCACTTGCGTTATTCGCGGTCAGCCAGATGCCACTGCTATTCCTGCACAGCTACGCGGCCATTCTGATCTGCCAGATTCTGGCCGGCCTGCCGTTCCCCGCGCTGAACGCCGGTCTGCTCGGCTTTCTCTACGGCAAGACGCCCGACAATATGCAGGGTCGGGCTTCTGCCGTATTTGAAACCACGGTCGGCATATTGGGCGCGATTGTCCCGGCCGCGGTCGGCTGGCTGCTGCAACAGCCGGGTCTTGGCTTCACGGCGGTGATGGGCATGGCTGTGGTCTGTGCCATGGCTAGACTGGTCGTTGCATTGATTGGTCCGCTGCGTCGGATCTCGACCCCCGACCGGTGGAGCGAATCCGAGCTGTGAATGCAGCGAACGCATACTCCGCGCCCGGATGTCGGTGCGGAACGTACTCAACCGTCAGCCAGACGGACACACTCCTGCTGACTGACGGTCATATTATTGGCATACGGTGGTTGAGTCATCCACTAGCATGATTCATACCACTGCTGGATGGTATGGAATTCACAGTACGAATTATCAGCCATGTCAAATCAGGTCGTACGGCATCTGATGCTTGACCAGCCAGAAGATGCCGAGGCCGATGAACACCAGCAGATTGAATCCGCCGCTATGCCATGGCAGCACGATGATTAGCGTCGCCATACGCGCCACATAGAACGCCGCACGCCGCCAGCCTTCTCGCGGCCGGGTTTCCACTGTCATGTGCGTGAAACTGCCGCCGAACGTGCAGCCGCCGCGCAACCATGGCACCACGCCCTCGAAGAGGATGAGCGCCGCCAGGAAGAGGATCGAACCGGTCCAGTCGAACGGTTCCATCGACTGCCATGAGCCGTTGGAGCCCGAGGGCAGGTTCGAGCGGACGATCATGACGAACAGATGCGTCGGCATCACGGCGAACGCAATCAGCGTCATGTCGATGATGAACGTGATCAGCCGCCTCATGAAGCCAGGTGTGGTGGTCGGCGTCATATCGGCGACCCGCGCCGGAATCAGGCGCAGCGAAAGCATGGCCAGCGCGAATCCGATCAGCGCGCCGGTCGTGTTCCACAGGAGATCGTCCACGTCGAACAGACGGTAGGCGCACGGGAACACGCCCATGAGGCCGGTCAGCTGCATCGTCTCCAGAAACAGCGACGTGGCGAATGACAGTACTGCGGTAACCGGCAGCGGCCAACGCCAGATACGGCCCATGATGAAGCCCAACGGCAGGAAGAACACGATATTAAACGCGATTTGCAGTACGGCGGTGAGACCATCGGTACGGATGTCACCGATGAACTGCAATGGATTGAGCTGTGGCGTCAGATGGTGCGCGGCGCAATAGGCCGCCGCATCGGCCGGCATCGGATACAGTGTGAAGCACAGCAGGCCGAGCAGGTACAGCACCGTGCCATACGCCACTATGGCCGACGACAGTCGGATGCGATTGTCGCGATGATATAGCAACGCCAGCACCGGCACCGTCAGCAGCATGGACACAAACGGCCACAATGCCAGCGCGAACGCAAACGGTTCGGAAAAGTTCTTGAGAAATCCCATCTTCAATGCTCCCTGCTTCGGTCCGCTCCATTCGGTTTCGGACCATATCTCTCGACTTCTGATTCCAAGGTACGGAACATGACGGCACGCGGGTATCGGCCACGAGAGCGAAATCATTGGGATGAAAGGCGATTCGTATCATTCGCATGGATGAGGGAGGTACACCAGTTGTGACTGACAATTGCGGCCTGCGAACCGGCAGGATGAATGGGACTGACCCAACTGGCCCGTCTCATCTTGTAGGGTGTTTCGTGCTCTTGTAGGCAGATGATTCCAATGGCGATGATCGGAATACCGCCATTGCAATGACCTCTCGCCAAGGCCAGCTACCTACAAGATGCTGAATCTGCCTACAAGATGAATTCGCCGGTGAACCATGCCGGCATCACCGTCGATGCCGTGGATTGTTTCGCTGAGCAATGCATCCTGACAATCGTCGAATGGCTGCGTGGGTAAATACTTCTTCCTTATGATGCACATATGATGTACGACTTGCCGTTGCATGAATACGCGTATGCTTCGCTGCCGATTATGCCGTGGCCATCGCCTCGCATAAAGCCGACAACGCCCGTATTGCATCGCTAAAAGAATAGTCACGCGGCATAGCCGTACCGCTTTCTATAAGCGTCCCACGGGTCTGATTTCACTCTCATTCATGCTGGCATCACCGCTTCGAGGTAAGGACGCATCACGTTCACGAGCCGAAATTCGCGAGCGTAGTTCATGAGTTTGACCAAGTCAGTGTGCGCGGATCTCATGTAATTCTGGAAGGCGGATTGCAAATCTTGCGGATCCACTGTGCTGCGGGAGCGGAACAAATCGCAAATGGTTCGTTCCAAATCATAAACGCGAACCGTATGCCCGAACATGGTGATAGCCGACGCCAGGCCAATTGCAAAGCGATTGTCGGCCACCTTTCTCACTGTTACGTCTTCATTCTTGAGACGAGCCGTACCTGATGATTGCGGTAAGGTAATCGTCGGTGTCAGGGGGGCTCGCTCCCCCTCTCCAAGCAAGAACAACGCAGTTTCATGCGAAAAAATGGCTTTCGGATATCGATACTGCAATTCGAACAGCGGATCGGACTCCGCATTCGGTGAAACATATAAGCCCTTTGCCGCTTTCTCAAGCTTGGCTTCACGCACGAATCGCGAAATCTCCGTGCGGGAACTCCTCGACGCTCCATTTCCGATACCGGAAGATATCCCATATGCTCCTTCAATACGCTTTCCGCTTCTGTCGCTCTAGTGGACATGGGCACTCCTTCAGATGTTGCGGAGCTCGGAGAGTTGCCTGAAGAAAAGTTTTGCTATCGCCTAACCTAATGCGTTATTCGACTCCAACCGTTGCTCGACTTCGAAATGCTCGAATACTATGAGCGAGTTGTCGTTCAACGGAAAGTTTGGGTTGGCGAATTCATCGCGGTATTCCGCCGAATTCCAGAAAGATTCGCGTGCGCTCCGCCATTGGGCCGCCGTGACGTCGCCTTCACCCTCATCGATGGCGTACCGGTCAGTGACTTTTCCGAGCGGAATCACGTCAACCGCAGTGGTGACGAGTACGGCTACGGGTCGTTCATCGGAATCCACCAACACCGAATGCGCGCCAACGCACGGCAGCGGTTCGACCTCTTCCTCATATTCAATCATCAGCGCAGCGGTGGCGGTTTTTACGCCGTCCAGAATGAGCTTCACCAAGCGATCGCGTTCAGGCCCAGGAAACATAAACTCCGCTTTGGGCAAATCACTGGTTTCAAATGCCGTATTGACGCTCATGCAATGCTCCAGATCGTCTTTATGTTCAATTGTGCTGTGCTTTTCTTACTCCCATCATAATAGCCCGAATTCCATGAGTTTCCGGCGCTGATCCAGTGGCCTCCATTACGGTCAATACAACCTGATGCCAAGCAATCACATGACAACAAGTGACACTGTACTCACGAACCGGCCTACTATGGGCGGCATGACGATTCGTATTGTTTCGATTGAGCCGCCATGGTTTGAGGAAAAGGCCCAAGTTCAGTCGTGCACGTGGCGCGAACTCAATCAGGGGCATATTCCGCAGGAAATCGTGGATGCGATCACTCCCGAATTCGCGCTCAAACTGACGCGCAGCCACGCCAAAGACCCCAATCAGGTCGTATTGGTCGCTTTGGAGAACAACCACGTGATTGGTTTTGCTGAGCTTCTGCAAACGCCGCGTTCGCCAATCAAACGGTCCGAGGCTGCGGAACTGGCTTCGCTATATGTGTTGGAATCTTGCCATCGTCATGGTGTTGGCCGTGCTTTGGTTGAGGCGGGCCAACGCGCCATCGGCAACGATCGGCTCGCCTTGTGGGTCGCCGGATTCAACACCAACGCCCAAGGTTTCTACCGTCACATCGGCTTCCATGAGACCGGCCTGACTCAAACCGAAGACATGGGCCCGGAACTCGAAATGATCAACTACTCTGACGGCGTATTCCAGTGAGCAGCCCGACCTCCCACACGCGTCCGGCGCTACCATGAAGCCATGTCTTTGAACAGTGAGCAACGCGCGGCGACTATCCGCGAATTTCAGGAGAACATGAGCCGGCTGGGTCTGACCGCCGAACGGCGGCAGGGATTTTGGCGTCAGCGGCAGCAGAGTGGAGCAAATCATCACCCTCAAGTTGGGCGTGCTGGAGTATCCGTGGATTATCCGAGCCTATCTGCTGAGCAGAGCTGAGACACAGGGCGTGGAACTCACGCCGTTCATGGCGTTACGCGGAAATCCGCACGATTATTGGTTCCTCGACGGCGACTTTATCGACCGAGGCGAAATCGATTAAAACCGATTGATAATCGGCCATTTACACGCAAGAGGCGCCGTCAATCGCCTCGCGCATAGAGGCCATCGCTCTCCGTGCAGGTGGCGATGCGTGTGTAGTATTCCGTCTTGTCCTCATGGTCGATACGTGCGCCGCAATGCTGCTGCACCGCAAGACTCGCCGGATTGGTTTTGTGGACACTCAGGTAAGCCTCTTTGATGCCGAGCTCGCGGGCCTTGGCAAGCGTGAGCTTGAGCCCGGCGGTCGCATAGCCGTGGCCGCGGTATTCGCGGGCGACACCGTAGCCGATGTGGCCCGGACCGTTGCGCAGGAAGTCGGTGAGCCGGTGACGCAGGTTGAAGATGCCCACATAGTCGCCCTCATCGTTGACGAGAATGTATTTGGTGGCTGGCACCCAGCCGTCCGGCAGGCCGACGCCAAGCGACTCATCACGCAACCCTCGCACATATGCGGCGAACCGTTCACGATTCATGCCGGCCGCTGGGTTCTCGAATCCCATCTCCTCCGCCGGGAATTTCGCGAACAAGTCAAACGCGCGTTCCTGGTCCGCCAGCCATGTCTCAATCAGCCGCATTGGTCACACTCCTCCTGTTGACACAGCAAACCACACTACTACTGCTCGGCCAACGGCCGCAAGCCTTATCTAGGGTGTGTTTACAGATAGGCAGCAAGTGTCTGCCAATGCGTTTATCGCAGGATATACCAGGTTACTTTCCCCGATACACGGCAGCGACGCCGAAGACAAATTGTATGATGAACAATCCCAGCAGGAAGATCAGAGCTCCTGGCCGGTACGTGCGGTAGAAGTCGACCATATCCGGCTGCGCCAAAGGCGCTGCCATGATATACACCAGCGCAGCGAACACGGCGCCGAGCGCGGAAACAACCAAGAACGCGCCTACGGCAAAACGCAGCAGGCCACGATCCGAGGTCCTCCGGCGCAGGCCACGGCATCCCACGAAGACGAATACCGAGATCAGCAGGTAGAACAGCAGCCCGTACGTGGGCAGCATGTCGATAATCAGCAGATCGTTCATGGCATATCCTTTCGTGGCGCAATCCCATTCAACCTGCGCATGGCCGCAAGCGCAACATCGTGTCAAGTAATCGCATGATAGCAGGTTTTGTCCGGCTGCGACCGTGGCCACGATGAGCGGCATGGGACATGATGACATGACCGGGGCTGCGGCGCGGTCGATCCGTATCGCCCGTATTGGACAATGATCCGTTCGCCCTGGATGCGATGTGCGCGATGATCTCGGCCGTATCCAAGGACTTCCATGTCATGCGGGGGCACGGGTTCGCCCGCAGTGGCGATCGAGCATTGCCATAACCCGCATACCAGGCCGGATGCACTGGTGTTGGATATGGCGTTGTGGGGGGGGAAAAAAACACGGGCGCTGACGTGTGCCGGCGCATCCGTCGCAGGAGCGGCGGGACGGGCAGCGTGTTCACGTACGTGCACCGCGTGGCCGACAAGCTGGGAGTCGCCAGCCGCAAGGAGGTGCTGGACGCATGCGCCAGATACGATCTGCTCTGCCCCGGCTTTCCGACCGGCTTGGCCTGCGGCATGCCGGGCATCCGGTGATCGCGGCGTCCTGCGCCGTATTGTCCGTGGCGGTGCTCGCGGAGTACGTGTTCTCGATGGCGGCACGGGTCCCCGGCACCGCGACCGTGCGCGATATCATGTTGGCTCTGGCTGTGCTTGCCGGCCTGGTCGGCGGCATGTTCCGCCCGGACCGGTTCCTGTGGCCGGCGCTTGTCACGGGCGTAATCCTCATGCTGGATGTCCCGATGGTCACGCCGGGACCGACGGCATGCCCGCCGACGAACACGAATACCAGCAACAGCTCGACGAATTGCGCGACGCCGCCAGCCGGGCCATGGGCCACACGCACGAGGTCATCGACTCGCTCGAAGAACACACACCAGCGCAAGCCAGCCGGACACCGAACAAGCCCACTGGCAGCTGGAGGCCGTCATTCCCTTTACCGGCGTGTTACAGACAATGGAATGGTGATGTTCGCGTTCCAGTTGTCGGAATCATCGGTGATGTCGAACGTCCCGGACATGGATTCGATAACGGTTCGGTATCTCTTGAGGCCGCTGCCGAGTCCGAGCCGTACCGCTTCGTCCTTTAGTACGTCGCTTGCCGAAATGATGACGTGCCGCCGGTCGAAGGAGATCGTGACGGCGTACCATTCGTGCGGGGCGGCGTGCTTGGCGATGTTCGCGTACAGTTCGTTGAACAGTCCTTCGAGAAGGTCGAGGATGTCGTCCGCCAGTGGATGGTCGAACGTCCCGAGGATGTCGTCACCTTGGAATCCGAGGCCGCCAAGGCGACGTCGTTGCGATTGAATGATGTCGTCAAGCCGTTCACGCTGCTGTTCGATTTTCCTGTCGGTTTTGTCGTCGTTATTTGTTTTGACGATGCGGCTGCGATCGTCTGGTTTGTCGGTGCGTTCAAGTTGTCGTATCACCTGGTGGGTGTGGTCGAGCGCCATTTCGGCGATGGCGCGCAGATCGGTGAGTTGGCGCTGATATTGCTCCCGATCGGCGGGGCAATCACTGCGGCTTGCCTGGTCGATGCGCAGGATCATGTAGGCGAGGTCGTTGCTGATGGTGTCGTGCAGGTGACGCGCCGTGTGTTCGCGGTCGAGTCGTTGCCTGAGTGTCGCGGTCGCCTGCCGTTGGGCGAACAGCAGGTTGAGACTGAACCCCAGCGACAATGGGCATAGGCACATGATGATTATGCCTACGATGTTCGACGAGGTGAGGTTGTTCTGCATGTTGTTCGCGGCGAGGGCGGCGAGGGCCGCCAGTGCGGAAGCGGCTCCAAGGCGGGGTTTGACGAACGAGAGGACCGCTATGGAGGTCAGTGCGGCGATCATGATGGTCGTCAACGGCGAGAACAGCCACAGCAACGCGTATCCTGAGACCGCGAACAGCAGACAGGCGGCCCATACCGGTGCCGCTCCGAGCATGGCGCACAGGACGGCGACGAGCAGCGATATGCGTATGGTCGACCATGACAGCAGGTTCTGGGATGAGTACACGCCCATCTCTACGGGGATCGCCACTGCGAGGACCAGCCCCGCGGCCAGTATGGCTGGGTGGTGTATACGGTTCAGAGCAGATCGTATCGGGCGCATATGGCGAGGGCCTCCTTGCGGTCGGCGGCATGGAGCTTGCGGCATGCCCTGTTGACGTAGGTGAAGACGCTGCCCTTGCTGACATTCAGGAGCGCGGCTATCTCGTCGGTGGATGATCCATGCGCGTAGAGGCGCAGTACGTCCCGTTCCCTGGAGGACAGCGATGGCTTGTCGTTTTCCGGCAGCCGGCCCTCGGTCGCGTGTCCTTCGTTGAGTTTGCGATTGGCTTCCCGTGCGGTGGGGAATCCGGTGCCGGGGACGGGCTCGCCCTGTGCCGCGCATCGTATGGCCTGCGGGAGCTCTTTGACGATGTCATCTTTGGCTATCAGGCATTGTGCGCCCGCCTCGACCGCGTCTTGCCGATATGGATCAAGGTCATAGGAGGTGACGCACACCAAGCCGATCGTCGGAGTGCGCCGACGGATTCTGGCGCATATGTCCGCGCCGGTGATGCCTCCCAAGGCCATGTCGACGACCAGCACGTCGGGTCGCGCGCCGTGGGTCATGCAGCGCTGCAATGCCATCGCCGGGGACGTGGTGCTCCAGATGATGTGGAACCGCGGGGAGAGACGGCTCGTCATCACGGCTATGGCGTTGAGGGCGAGCGAATCGTTGTCCAGCACCCCGATGGAGATGGTATGCGAGTCCGATAGGTCTGTCATGCCACCCATCGTATGCGCATCCCATGCTCCTCGACGTATCGTTGTCATGCGCGCGCATGACAGTCTTTTGCTCCCGGATCGCCGTCTGTGGGCTAATGGTTGGCGACAGTTGTGCAATCGTCCGAAGGAGCATGATGATGAAATCGGGAACACGACGCAGGGCCGCCATTCTGACCGCAGTGATGCTGCTGTCCGGTTGCGGGACGACTCCGAACGGCGGCACCTCGGGAAGTGGCGGCATGCTGACCTGGCAGCAGGCGAACGAGGAATACAAGGCGACCGTCGAGGATTTCCCCTTTGAACTGATGAACGGCGATGCGTTTCCAGCGAATATACCCAAGGCGCAGGCCGCGTCCTCGCTGTATGCCAAGGGAAGTGGGGAAGGACAGGCGTATGTCTACTGGCAGTGCTCGGTGGAACGCGACATTCTCGACAACAGCCAGACCAACGCGGAAGCAGCCCGAGGCGCCCTCCAGCAGCTGCGCAAGCTGCTGGATACCGACTGGTTCAAGAACTACTACGAGGACAAGGATGGCATATACGAGAACGATGTGATCGGCAAATCCGAACTCGGCGACTATTCGACCATGCGGGACTTCTACACCACGGACTGCACATGGTACCGGCATGAGAACGGACTGACGAAATGAATGCGATCGCACCGTTCAAATGCCTGTTGGCGTGCGTGACGGCCACGACGATGTGCGCGATGATGACGGCTTGCTCGCCGTCGCGGACGCCATCGTCCGACGCCTCCTCCACGGCGAAGCGGCCAGCATCCACGGTCGAGGTGCGTAGGGGCGACATCACGCCGTTGTCCTCTTCCTCCACCGGCGTGCAGGTGGCTCCTGTGTTCTCGCTTACGACTCCGGCGAAAGGCTGGTTCCACTCCACGACTGATCAAGGAGCATACGTGCATGCGGGCGACGTGTTGGGTACCGTCGGCGATCAGCAGGTCACGGCTCCGGTCGACGGCGTGATCGAAACGGTCGCGCAGGACAACGACATGGCCGCGGACTATCCGCTGTTCTCGATACGGTATGGCGGCATGAGCGCCAGCGTGGACGCGACCGCGCTGCTGGCGACCATAGACCCGGACCAGCCGTTGACGGGCCGATTCCAGATCACCGACGCGCAGGGGCCCACGGACTGTGCCGCGGTAGTGAATGACGGCGTCGCCACTCCGCCCTCATCAGCGGAAGATACGGCCGGATCGGCAACGACTGCGCATGGGACGGAATCGACTCGCACACTGCAATGCCTGTTCCCAAAGGACGTGCAGGCGCGTCCCGGGCAGAACGCCACCGTGGTACTGACCGCGACGGCGGTCGAGGACGCCTTGATCCTGCCTGTCACCGCAGTCGCCGGCAGGCTCGCCTCCGGCCAGGTCAGCAGGCGTGACGGAGATTCGTTCGCCACCGTGAACGTGAAGTTGGGGGCATCGGACGGCACGTCGATCATCATCCTCGACGGTCTCGAGGAAGGTGACATGGTGTCCGCGACAGCTCCGAATCTCACACCGGGAGCGCAATCATGAGCACACTCATCCGGTTGGAACATCTGAGCGCCGAAGTCCGGCTGCCCGACGGCGAACGCCTGACGACGGTGGACGATGTCAGCGCATCGTTCGAGAGGGGAACGTCCACCGCCATCATCGGGAAATCAGGATCCGGCAAAACCAGTCTCGCCTCCATCGTCGGGCTGCTCAACAACGACTATGACGGAACGCTCTCCTATGACGGGCGGGACTGCGCCGCGTGGAACGACGCCGACCGGGCGCGCTTCCGCTGCCGGCATGTCGGCTTCGTGTTCCAGAACTACTCTCTCATACCGCATCTGAGCGCATGGGAGAACGTGGCACTCCCATTGCAATACCGGGGAGGCATCCCCCTGCGGGTCATCAGAAGACGAGCCTCGCGCATGCTGCACACCGTCGGGCTCGGGAGCCGGACGGTGTGCAGCATGCCGTCGCGCCTGTCGGGAGGCGAACAGCAGCGCGTGGCCATCGCCCGAGCGCTGGTGGGCGATCCCGATCTGCTGATCTGCGACGAGCCAACCGGCGCGCTCGACACCGAAACCGGCGACATGGTCGCCGACATACTGTTCCGACATGTTCGTGAACTCGGGGTCACACTCATCCTCGTCACGCACGACCCGCAGCTCGCCGCCCGATGCGAACGCCGACTGACGATCGACAGGGGGCGACTGTCGTGATCCGCATGATCGCCAAGGATCTGCGCATCAACCCGTTGCGTACCAGCCTCACCGCCCTGTCGATGTTCATCGGCATCATCGCCCTCATCGCCGGCGTTCTCGTCGGCACGCTCGGACGCGACTATCTGGAAGCGGTCAACGCGCGACTGGGAGGCAAGTCACCCACCTATAGCGCCATCGTCGACGTGCCATCATCGGTGAACATACAAGTCGTCACGGCTTTGCAGGAACGCCTCGCGCATTTCCGTCCGGGAATCGCATCGGCGCAATATCACCTCAACGACCTCGCCATATGGGCGTCGTCCGGTGACGGCAACACGGAGATACGCCGCGTCACCATCATCATCACCGACGCCGAACGGACAAGAATCATGCCCGCCCCCATCATCGAGGGCACATGGCTGACCGGAGCGGACGAACCCGCCACGCTGGAAACCGCAGTCAACGAAAGCGCCCGCCAATACGTGCATGATGGCACCGTGGCACTCGCCCGGACAGGAAATCCGCAACAGGTGCCGGCACGGGTGAACGGTGTCATCGCCGACGGGACGGACACACCCACCATCTACGTCAACGCGACCACACTGCAACGCTACTGGCCGCAAGCCTGGGAACCGGATGGGCTGACCATCCTCGTCCATCCCAATGAAGGCGTGGACGATCAACACGCCAAAACCGTGTTGGACGATCTGTTGTCCGACGTCGGGACCGGCAGCATATCGTCATGGAACCGTTCCGACAACGCCGATGATTACGAGCAGGTCATCGGTTTTCTCCAACTCGGCGTCACCGTCACCGCGATATTACTGTTGTCGGTATCCGCCATCGGCATGATCAACATCGGATTGGCCGGCATCGAGCAACGCTCGCACGAGCTGCTCATCCGCCGCGCACTGGGCGCGACCAGAGCCAGCATAGCCATACAGGTCATCGGCTCGTCCGTGCTGCTCGGCCTCATCATCGCCTTCGCCGCGGTGCTCATCTCCGCGGTGCTGGTCTGGGCAATTCCGTGGATGATGCCCGCCGACTCGCCGCTGGAACCACCCGCATACCCATATACGGCGGCGATGATTGCGGCCTGTGCGTCCATCGTCACCTCGCTTGTCGGCTCTCTTGCCCCGGCCATCAAAGCCATACGGCTGCAACCCGCGCTGGCGTTGCGATGAACCAGAAGCCATTCTGGACAAGCCCGCCGACAGCTGGATGGTCGGCATTCCGATCATCGATTGCATCCGGTAAACGATCCGCTTGCGGGATGTGTACCATGGTCGAGATGTCGCAACCGCAGAATGTTGACTACTAGCATACAAATACATACTATTGTCTTACGTAATGATGTTGGAGGTTAATGTGAGCATGGCATCCGTCACAGTCCGCGTGGATGCGGACACCAAGCAGAAAGCCGCAAACATAGCCGAGGATCTCGGTCTGGACTTGTCTTCGGTCACCCGCGCCTTCTACAAGCAGATTGTCCGGGAGAGGCGCATTCCCCTAAACCTTTCCTATACGACCGTGCCGCCTGAAACCATGGAGGCCCTTGACGAGGCGAAAAACAGGCTCGCCGACGGCAAACCTCGTTTCAACAGTGCCGATGAGATGTTCGATTCGTTGGGAATCTGATCAATGCTCAAACCGGATTACACAGCGGCATTCCAGCGAGATATCAAGAAACTCAAACGCAAGCACGCTGATTTACGCCCGCTGAAAGAAGTCATTCGTCTGGTGCTTGAGGACACGGCGGACTCCAAGGAAGCATTGAGGCGTAGGCATCGCGCCCACACACTTACCGGTGATCTAAACGGCGTACTGGAATGCCACATCGGCAATGCCGGCGACTGGCTGCTTCTATGGATTCGCGATGATGGTACCGCCATGTTCATGCGAACCGGCAGCCATGACGAACTGTTGGGCAGATAGCGGGTTTACAGCCTGCTTTGAACCAGCCGATGGCGATTTGAGTGCGGCAGCCGGCCGTGCCCGCAGAAGTCGGCATCGCCGCGCAGCGTGCCGGTCTGCAATCGCTGATCGATGAGGAGGAGTCCAGACTCGAAGCCCCGGGATTCACCGGCGACAACCTGCTCGCCGAACCACACCGGCCGCTCACGCCGGAGACCATGCGACTGCTGTCGGGCCTGCTGGCGGAACTGTACGCGAACATCGCCAAACACACAGATCCGGGCGAATTGGTGCGCCATCTGCGTCACCTTCGACACGGACGCCATTCATATCTCCGCCAGCGACACCACCACACCCGCCGACATGGGACTCGGCCTGGGCAGCGGCCTCGACCGCTACCGGACCATCATCGAAACACGCGGCGGCACCTTCCAAACCCGCGCCGGACAAGCCCACTGGCAGCTGGATGTCAGCATTCCTGCCAAGAACTAGCCAGGCTTGGGACTCGGTAATGCACGCGCGCAACGATTTCTTCTGTGAGTTTCTGTTCTTCTACACAACTTAATCCGATATGCCTTCCGGGCGTGTCGTTGCTCGTGTCGTGAACCGTCGGTTTGTTTCTAGCTACATACATCAATGAACGTTTGTTTACGATGTGCCGTGGAAGGAGCCGCATACGCAGGATGACATGACCTCGCCCGGTGGGGCGGCGATGTGCGACGAGGATCTGCTCGTGCGGGTCGCCTCCGGGGACGAACGCGCCTTCGAGACCCTGTATGGGCGTCACGCTGCGGCGGTGCGGGCGTTCGTGCGCGTGCGCGTGCCGGATGCCGGCACGGCCGAGGAGGTGTGCGCCGACGTGTGGCTGGGCTGCTGGCGGTCGGCGAGGGCGTTCCGTGGTGATGCGAAGGTGCTGTCCTGGCTGCTGGGCATCGCGAAACGGCAGATCTACATGCGCGTGCGGCGCGTACGCCCGAATGTGACCGCGTTGGACGATGCGCCCGAACCGCGTGACGATGGACCGAGTCCGGAGACGGCCGTGCTGTCCGAAGCGGGCGTGGATGATCTGATGGCGTTGTTGCGCCGGCTGCCCGTAGAACTGGTGGAGACGGCCACGTTGGCGTGGCTGCACGGCCTGTCGTACCGGCAGATCGCCGATTTGTCGGACGTGCCGGAAGGCACGGTCAAATCCCGTATCTCGCGTGCGCGCCGTCTGCTGCGCGCGCAACTCGACCGCTAAAACGATGCGGATGGAAAGGAACGGTGAATCCTGATGACCGATCATCTTGACGAAACGATCGACCGTTTGACGGACGAGACGCCCGACGGGCATCTGCTTGCGGCATTGGACGCCGTGGAACGATCCCATTCGGGAGACGCGCCTCCCGCTGCGGCGGTGATGGCGCGCATCCGCGCGTCGCGGTCCCCGTTGGACGGACCGGCATGGTCGTGGGCGCGCAGTCTGCGGTTGTTCATGCTGCTGCTGGGCCGGCAGTCGCGGGTGGTGCCGTGGCAGGTGGTGCCGGCCACGCTGGCGTTGATGGCGTTCGCCGGATTGGGGGCGCGGTTCTTCGCGGTCGGCTGGGGTGCGACGGTCGTGTCCCATGCGTTCTGCTCGATGGTGCTGGCCGGCGTGCTGCTGAGCGTGACGATGGCGCTCGGGGATTCCCGCGCGGACATGATCTCGTCGGCCACCCCATTGGGCACGGGGGCGGTCACGCTGGTCCGGCTGGTGTTCATACTCGCCTGCGACGTCATGTTCGGCCTGATGGTGACCACCGTGATGGGCGCGCAGGGGTATGGGACGTTCGGCGTACTGCTGGTCGGATGGCTGTCGCCCCTGCTGCTGGTCGCCGGCGTGGGCGCGATGCTCGCGATCCGTTTCTCCTCGGGCGTCGGTTTCGGCGTCGGCCTGCTGCTGGTCGCCGTGATCCGTACGGACCTGCTCGGGCTGACGGGCCTGCCGGCCGCGGGCTGGATCGATATGACCCGGCCATTCGGGCAGCCGCTGCTGGCCGTCACGGGTCTGATGGCGTGCGCGGCGGCGGTGGCGTTCTCCGGACGATTGTCCGAGGCGCGCATGGCGGCCGCGGCCGTCTGACCGGATTGAAGCCGACGGGCCTCCGGCGGCCGTTCGGCGTGTCGCGTGAACCATGCGGCTGCCGTCCGCTACCTATCAGGTGACGGACGATAAGGAACGGCCGTCGAGCTTCGCACTTCAAGGAGGGACGGCATGGCGGGA
>OLNC01000549.1_pt1 | contig 34778 bp, 29 predicted proteins | sample 1672011 | NCBI WGS metagenome assembly OLNC01 (sample SAMEA3136636, study PRJEB25190) | human gut metagenome | biome: human gut; feature: human-associated habitat; material: faeces | place: Austria | collected 2013
CCGTGACATGCACGTCCGGATGGTTGTTGTACACGTAATGGACGAAATTCGAACCAATGAAACCACAACCACCGGTCACAATGATGTTATGAGGAGTAAACACTTCATCAGCCATGCTCTCATATCCTACAAGAGGGTGGGTACCCCGTGGAAACGCCCCGTTGGATGGGCCTATTCGGCGATGCCGTTATGACGCAAGCCGACAAGACACCTTTCGGCTTCCAGTCACCTGCAAGCTTCAAGTTCCTGGTCCGGTTTGAACTGGCGTTGGACGTGCATAAAGCAAAAACAGGCCACATTGCGATCATCTATTACATATGCCTCAAGCTTGTTGACTGCTTTTAGCCAGAAAGATGACTCATGAGTTTAAGGATGATTTGTCTGTCTTTGTTCAAATCGAATTTTCTAGCAAAAATCATCCCGCAGTTAACGAGTTCATCATAATCCTTTATGGTGAAAGTGTAAGGGCTGCCCCTCATCCAATCGATATGGCGGAGGCATGATTCAGATGAATCGTCTTCTTTGAACCTGTATATACGTTTCTTGTAATCGGGATTGTTGAATGCAAGAGTCTGTATAAAGAATTCATCAGGGCTGCGAGTATTATTAAATAGCTTCTTTATGCAATCCTGATGGTCAAGGACGTATCTTGCGAAATCGTCAGGGATACTGAACCAATTCGCTCCTTTTTTGATTACAATATCAGTCGAAATACGGTTCAGATGTATTAATCGCTGGATTAAAATCGATATTTTTTCAAATACTTTGTAGATAGAAAAAGTATGATCTCTGTTTGCTACACAAAGTTGTTTTTGAAATAAATGGTAGTACCGTACAAAAGGTATAGTTAGTTCAACATTTTTATGTGTAGTGAAATGAATGAATATATCGTTTCGATTTCTTAACATGGTATGGATTTCCTTCTGGTTCTTCAAAGGGAAATCCATACCAGATATCAGATGATAGTAATTATACTTACCAATCCGAGTAGCGAGGCGCAATAGATTTAACTCACATTGCACTTGACTATATTCCGCCCAATATACATTGATTCGATCACAGAAATAAAGTTGGGAAGAAACAGGTCTAACAATCTCATCCGGATTAATTTTAGATTTAGCGTCGAGGTGAAGAAAGATATCACTGAATTCTGAATCTAAAGATCTAATTAGGAAGTTAAGCTGCTCAAGATTGTTATGTGCCATGAGCAAGTACGCCTGCTTATCGGATTTATCAGTCATTTACTATGCCTTCAATATATTCAAAAGCTTCTTCGCGGAGCTTTGCAAGCGCTTGATCTGGTTGGGTGTAATCGGGAATTAGTGACAGGTCTGTCTGCAGAAGTGAAGAAATTGTTTTGTAACGATCTGTGAGCTTAAGCTGAGTGAGGAACGATACAGCACGATCGTCCTTGGACAAATCATTATGCCCGGAATCGATGTACCAAAAGTTCTTATGGAAAATCGTTGAGAAAGCTGTTCCATGGAAGGAAGTGGTGAAGACCATCTTTGCGTATTTCATGTAATTCAAGAAGGCTTCCGGGCCATATTTCTTTACCAGACGAATCTTGTTCTTCCAGCAGCAGCGAAGAGCCCATTCTTTGGGTTCAAAGAAGTATACCGGCATACCGGTTTTCTTGGATACTTGGTGGAGGAAGGATGCTATCTCCTGTGAGATACTGAAGCAGTAATAGAAGATGTAGTCGCCTTGGATGATTGGGGCACTACCGAGCTGTACTGTTTTTTCCCATTCTCCTTGAGAAAGTAACATGGTGGGGTCCACACAAAGCGAGACCTCTCTGCCGGTGGCTGTGGAAACCCATTTCTTTGCGTTCTGCTCGCGAACCGAAATCTTATTAAACTTATTGACAAGATTAAGGTAGTGATCCTTAAGAGAGCTGTCCGCAAATGGATTGTTAGCGCCGAAGCTCACGGCATATGCGTATCGTCTGTTGAAATCAGAAACAAAGTTCAAATAATATGCATCATCAGCATCCATGCATCGAATGTTCCATACCTGATCACTGCCAGTGATGAATTTCTGATACTTGGAATTCGTGGCGGTTAATTCTTTATTGGAAGTGTAGGTATCCTGTGACAGACGGAAATATTTATGTTCAAACGCTTCATATGCGGCAGCCTGCTGCTTGATTCGCTTATAAACGGTAGCCCAAAGTGCATTCTTGATAAATGACTTAAAGCCAGTAACTTTCCAAAAGGTGCTGTACATTTCTTTTTGTCCTTGATTTGAAAAATCAAGAATTTCATTATCGACACCATATTTGTCAATTAAAACTTTTTGAAGAGCTAATGCTTGCAACATGGATCCACAGTTGTAAGAATTATGGAATGTAATAGTAGCGGTTTTATCATTACGAGACATTATTTCTCCTTTTCGTTGATACTTAAATCAAACAGATCGATGCTTCGGTAGGCGTGAATTTGCGTTAATACGAAAAGTCTTTTTGAACATAGAGATGAATATGTCGTCTTTGATTGCGATTAGATAAATCAGAGACCCAATCCCGTAGATGAATGCACCAAGAATAATTTGAATAATCAGAGTGATAATCGTTGGGCCAAGAATCTGACCGACAATCCAGACAATGATACCCATTAATGCCCCTATTGGGAAGAATATGATTCCTGATTTCAGGTATTGAAGAGTTGGAAAGTCTTTCCTGGTGAATAAGTATTGAACGCAAAATACAGATAGCTCGGCTAGAATGGTGCCAATCATCGTGCCTACCGCCTGCAAATGAGGAATTAAGAGCAAGTTTACTGAAATATTAATAGCCGCGCCAAACAATGTTGAGATGACATATGGCATATCTTTTTTGTTTGGAATCAAATATTGGGTTCGTATGATGTTAGCCCAGATCATAAAAATGAGGCTAAAGCTTAAGCCAAATATAATAGGTGAGCTTCCTTTGAATTCGTCTCCAAAATAAACGGGAGCAAGAATATTACTGATTCCTGCAAGACCAAAAGCCGCACCGCAGACAAGCATAGTGAAGTAGCGGAACGAGATGGCGTTGTATTTCTTTATTTGATTAGAGTCCCCGGCAGCGATGAGATTGGAAATCCTCGGCAGCATAACCGTGCCAAAAGCGGTAATGAGGCTGACGGGGATATTTACGATTCGTTCAGCATTGTCGAATAGACCAACTTGAGTCATGTCGGACATGGCGCCAAGCATGATCTTGTCTAACACTTTGTAGATGCTATAGGCAATTGCAGGTATGAATAATATTATTACTGGCTTGACGTTCTTCTTCACTTCAGACCATTCTGGTTTGCAGAATGAAACGAACTTATGGACATTCATCCAAAGATAAATTTGACTTAGAGAAGCTCCCAGAGCCATAATCAGCGTATACAACCATAAGTCATTGCGATCTTTTACGAAGATAAAAATTGAGCATGCGGTCGCAACTTTGATAATCGTGTTCCTGATGACTGTTATTTTGAACTGTTCAAGACCAAAGAATAGCCAATTAATATCAAGTAAATACGAAATAACAAAAAGAATATTAATATAGGCAACTATCTTGTTGCCATTAAATAAGACAAAAGCAAAGATGGTATATGAAAAAACGGCAATTCCTGTACTGATAAACTGAATCGCGTAGATATTCCAAAATGTTTGCGCAGTCTGAACCTTGTCCGTTCGGTACAATGCGATGCTTCGGCTACCGTGGTTGGTGATACCAAGCATGCCTACAAGACCAAAATAATATGAAATGGAATATACATACGAATACGTACCTAGGCCAGCAGCTCCGAGAACCCTAGAAACGTAAGGAGCCGTAATAAGCGGAAGTAATATGACCAATATCTGATAGGCCATATTATAAACAAGGTTTTTTTTCAAACTAGTCATGATTATTCCCATTTAAACAAAAAGCTAATGCGAGAATATAAGGAAGGAAAGTAATCCTATCGTAAAGAGCATTTTCTGTTATCGCATGTATTAAGAAGAAGACTTGATATGCAAAAGAGAAAACTATCTCAGTTTTTAATTCCATGCCTTTATTGACAAGCGTTGTTAATATACCATGTATTTTTGATAGACCGAAGACGAATAAAGACAAGAATATGGTTGCTCCTAAGACACCGGTTTCAGCCAATAATTGTAAATATGTATTATGGGCATTTAGATTAGATACTTCAACACCACTTAGTGAGAAGCTAAAGTTATGCGAGTAATATCCCCATCCTTTACCGATTAAAGGATTTTCTTTAAAGAATTCCCAAGCATAACTCCATAAGTATTGTCTATTGGATAAAATATTATCCTTATTTTCGAATCGAGAAAAAAGGCTTGGCCTAATAATATAAACAACAAGGAAGCTAATGAGTAAAACTACTGCAGGAGGAAAGAAACGAATAATTTTTTTACTCAGAGATCCTTTTGAACATAAATATAGAGTAATAAGCAGCGATAAAGATATTGCTATAAGAGGTCCTCGTTTTGTTGTGAATATTAATCCCAGGATTGAAATAACTGTCAACAAGTAATATCTCAATTTATTTGTTGACAAACAGAATGAGAACCAAATAATCGCGGATAAACAAATAAATAGAGAATTATGAGTATAGTGCTGTGTTAACCCTGCGGTTTGAATGGTGCCTTGAGTTATAGGTCCAGCATACATCTGTGCGTATGGAGAAAGTATTGGTCCTAATCCGAAATTTGAAAGGACTGTAAAAAATGCATATATAAATGAAAAAATACCGATATATTTAAGTATGAATTCTGAATTTATATAACAAGAAATAGATACGGTTAATATAATGCAAATTGTCCATAGCATCGTAAAACCATATTCGCCTATTTTCAAAGAATAACTATGGATAAAAATAGGTAACAAACTAATAATCAAAATCAAACGATTGTTAATCGTATTTGTTTTATTGGTTAGCATTATGATACTCATAATCAATAATGCTATAATCTCGACTATCTGCCAAGCTAGTGAATTATTCCATAAAGGATACACTAAGCTAGGAAATACTAATGCAACATAAGCAAATGTGGAAAAAGCTGGGACTATATTGATGTCGAATAAATTAACTGTAGTATAACCAATGCTTTTGTTAATTATTTTTCTTCGCGAGGTATTCTTTACCATTTAAACTTTTTCCTTTTCACTGCCAAGAATACTCCTGTTAAAGTTTTAATGACAAAAGAATTATTGGTCGATAATGCAAATGCAAATACTTTATATTTGAAGCTTTTTTGACGAGATGGTGATAAAATTGTTTTTAGATATTTTGTTTGTTGGATATACGTTATTATATTATTTGTTTCTATATCCTCTATTAATGAAGTATATGTCACTCTCATATATTCACTATCTAATGAATCTAATGGATAGTTTTTATATTCAAATAGTTTCCTCAATCTGTTTAATTGCGATATTCTGCGAATATAATTTTCGTCTTTATTTGCGGTGACTTGTAATCCGTTGGGTGACAAGTGATAACAGTACAATATTTTATCGATAGTTTTTAAACTTAGCGTTGTATGTGCGCAGTAATCTACGACGAATAGATAATCTTCTCCCATATCAACGGTTGTATCCATTTTTATATTATTATCGTTGATAATACTGCGACGGAATATTTTATTCCATAAAGGATTGAACGCTTTTGCTTCTTGGAGGTTTTCGATAAATTCATATAAGCGATTATTGGGATATGATTTGTCGTCAAGCTTTTGCTCGAAAGCGTAATCTCCGTTATTGGATCGGACCTTGTATCCGCATGCCACTAGATCTGTGTCGTCCTGCATATTGGATACCAACTGTGAAATCATTGTAGGGCTCATCTCATCATCTGCGTCCATGAAGCAAATGAATTCACCTTTGGCTTGTGATAGCCCGTAGTTGCGTGCTGCGCTTGGGCCACTATTGTTTATATGCCAGATCTTGAGCCTATTGTCTTTATCAGCTAAGGCATTGCAAATGTTCAAAGTCGAATCAGAGGAACCATCATCGATTACAATTATCTCTAAATCTGAATACTCCTGGCAACGCGCTGATTGTATCGCTCTTGCAATCGTCTTTTCAGCATTATACGCAGGAAGAATTATTGTAACTAAAGACATTAGTCTCCCTCATACGGATAGGTTATATAACCTTCGATCGCATTGTCCTTATGGATTATTTTCCCGGGATTCCCTTATATAATTCTATTCATAGAGCACATAGAATATGTGCTAACAACTTAGTGCTTCAAAGGCATTATTTTCAATCTTCGATTTTTTTATTCTTTGCCGTAAAGTTCTGTTTCTCTTATCTAAGACAATGCTGTAGTCAGGAACATCCTTTGTAATTAACGTACCTGCGCCGATTACTACATGACTGCCAATCGATACGCCATCTAAAATAATAACGTTGCTACCTATCCAGCAGTCATTACCGATTGTGATTCCACGCTGCTGAACCCCTTGACTTTTTATACTTTCATCTGAATTGCTGAATACATGGTTTTCTGCAAATAGACTGCATTTGGGTCCTATCATCACATTATTACCGATGCGAATAGGGCCAGAACATCCTATATAACCATGAGGGCCAATTGACGAATTATCGCCGATGGCTATTCCCTGTCCACAATCGCCGCCGTAATAGCTCGATGGACGAATCATGGTGGCACGGCCAATGGTAACGTTATCGCCAAAATTTAAACCATCAGAACACAGTCCCTGTATTTCTGCGTAATCTTCGAACTTTACGTTCTTCCCACAGCGCACATTATGCGCATGAGATACAGTAACATTTCGTCCTATCAGCAATAAGCCATGTGCTTCGCGAAGAAATAAGCGCATCCATAATCCACGTATAAATTTGATGCCTGTGTTTACGAGGACGATGAGTTTGTCAAAATTTGTAATATCTGGGTTGAAGCTCATCAAATTATCCTCTTTCTAAAGTGGATTGATAGATATTGATTAGTTGCTGATAGTTGTTTTCAGGTGTGTATTTGTCCTCATAATCCCGACGGGCATTCATACCCATCTTTTTGCATAGCTCTGGCTCTTTCCATAGGCCGCGAATGGCTGTAACCCAACCATGCGTATCACCCAACGGAACTTTGACACCGTTGACTCCATCGTTGACTGCTTCCGCGGAAAAGCCAAGGTCGGTCGCGATAAGCGGCAGTCCGAGACTTTCAGATTCAATTTCGACCATCGAGCAGCCCTCGTACCAAATCGAGGGAAACACCACGAACTCTCCGGCTTTCGCAATAGCCATGCACTGCTCATGCGGCGTATATCCAAGGAAATAGACATTCGGCTTCTTATCCGCCCAAGCCTTGAAATCGTCCTCCAACGGGCCTCCGCCCATCACCACCAGCGGAATGTCGTCAATCTCATTCCATATGCGTTGAAGTACACGAATGCCTTTCTCAGCACCAATGCGACCATAAAAAACTGCATACCGCTCAGGTAACCCTGATACACGTTCAGCGGCCATATTCGCCTGAGCATCAGGAACAAAATTATATTTTTTAACTATCTTCGATGAATCGAATCCGATATCCTTCAACAAGACGATCTGATTCTCATTGAGACAAATATATCTATCGATTTGCTTATAGAAGCTTCGACGAGCGCGATGGTATTTGAAGATGCCCGCCACGAGAAGACTCTGAAGACGAGATCCTTTGAAACATGCATGACGAGTCATACGCAGATAATGGCCGTCACCACATTCATTGCAAATCTTCCCATCGCGCAGCGAGGTTGCCACAGGGCATACAAAACGTGTGTCATGCAATGTAGCCACTACCGGCACACCCATACGTTTTGCCGCATACAGAATTGACGGGGACAACAGCGGGAAAAATGTATGCACATGCACTAGGTCAGGATGATGCTCGCGAATCAGAGAGACCACCGCTCGGTAGTTCTTAAACGACCACAGCATTCCGAACGTGGCGGCCAACTTACCCGCTGCGTCCGCCTTGTCGAACTCATCATTCGACACCGTATAACGGATTACTTCATGACCATGTTCCTCGAGCATACTGGTTTCACTCTTGAATACTTGATCATCGCCACTTGCGGAACCTGAACGATGGAAGTTGTGAATGGCGAGGATTTTCATCGTTTCACCCTTCCTTCTGCTCTCTGCCGAGGAAGAGGTTTTTGTATTGGTCGGCGATGTGCTGCCAGCTGTACGCGTCGGCGATGCGTTGTTTGGCCCTGGCTCCCAAAGCGTGGATCTCGTCCGGGCTCATGGCGTCGGCATGGTCAATCAGGGCGGCCAGGTCGCCGGGCTCCTTAGACCAGTACAACGCGGCGTCCTGCGCGACCTCGCGGTTGAAGCCCACACCCAACAGCAGGTTCAGATCCGTGGACGCCAACGCCTCCAGCAGGCTCGGGTTCGTGCCTCCCACCTCGTGGCCATGGAAGTACGCGTACGCTTCCTCGCGGATCTTCATCAGAAGCTCCTTGTCGTACACGGTGCCCACGAACTTGATGCGCGGGTCCCGGTCGAAGTGCGTCTTCTCCTTCAACTCCTCGAGGAACTTGTCGCTCACGTTCGTCACCAGCGCGAAGTCCCTCTTCGAGTTGCTCGCCATGAACTCGCGGATCATGGTCTCGTAGTTGTTCTCCGGCACGAACCGGCCCACCACCAGGTAGTACGACTTCGGCTCCAAACCCTTCGACCTGAACCAGTCCAGGAGCTTCGGGTCGTCGTCCGCCAGACGGCTCCGCCGGCTCTCCGCTCCGTAGGCGATGAACGTTGTCTGCGGACGATACCTCGCGTACTCCTCGCGGATGTACTTCTCCATGTTTACCGAATCGCACACCATCAGGTCAGCGTGCTTCGTCATCATCCGCTCGGACACCTTCCAGTACCTGCGCACCGGCGCGCTCCACTTCGCGCGCATCCACTCGTGCCCGTCCGGGTTCACGTACAGTTTGCCGCCCAGACGGTGGACCGCGCTCGCGAAATGCGCCGTGAACGGGCCGATGCGGCACGCCAGCACGTACACGATTGGATGCGGGATACGGTTGCGGCGAATATACGCTACACAATCCGCCAACGCCGCCACGTCATACCAGATTGCCTGCGCCGGTCCGATCTGCGGCACCCGTACCCGGAAACAACGCGCGTTATGGTACGAGAACTCACCCGACTCCGACAGCGACTTGCACGCTACGTGGTATCTCAACCCCGGCTCACCCTCGTGGTACTCAGTCAGACGATCAACGAACGTCTCATAACCGCCGTAACTGCCCGGAATCCCCTTCGACCCCACAACGAACACATGCTGAACAGCCGACACCCCACTCACGCCACAACCCCCACAAAACTGATATAACGGCCCTTATCGGCGTTAGTAAGCTCAGAACTGCCCATAACCGCATCTTCCCTGACAATTTTTGGTAGTAGCTGCTGGCCGCACCCGCTACCAATCCGCTCTAGAAATCTACACCTAGCCATGGAATTTACCTAGGCTTTCTTTTCTCTCATCCTCATCGACTTCACCGGCAGAATCGCAACGGGAACGTGACCAGCGACAAACACCACGCTGAATCTCGCGCCCTCTGCAACTCGTATCTGCGGAGTGACTAAGACTTATGAAAAGGATAGTAAGCGATACCCCCCATACCTAGCAAAAGTGGTGTCTCCCATTACGAAACACCCTTTCAGCCACTCTGATCCGACGCCTTACACGACTGGTAACGGCAACAATTGAACGCATTTGGGGCCTCGTGTTCAGATTAGCAACAGACAGCGTTGCTCATTGCTGAGCAGCTCACCCAATACGTGCTTTTTCACCAATCCGCCACAACACGGGAGGCAACGCGGAACAACATAGTGCATCCTTGTTTATTTGCACCGACTGTGGACTTGCCCTCTGAGTTGCTTAAAACATGGCGGCATACACAAAATCTCTTTTGCCTGCCATTTGCTTCTCTTTTGATTCTCTTTTGCATCTAAAAGCAAAACCAAGCTGGACGTGGATTGGTACCGCCAAGAATTCGACATACCCCAAACGGCATCAACTCAACAGACGCTCCATTTACTTGCCAGCGAACAGCTTATCATCGCCCAAGATGCGGGAAACTACGCCATCACCAATCTTGGTGCTCTCCTATTCGCTCGCGATCTCAATGATTTCCCAACCGTGGCGCGTAAAGCATTGCGCGTTATTCGTTACGATGGTCCATCACCAATCTCCCCATCTCGCAGCAAAACTTTTTTCTCAGGGTATGCCAAGTTGGATCAAGCGTTGGAATATGTCGAAGCACTGTTGCCTGGGCAGGAAGTCATTCAAGGTGCACGACGTGTCACCCTGAGGATGTTCCCACATATGGCAATTCGTGAATTGATGGCAAATATGCTTATTCACCAAGATTTTTCTATTACCGGTACCGGACCTATGATCTGTATTTTCGATGGCCGTATCGAATTTACTAATCCAGGAAGTTCTCTTGTAGATGTCGCCAGATTGCTTAATGATCCCCCTCATTCGCGCAACGAGAAAATGGCAGCTATTTGCCGATGACTAACGCCAGCCTTCGCGAAAGATTTGATCTGCCGGCGAGTGGAGCCTCCCAAGTATCCAGACTTATTAAAACCTGCATCAGTAGTAATCTATTGAAAATAGCAGATCCCGATGCCGGCAAGCGATATGTCAGGTATCTGCCATATTGGGCTTAATGAGGCTATTCTTCACACGAGCAAGAATAACTTCGAGTAAACCGCCGAAATAAGCCAATGCACAATCACCATGATCGGAATACTCCAAATATATGAGTCATCAGAATTCTCATTTTGATTTAAGCCTTGGCACGGCAGCCACTGCCCATAGGAGTAGTGGAAGGGCATAAAAGGCATATCCTTCGAACTGCACATACAGGTATATGGTCAACAGCAGCCAGCAGACAGTGGTCTTGTTCCAGGCATGGTTATGGCTAATCCACCACAGCACTAGTACCACGAGAATTACAGAAGCAATCAGGCCGAACTCCACGAAAAAGCTGGTGTAGGCGCTCATCGTGAACATGTTTGCTGGTGTCACTTGTGCGTACCAGCCCTTCGGTGCCGAAGCGTTCAGGCCCAGACGTTCCAGAGACCGCACTGCGGCATCGGCACCCTGATGGGTGGCATCGGATAGATTGCCTGTGCCATAGCCGAGCAACAACTGCTTTGGATGCTTCAACGCACCCGCACCTGGTCCCAGTGACTGCCATAAACGGGCATAGAACGAACCGTCACCGTCAAAGCCAAGCTCGGCTATGGAGCTCAACCGATGGTTCACTGCCACGCTGCATGCGCCGAGACCGACCGTGACCACCAGTTCCCCGAACGCCACAAGCCGGCCGCGCCACGTGTGCCAACTGTTCATCTCGATAATCACAAACACCAACGCGATAATCGAGTCAAGAATGATGCGCACGCCTGCACCCATGAGCACCGAGCCTGCAGCGAATACCATGATAAGGACGCGCAGTTGGTTTGCACGCTTGTGGTCACGACCACGCACCAGCCAGATCAGCGGCAGCAGCACACCGAACAGGTGCATACCTATATAGCTCGGTTCTGCGAACAGAAACTGCGGGCGGCCACCGCCCCAATGCGAAGTGCTGCTGATGTACTGGCGGCTCATCAGATGAATGAAGAAGTTCTTTACGGAAGTCCAATCAAACATGATTGACAACCGCTGCACCACGCCGACTGCGAAGGCGAACCAATATACGAGAATCAGCAGATCCAACATGCGCCGCCAAGACAAGCGCTTGATACGTAATGCCATGTCCAACGCACACAGGCAGGCGAGAGCCCCAGCCACGCCGGCCAGCGACACCAGCGCCGGAAGCCGATGGAATGCTACCAGACACCAATCCACTGCAGACAGCGCGATTAACAGCACCGGAAACAGGAAGAATGCGCGGAAACGGTGCCAAACCTGCGGCAGCAAACGCCAGTTCGCTACCGCATATGCCATAAACAACCACGGAGAAAGCGGCGTCCAAAACGGCATGTATGGGCCTGCTACTGTGCCGTCAATCGGCAGCATGGCGAGCGCCGCATAGAACAAAAAATCTGAGGAATCGACCAATATCGGTCGATCATTATCAAACGAGACGCCGGCTTTCCCGAAATCCGCCTCGGCGATGCCGGCAATATTAGAATCAGTCACTCATTACTCCCACTGTCATCACCCAACAGCATGCCACTGTAACGGACAAATCGTATCGGGAGATGAAACCGGCGTGAGAATGACGTGAATACTTACGTCTTACGTCAGCTTGATGTCAGACCGTTGTAAGCATACTGCCGCGTGATTTGAGGGCGCACCGGAGCTTCCTCAACGCGGTAGTGCTTGCGCATGCTGGTCAGGATGGTGCGCAGCGCCTTGTTTGTCTGCTCGGCGGCAGTGCGGAATTTTGCGTATTCCTTGCCGTGCGGATCTTCAATATCCTCGGGTTCGGGAAGCATGGGCCGAATAATGGAAGCAGAGTCAATCACTGACTGCAAGCGTTCCTGAATGGTCAAGCCCTTGACCAGCCCGTTGCGTGCGCAGTACTCGCACATGTTGGCGAAGTCACCCAATAGGAACGTGTATTTCACAGCGGTGGGTGCCAGCGTGACGATGTCTTTGCGCTGATCCTTTTCAAAGCACAGGATCAGATCAGCTGACTTGGCCATCGGCTGTGTCAGGCGTCGAGAGCGGAACCCACTCGGTTCGATGCCCACGCTCTCCATGAGCAGGGCGCTGTTGGGGTCAATCTGGTGCATGGGCAAGCCATGCGTGCCCGCGCTGGAAACCTGCACTGTGGTACCGGAAAGGTAGCGGGTGAGTAGCAGCTCGCCCATGGGAGAACGACAGATATTGCCGGTGCAGACGAACATAATGTGCATGGGCTCAGTCCTTCTTCATACTTACAACGCTACCTTGCGGGCCTGCGTACAAACCACTAGCGTCCCATTCTAGTCCGATACGTCGGACTGCGGCCAATCCGCGTCCGCCCACCACCACTTCATCTTCACATGAATGTTACAAGGGATTCACTTTTTGGGCGGATTTTGCTATAGGGGGGGGGGCGGCATTCGTGCTAGGGTGGGCGAGAGAATGAATGTTTCTTGCGGTTTTTGGGGAACGATGGAGGAAGAATTCAGTATCATGCCGAAGGACAGAGGCACAGCAGCAGAGTCGCAGGCAACAAGCACCGCGACCATGGCAATGCCCAAAGTACGGGCGAGCGGGAGCCGGGCCTTGGCTTCGTTCTCCCCCGTTGCCGAATGTGACATTGCGCCGACATTCTTTGACGGCACCTACTTCTCCTCTACACCGGACGGCAGCTCCACACATAACGACACCACGAACATACGTCCATTGATGGGCCATTCTGTGCCGAAGTGGCGATATCTCTATAACACGACCTTGGTCGTGCTTGATCTGCTGATGACCATTGTGGCCACGTACATCGTGTTCCTGCTCCGACCTTTCGCTTATACCTATGTGCAGAGCATTGGCCCCGGCGAATACGGCGTTTTTAGCTTCCTGCTGTTGACCTGCGTATCGTGGCTCATCAGTCTGTATTCCGCACGCTCCTATGAACGGCACACCATGGGTGAGGGCTATGCCCTGTACGCCAAGCTGTTGAACGCTGCGTTCATCGATTTCATTATGCTGTGCACGTTGGGGTACCTGTTCCACCTCAATCTTCCCCGGTCGTTGAATGTGTTCATTCCGCTGGTTTCACTGGTATTGGTTATTATCGAGCGTTGGATTATGCGCCGCGCGCTGCACCGCAACCGCATGAATGGCGAATTCAACTACCCGACTGTGGTTATTGGGTCTCCGGAAGGTATCCACCGGACGGTCGAACAATTGCGCCAGTGCCGTGGCCTCGGCTACGCGCCAATTGCGGTGTGCCCAGTGGCTTCAGTCAAGAACGAGGATGACCCGGATTCGGCGCAGCATTTGGTGTCGGTGCCCTTCACTCCTGCCAACGATGCTGAGGCACGACTGAAGGTGTTGCCACTCAACTCGCATTTGCCGCAAACCGCGAAGCGTATGAAGGCACGTATCGTATTGGTAGCTGATGTACTTACCCGTGATTCTGAGACCATGCGTACATTGTCCCTGGCCGTGGAATCCATGGGCATTGAATTGGCCCTCACTACCTCTGTGGCTGATTTGAGCGGCGCTGACCTGCATTTCCGCAACGATCCGACGATGCCAGTAGTCACTGCACGACTGACGCAGTACTCAACCGTTACCCGCATCCTCAAGCGTGTGTGCGATATCGTGCTTTCCGGTATCGCCATTATCTTGAGCTCGCCCATCATGCTATGGGTGGCATACAAGGTCAAGCGGGAAGACGGCGGCCCTGTGTTCTATTCGCAGACGCGCATCGGCATCTACGGCAAGCCGTTCACCATGTACAAGTTCCGTTCCATGCGTACTGACGCCGACGAAATCAAGGCGAAATTGGCTAAGGAACGCGGTATTGAGGATCGTTTTATCTTCAAGCTTAAGGACGATCCACGCGTGACCAAGATTGGTCATTTCATTCGTAAGACGTCGCTGGACGAATTCCCGCAGTTCTTTAACGTGTTCAAGGGCGATATGAGCTTGGTTGGTCCTCGCCCGCCGCTGCCTGAAGAAGTCGCGCGATATGACATGCTGTACTCCACACGACTGCTGGTTAAGCCTGGTATTACTGGACCGTGGCAGATTTCCGGACGCAGTGATTTGACTCAGGAGCAGTCGGAGTATGCGGATGTGTCGTATATTCAGGACTGGTCTATTACGGGGGACATCGTGATTCTGTTGAAGACTGTGGTGGCAGTGTTTAAGGGGACTGGATCGTACTGAGTTTTCTTTGGGAATGTTGAAATGTTGAGAGGGCGTCAGCTTTTTGCTGACGCCCTCTTAGTCTGGTCTTTTCCCTCAGTCAGTCTGCGGCTGACAGCTCCCTCATCAGAGGCTCGCTTTACTTGTTGATGGAGCAGACGGCGGTGTCGGTGGTGACGCCGGGATCAGTCCATCCCATTGGAGTTTGGTCAATGGTGAGGTCGGAGACAGCCTTGGTGGATGTGGTCACGTCGAAGGAATAGGTGACGGATTCGCCGGGAGCTATCTTGGCGATGCTCGCATATACAGTTTTGCCGTTCATCGTTTCCTGTCGGCTGCCGGTCACCGTGGCACCGGATGTGTTTAGATTTGTGAGACTACCACCAGCCGGAGCATAAATCAGCGTCTTTTCGATGCCGTAAGTCTTTGGCTGGTTCGCCTGATTTACACCGATGATGTAATCCGGCAGGGAAGCAATTTCTTCGGCAGTCAACGTATTAGTCATCGTGTATTCCACATGATATGTCTGGGAACCGTCGCTGTTGCAGTCAGAGCGAGTGATCTTCGAGGTGCGGTGAATATACCAGCCCATCTTTGAAGCGTTTTGCTCGGTGACGTATACGCCCACTTGCGGGTTTTCCTCGCTGTTTGGCGTCTGTGCGGTGAAGCCTGCATCGCTGATGGACTTCTCGACCGTTTCGTCAAAGGCATACATGGAGAAGTGGCGGCCTTCGGCCATGCTGCCCATCGCCTGTGCCACCTTGGTAAGCTTCGTCAAATCCAAGTTGGAGAACATGCTGCCGACAGTCTGCTCAGCTACCTGAGCGAAGTAAGCGTCGGTCTCGGCGATTGGATAATCGACATATACCTTGTTCAACAAGAACTTGGCGGTGTTATCTCCAGTGAGCACACGACCATCGGAAAGGGTGATGTTGCCGTTAATCTTCACCAGCTCTTGCAGGAACACTGGATCGACCATAAGCACACCATCCAGCTGGGTACCACTCCCCCACGGTGTGCGCTGCCAAATGGCACGCATGCCTTCGGCACTGCGCGAGGTATCAGGATAGACGGCCAGGTCTCGCAGGTCGAATGACATCTGCAGTGGCCCCCACTGGTTGAAGATACGACGTTCATCATCTGTCGGATCACCAGCACCATAATTAACATACTCACCATTCGAGCGGAAATCGCCAATGTTGATCTTGCCGTTGTCGGTAGTTACCACGCCCACAGAACCAATCAGGCCACCGGCTGAACGTTCCTCCGAAGTGGTCATAGCCATCAACGCATACGTGCGCGGCTGATCGGAGCCAAGGAAGTCCGGTAGAATCTGGAACGTGCCGGACAACTGATTGACTTTGTCCGCCATCTTGGTCAGCTGCGTATTGCCGGTGGCATAGGCGTTCTTCACCATGCCGATATGGGCCTTCGGCAGCTGCTGATACTTCCGCACCTGCTGCTGCAGTGACTGGTTCGCGGTGGCAATATTCTTCTGGGCTTCCAGAATCGGCTGCAGATTCAGCTGACCGTCGCCTGAGCTGAGCTGTGCGCTCTTCAGCGTGGAAAGCACGTCCATGAACTGCGGCACCGAATCACTGACCAGCGAATCCACCACCGAAGTCATACCCTGCACAGTGGTGATGTCGTCGCCGTACACCGGCGCCTTCGAAGCGATGTTCCACAGCGTGCCGTGCGCAATCTCGTTCGCAGCCGCGGTCTCGGTCTTTGCCTGGCTGATCTGCTGGCTCACCGTATCGAGGTTGTCGAGGTTACCGAGGTCGGTCACACCGTCCAGCAGCTGCATCGCCTGTTCCTCATGCGCCTTGACCTGCTTGGCCTCGGAATACAGCTTCAAACCGAAGAATCCACTCACGCCTAGCAGCACCACAAGTAGCGCCAGAATCAACACTGCCCACGGCCAGATGCGGTGCCTTCTGCGTGGAATACTTGTTGCGTGACTTGCCCTATGAACGCTCATACTAACTCCCAAACTGATCTTATTGACTTGTAACCTCTTGCAATAACTAACCGCCTATTATGCCCCGGTCTTGTGCACAAAGCGTGTTCGCCCCCGCTTCTGCACATATTCCGAACCGACTGGACCACCCCTGGGTATAGCGTATTGGGGTGCTTTGAGAGGCTGCTCGGCCAAGCACGCGAAGACGACGGTCGCCGAATACACCGAATACGCATTGATATGCGAGGCGCATATATCACTGAACAGATACGCCACCGACACCGCCAAGGTAACAGGCCGGGCAACAGAAGTGAGGTAGTGCGTGACTGGAGCTCAGGGAATCAAGAATCGTCGCGGCGAATTGCAGCGGGTACTGAGCCGTGAGGAATCATACGTGGACGGTAAACTGAGCCGCGCGGCATTTATTTCCATCGCAATCCTGACCTTTATTACCTTTGTCGGTAATTTCACGCAGCTGCAACTGAGCTCGGCGCTGCCGATCATCGTTTCCGAATTCCACATCTCCGTAACCACCGGGCAGTGGCTCACCTCCGTGTTCCAGCTGGTCATGGGCGTGATGGTGCCGTTGACAGCATTTCTGACCCGGCGCTTCTCCACCCGCCAGATCGTGATTTGCTCAATGGCGGTGTTCACGGTCGGATCGCTGATGGCCTGGGTCGGGCCGAGCTTCATCTGGGTGCTGCTCGGGCGCGTGCTTGAGGCCGCGGGCACGGGCGTGATGTGGCCGGTGCTGCAAATCACCGTGTTTTCCATTTATCCTCTGTCTCGCCGCGGATTCGCGATGGGCACGGTGGGCATGGCCATGAGTGTGGCGCCGGCCATCGGCCCCACGCTGGGCGGCTGGCAAACCGATGCGAACGGCTGGCGTTCCATATTCCTAACCATGACCGTGATTGGCGTGGTCTCGCTGGTGGCGGCCATGTTCGGACTGCATAACTTCGGTTCTCATGACCCGTCGGCCCGCGCGGATTTCTTCTCGGTAAGCCTGTCCGTAATCGGTTTTGGCGGGCTGATGTTCGGCTTCACCAATTCGGAGACCTATGGATTTACGGCACCGGTAACGTGGGGGCCGATGGTTGTGGGATTGGTCGGCATCGTATGGTTCGTGATGCGCAACCTGCGTCACGGTCGGCGGTATCGCGAAGCCAAGGCGGCGCAGTCGGGAGCGGAGCCGGCCGCACTCCCCCAGCCTCCGCTGCTGGATCTTGGAGTGCTGAAGAATCGGTCCTTTACCGTCGGCACCATCACGGCATCTCTGACGTTCTTTGCGTTCAGCTCGATTCTGGTCATCATGCCGCTGTATATCCAGACCGACCGTGGCTATTCGGCCACCATGAGCGGCCTGATTATGCTGCCGGGCGCCCTCGGCCAGTGTGTTTCCCAGTTCTTCGGAGGGCGGGCGATGGACCGTTTTGGCGCGCGACCCGTGGCGCTGTGCGGCTCGATTGTGCTGACCGTCGGTACGCTCGGTATGTCTTTGGTGTCTATGGATACATGGATTTGGTGGGTGTCGATTTGCCAGTTCACGCGTCAGATCGGCATGGGATTCCTGCTTATGCCGATTACCACATGGTCGCTGAACTGCCTGAACGGGCCGGATGAGGTGTCTGCCGGATCGTCGGTCACGAACACCGCGCGGCAGATCGCAGGCGCCGTGGGTGCACCTGTGCTGGTGATTCTTATGGAGACGTTCGCCGCATGGAGGCATCAGGCGGGAGCCTCGGCCGTTGCGGCTTCCATCTTTGGCATCCAGTGGGCGCTTCGCTTCTCTGCACTGCTGTGCTTTGTGATGGTGCTGATGGTGCTTTTCGGTGTCAAGGGCGACGGTGCCGGACGTACGCGTGACATTATTTCCTTGCGTACGCTGCGCGAACGCCGCGCACGGCGTATGGCTCGGTAAGCTGCTCGCTCCCGCTGGCGGGAGCGAGCTCATCAGCTTCTTACGCCCGTCCCATCAATGTCAGGACGATGAGCAGCACATTGAGGGCCACAATCAGCGCCACCACAATCAGGAAGATGATGTGCTTAACTGTGCCGTCAGCCCATTTGCCCATGAGTTCCTTGCTGTGCGTATAGCGCATGAGCGGGATCACGGCAAACGGAATGCCGATGGAAAGCACCACCTGACCAATCACCAGTGCCTCCGTAGGGTCCTTGGCGAACCACAACACAATCAGAGCCGGCACCAGCGTGACCACACGGCAGGCCCACATCGGGGCGTTGACGTGCAACAGGCCATGCATGATCTCCGAGCCGGCATAGGTGCCGACCGACGTGGAGCTTAACGACGAAGCCAGCAGGCCGATGGAGAAAATCATGCCAATCACCGGGCCGAGCACCTGCGTGATCGCCCGCTGAGCGCCATCGATGGAATCCGTGCCTGACATGCCATGCAGGGAGTTGGCGGCAAGCACCAGCATGGCCAGATTCACCGTGCCGGCCAGCAACAACGCCCAAGCCACATCAATCTTCGAGCCTTTGAGCTGACGCTCGACCGATGGCTTCTCGCCGCCCGCGTAATGGTCGTTCACCAGCGTGGAGTGCAGGTAGATGGCATGCGGCATCACCGTAGCACCCAGAATCGAAGCGGCCATCAACACCGAATCCGTACCCTTAAAGCGCGGAATCAGCCCCTTGGCCACTTCGACGGGATTCGGCGGGGCCACGAACAGACCCGCGATAAAGCCGAACGTGATAACCAGCAGCATTACGATGATGATACGCTCGAATGTGGTTTGCGATTTGCCGCCTTGGAACCACAACATCACAGTGGAGACCGCACCGATGACCAGGCCGCCGAGGAACATCGGCAGACCGAAAAGCAGATTCAGCGCGATGGCGCCGCCAATCACCTCCGCCAAATCGGTGGCGATGGCGATGACCTCGGCCTGCATGAAGAACATGAACCGGCCGGCGTCGCTCATACGTTCGCCCAACAGTTCAGGCAGGGACTTGTTAGTCACAATGCCGAGCTTGGCCGACTGGTATTGGATGAGCACGCTCATGGCGTTGGCGAGCACCAGCACCCATACCAGCAGGTAGCCGTAGCGTGCGCCGGACGTGATGTTGGCGGCCACGTTGCCTGGATCCACATAAGCCACAGCGGCCACGAACGCGGGCCCCAAAATGCTAGCGAGCGCATGGCCATGAGGATTTTCCTTGTTGTTCGCCTCACCGCTGGCAATTCGGCGTTCCTTCTCGATTTCCGACGTTTCCTGCTCAATGTCTGCCGCAGTGGCGCTTGCTGCCGTGTGTGGTGCTGTCATATCGTCTTCCCCTACTTCCTTCATACCGCGCCCAGTTATAGCGCAGGCATGTTTCGGGTGTCAATACACAAACGATTTGCGGACAATTGGCGAATGATGAGTCAGTCAACAGAGGATACGCCGTTTATCTCACTCATGAAATATGCTACGTCACCAGAAACTCGCTCATGAAAGTGCAGAATCGCAGTAATTGCAGTAAACACATGTTTACTACTGCCAAATCTATGCGAACGTTGATCTCTTCTGACTCGTATCCGGAGATTCAGTTTGGCGTGAAATTATCTGCAGGCAATATCGGCAGTAGTGAACATGTGTTTACTGCACCTTACTTCGCCACATTTCTCTTGCGACGACTGCTACGAGCATTTGACGAGGCGCACGCTCCTCTACTGGATAATCCCTCGAGATAGCCTCTTCCTCCTAATCCGCTGGCACGGCTTGGCCGGGGCAGGTGTGGAGGACGGCGAGCATGGCGTCCTTTTCTTGGGATGTGACGGTGAGTTGGTACTTGTCTTTGACGCCAATTTGGCGTGCCACGTAGTCGCAGCGGTATTCGCTGTTGGTGGGCAGCCAGTAAGCGGCGGAGGCTGAGCCTTTCTCCTGGTTGGCAGGGCCATCCACGGCGAGCAGATTATAAGGGTCATTGCCAAACTCGTGGCGTTTGGTTGCGGGCCACTTGTTGGCACCGGACTGCCATGCATTTTCGAGCGCTACCACATGGTCGATCTGCACTTTGGCGCTGGTGGTGCGGCCGCGCACGAAGTTGATGGTTTGCCCGGTATAAGGGTCATCCAATGTGCCGGACACCACCACACAGGAACCAGCGTATTTGTATTTGACGTTGGTCAGGTCGCGGGCAAGTACATCATCGCGGGCGTCGCAACCGTTACCGTCGGTATCGACGGAACGGAATGCAAAGGAATCGCGGTCGTAGCCGTGTGCGCTCTGGTTGTCATCCACGGTAAGTTTGTTCAACGTGTCAGCGGCGGAACCGGTGGCGGTGTATCCGCCGGTGAGCTTGGCTGCATCAGGATTGACTCGCGGCAGCAGCAGGCCGACCGTAATGCCAATGACCGCCGCAATGACAATGAGAATAAGCACACGCTCCAGCGGCCCGGAGGCGTTGAAGCGGCGGCTGAAGTGAGCGCTGGAACGGTAAGGACGACGGTGCGGAGGCATCAGGCGTAGGTGAAGGTGAGGGGGTCATGACCGGCGCGGGTCGGACCGTCAAGAGCATCGATGGCTGCATGTTCTTCGGCGGTGAGCTCGAAGCCGAACAGGTCGAGGTTTTCCTTCTGGCGTGCTGCGTGCACGGACTTCGGAATGATGATGGTGCCGTTTTCGATGTGCCAGCGAAGAATCACCCGGGCTGGGCTGACCCCATGCGCGGCGGCGATCTTCTCGATAATGCCGTTGCCGGCGTTGAGGTCAGCGCCACGGGCCATCGGCGAGTAAGCCTCCACGGCGATGCCATGCTCCTTGCAAAAGGCCGCCACTTCGTGCTGCTGCCACGTGGGGTGCAGCTCGATCTGGTTGACGGCCGGCCATGCGCCGGTCTCCTCGTGCAGACGCTTCAGGTCGGCGGGCATGAAGTTGCACACGCCGAGCGTGCGGGCCAGGCCCTCGTCGTCGATACGTAGCACGCCGAGACCGACCTGCGGAATGGAATGGCCGTCCCGAAGTGCGATATCCGGTACGTTGGCGGGGTTGATGCGTCCGTTGGTCATGATGTGCGATGCTCCTTCATGTACTGCAACTACACGCCACTGTACACGGAGAGGCGCATGTCAGCGTGTGGAGGCGCGGGCGATGACCTGGGATTCGGTGGTGAGCAGTTCGGGCTTGATGATGCTGCCGTCGATGCGTCCGAGGATGCGATTCACTGCCGTGGGAGCCGTCCAGTCAAGGCGGGAATCCATGGTGGTCAGCGGAATCTGCAGGTAGGGGGCTTCCTCGTTGTTATCGAAGCCGATGACCTGCACCTGCGCGGGCACCTCATAACCAGCGGTGCGCAGAGCGGTCAATGCGCCGATGGCCAACTGATCGTTCAGGGCGATCACACCGTCGAACGGCACGCCGGAATCAATGAGCCGCTGGGTCACACGGGCACCGGCTCCGATGGTCCAATCCTGATCGGTGTTGCCAATCAGCTGCGGATCCAAGGAGAGCCCACGCCTGCGGGTCTCTTCGATGATGCCGCGCAGACGCAGCTGCGCGTTGCCTTCTACGGCATTCAGCAATGCATCTTCGTCGTAAACGTCACGGGCACCGATCACTGCAAGTCTGGTGGAACCGCGGTCATACAGGTAGCCTGCGGCCATGGCGGCTGCGGATACATCGTCTGGGGTCACGTGATCCACAATGCCCCACGTGGTACGCGCGCCAACGATGACCAGCGGAAAATCAACCTTCAGATCATCGGGCGAAATGTTTTCCACCTCGCTCATGGAAAGGATCATGCCATCGGACACTGTGGAGTTGAACTTCTTCAGCAGATCGCGCGCGCCTTTCGCGGAGCCTTCCGCATACGTGGTGACGTATACGGAATAGTTGCGCTGGCGGGCGGCCTCGATGGTGCGGTTGGCCAACTCGGCCAGATATGGCGGAATCAGCGAAGGCACGGCAAGGGTGATGAAACCGGTGTGATTGCGGTTGAGGTTGCGGGCGGCCACGTTGACTCGGTAGTCGAGGTCCTTAATGACCGACTCGACCTTGGCACGGGTCTCATCGGTCATACGTCCGGAGCCATTGATCACGTTCGACGCAGTTTTGAGCGATACACCGGCGGCCTGAGCGACATCGCGTAGCGTCACTCGACGCTTGGCTGTGTTCTCGTCGCTCATGCCGCGCTCCTCCATCCGGACAACATTGCCATTCTAGCGCGGTCTAGCAGGACGTTTTAGCGATAAGAATGGCGTTACGGTTCAGCGTATATCCGACGGCATCCGTCTCGCAACGGTGGGCGATGATGGGATCACCTTCCACACCGTTGATGGCGACGGGCTGGTTTGAGCGGTTGAGGTAGAAATCAAAGCGGGTGGAGCCGTCTGCGGATCGGCGGATGGTGTGCAGGATGCGGGGATCTGTGGTGGGATAGGTTGGAGTTTGACCACCCTCAGTCGGCTGCGCCGACAGCTCCCGCCAGCGGGAGCCAAGTGCTTTGAGCAGCTGGGCAATGTCGTGACGGTTGAGGTCGCAGCCCACGTAGATGGCGGTACCGTTGCCATAGGGACGGCTGGTGATGGCGGGGGTGCGCTCCAGCTCCCAGTCGGCGGCGGACTCACCTGTGTAAGAGGCGAGCACTGTGGCGTCCGCGGCTACGGAAGTCACGTCATTCTGCCACAGGTGGGTCGTCAGACCATTGGACAGGCTGATTTCGCTGGGCTCGCCTTCGGCTTCTTCACCGAGGATGTTGAATTCTTCGCTGCGGATGCCGAGCATGTCGCGTAGGAGGCCATTGCCGGCACCTGGGTATCCGCCGAGCCCGATGTGGAAGTACTCGTCGACCAGGCCAGTGGCGTAGCCGACGATGACGGTTCCGCCGGCCTTCGCGAAGTCGGCGATACGGCGAACGTCTTCGTCGGACAGGCTGAGCACGGTGGGCAGCACGATGGTTTTGTAGCCGGTCCAGTCGTAGGCGAGCGGCACCACGTCCGCGCGCAGCCCGGCATCCAGGAAGCCGCGGTACCAGTCGCGAACGTCGTGCCAGTGGTTGAGTTTCATGCTGGGCAGGGTTTCGGAGCGTGTGGCCCATTCGGATTCCGCGCTGAACAGGATCGCCGTGCCGGCACGCTCGAGCTCAGTGCCCTGCAGCCCGGCGTCGGAGAGAGTCTTCAGCGCCTTGCCGAGCTCGCATACGCCGCGGAAGACCTTCGTGTCGGCGCCCGCGTGGGGCAGCATGGCGGAGTGGAACGCCTCGGCGCCGGACACGGACTGCCGCCATTGGAAGAAGCAGATGGCGTCGGCGCCCATGGCCACGTGGGCCAGGGAGTCGCGCATAAGTTCGCCGGCCCGTTTGCGCGCGTTGAGCGGCTTCCACTGCACGGCTGAGGTGGAGTGCTCCATCACGTACCACGGCTTGCCCAGCGCGAGGGAGTCCATGAGCGCGTCCGAGCAGGCGAGCTCGTCCAGGTGGGATTCGCCTTCATGGAAGTAGTGGTCGTTGGACACGAAGTCCACCTCGCCGGCCCATTTGGCGTAGTCCATGACGCACTGGTCGGTGGAGACCATGAAGTTCGTGGTGAACGGCTTGCCGGGGCAGATCTGCTCGATGGCGTCACGTTCGGCCTTGTAGAAGTCGAGCAGCATGTCGTTGCCGAACCGCTCATAGTCGAGCTGCTGCGGCGGGTTGACCATGGCGTCGCCGCCCATGTGAAGCGGCAGCAACACCTCGTCGAAACTGTTCACGTGCTGCGACCAGAAGGCCGTGCCCCACGCCTCGTTTAACGCGTCGATGGTACCGTACTTGGCCTCGCACCACGTGCGGAACGCGGCCAAGGCGTTGTCGGAGTAGTCGTAGCGGTTGTTCCAGCCGTATTCGTTGCCCATGTGCCAGGCGGTCACATACGGGTTGTCCTTGTAGTGTTCGGCAAGTTTGCGGCACAGGCGCAGCGCGTATTCCTTGAACACCGGGCTTGTGGGCTGCCACGACTGGCGTGAGCCCGCGTTGACGATATGACCATACCGGTCTACCGGCAGCACCTCTGGATGGGATTCGTACAGCCACAGCGGCGCGGTGGCGGTGGCGGAGGCCAAGTCCACGGCGATGCCGGCTTTGCCGAGTCTGTCGATCACATGGTCGAGCCACTCGAACGTGAACGCGCCCTCGACCGGCTCGATCTTGTCCCAGCTGAAGATTGCCAGCGATACGACGTTCACGCCGGCCTCACCCATGAGACGGATATCCTCGTCCAACGTCTCCTCGGGCCACTGGTCCGGGTTGTAGTCGCCGCCGAACGCGATGCCGCGGCCGGATTCCGTCAGCAGGGACGGCCACCTAAATGCTCTACGAGTAGTCATATTAATCAAATCCTTTATTGTACCGGCTCATGGCCGGTGCTGTGTTTGCCGGTTTTGGGCTTTGGCTCCCCTCAGTCTCACTGCGTTCGACAGCTCTCCTCAGAGAGGGAAGCCAAGACCCCATTTCTCCAGCTCCCCTCTCTGAGGAGAGCCAGAGGGAGTAGCAACTACTCCTTGACGGCGCCTGCGGCGAGGCCGGACTGCCAGTACTTCTGCAGGCACAGGAACGTGCTGATGCGGAAGAACTTGGCGCCGTGCAGCTTCATCGAATCCAGGGCGAGGGCCATGGCAGCCGACAGGAACAGCATGATCGGCACCTGCACGCAGGTGAACAGCGCCACACGACCCACGGACGACCAGAACTGGCCGTCCTGCAGCAACCGCGCGTAGTTCTCGACCCCGACGAACCTCGTGCCGCCGATCATCTGCTTCTTGAAGAAGCTGATGTAGATGGCGTACACGATCGGAATAATGAACACGAACACGAACACCACCGTGAACGGCCACATGAACTTCCATCCACGCCAATCGGCCTTATGCTTGTTGACGCGGGCCTCGGCCGTGTGCAGATCCGCCTCCTCAGGCAGGATTCCCACCGTTGGCTGCGAGGCTGCGGCCATTGTTTGATCGGACATAATCGATTGCTTTCTTGGGATACGGATTGCTGTGCTGCGCCCGCTATCAGGGGGGTCGCTCGATTGGAGCGGTCACGTCAGGTGAGGGCATGGGAAAGCGGAGACACTGGGGAGCATCCCCGCTGTGGGAGATCAGGCGGCTAGGCGGAAGGAGAGTGGCCTAGCCGCAGGTTTTGATTGTTGGTCAGTGCCGGATGTACCGGCAATAGATCGGATTGTGTCACTTGACGGTGACGTTGTAGCCCTGCTGCTTGCCTTGCTCGGCCAGCTTCTTGGCGTAGTTCTGGAGTGCTTCCTCCAGGGTGATGTCGCCGGAGTAGGCCTTGGAGACTTCGTCGCCGTAAGCGGTCTGGGCGTACGGGTTGTACGGCAGGTACTGGAACTTCTCGGTCGGGCGCTGAGCTGCGGCGGAAAGGACTTCGTTGACGTTCTGACCGCCGAAGTAGTCGTTGGTCTTCTTGTTGGACTCGGTGGTCGGGTCGGTGAAGGAGTCTGACTTCAGGATCTTCTTCAGGGACGGGAAGGTACCGGTGTCGGCCATGGTCTGAGCGCCTTCGCCATGAGTCATGTACTCAACGAGCTTGTAGGCAGCGGCCTGGTTCTTGGACTGCGAGGTGACGGCAAGTGCGGAGCCGCCGTCTTCGGCGGAGACTTCCTTGCCGTCCTCCCACTGTGGCAGCTGGGCGACGCGCCAGTTGCCGGCCTGATCGGGGGCGCCGGTCATGAGGTTGATCGGCATCCAAGCGCCGATGGTCAGGGAGGCGAGGGTGCCATCGTTGAGCTCGCGGTTCCAATCGTCGGACCAGTTCGGGGTCTTGGTGTCCACGAGGTCTTCGTCGATGAGCTTCTGGACGAATTGGATATAGCGCTGCATGCCCTCGTCCTTGGTCATGTTGATAGTGATGTTCTCGCCATCGACCTTCCACGGCTGGGCGCCGGCCTGCCAGATCTGGGCGGTGAAGGGCTGGTAGTCGTTGGACGTGCCGGCAAGGTTGGTGATGTAGGAGCCGATGGCACGAATCTTCTTGGCGGCCTCGTAGTAGTCGTCCCAAGTCTTGATGGACTCGCCGTCCACGCCGGCCTTGTCGAACACTGCCTTGTTGTAGAAGAACATTTCAGGGCCGGAATCAATCGGCAGAGCGTACGGCTTGTTGTTGTACTGGAGCTTGTTCCACGGGCCGGCGGCGAAGTCGTCGGCGAGCTTGTCTGCACCGAACCGGCTCAGATCCACGAGGCCATCGGTGACGGCGAACTGGGTGACGGTCGGATCTTCGAGCATCACGACATCCGGGGCGCCATTGCCGGCGGCGATGGCGTTGGAGAGCGCGGTGGAGGTCTTCTCGGCGGTGCCGGTGTTGTTGAACTTGACGGTGATGCCGGGGTTGGCCTTCTCGAAGTCAGCGAGGATTTCCTTCATCGAGTTGCCGGAATCCCAGCCCCAGAACACGAGTTCGGCCTTGTCGGCGTCACCCTTGTTGACGCTGTTGTCGTTGCTGCTGCCGCAGGCGGCGAGACCGACGAGCGTGGCCACGGCTGCCGTTGCCGCGATGACCTTCTTGGTGTTGCGCATGTTATCTCCTCCTGGACCATTGGAGTTGGCTTGCGGGTGGTTGGCTTTCTTCCGACTGGCTTCCGGTTTTCGTCCGGCTACTTCTCGGTTATCTTCCGGCTGTCTTTGGCTGCCTTCCGATTGCCAAAAACGAATCGACTGCTGCGTTGGATTTCAATTCGTTTGGCCGCTTGCGAAGTCTCCTCTGGCCACCTTTCCTTGGGGTGTTTTCTTTGGTACACCCGTGTACCAATACCTAAGATGATACACCTGTGTACCAATTTGTCAAAATCACCCAACACGCCTGATTTTCTTGCCTTTTCCACGCTTTCCACGTGAGCAAATCTCCAGTCGAACAGCGACTTGTCTCAGAGGCTCTTCTCCCCTCCCCCAACGTGAGTAGGTCCCGACTCTCAGCACACCACCAAATACGCGTAGCATGCTCGTGAGTCTCCAACACCACACACCACGGCGCGATTCCACCACTCAGCCGCCTCACTAGTGCCCACATTTGCAGACATCCAACGCCATATGACAAGAATCTGACTAGTATAGACAGCCCCCCATAGCTGTATTGAGAGGAAGAGCACATGGCGGGCCTGTTTCAAGCTGCTTCCAAGCAGCGCAATCCCTTGGGAACAACCATACGTACTCACGGATCAGGTAAATATACGTTCGGTCTGGCCTTAAGCGCCGGCCGATATCCGCGGTCTGTCTGCCTTTCCCTATCAGCTCCTCGCGGTATGCGGCATCTTCCTGACCAATGTCATCAACTACATCATCGCCTCCTACGGTTCCAGAAGCTGGGATGTCAACACCGGTTGGCGTTGGATGCTGGGGCTGGGTGCGATTCCGGCCGCCGCGTTCCTGCTCTCCATGGTGCGAGCACCGGAAAGCCCACGATCCTCATTCAAGCCGGCAGAACCGAAGAGGGATTCGCGGTGCTCGAGCACATCATCGGCACCGAACAGGCACGCCTTCGCACTGACGACATCCATGCATCGGTCAAACTCGAAACCGAAATGTCGCATGAATTTCACGACCTGTTCCGCCCGGGGCTGTGGAAGGCGCTCGTCATCGGCGCTTTGATCAAGGCGTGAATGCTGCGTTGCGTTACTGCATTGCCATGTTGCCATGTTGCCGCGTTATTGCATCGCTACGTTGCCGCGTTGCCACATCACATTGCATTGCCGCATTGCTGCGTTGCCGCATCACATATCGCAACACAAACGCAGCAACGCAATGACAACCGGAGATGGCATCGCCGCCACCCGCGAGGAACCGCAATGCAACGCGGTAACGTAACGCAATGCGATGTGATTCCCGCGTAGTTACAGGCAGTTACAGATTGAGTACCGCATCAGCAATGCGCATAGCGGATTCGCGGTGGGAGACCAGCACCACAGCCGCGCCGCGCTCCTTGTCTGCATGCTGCTCACCCACGGCCATAGCGTGAATGGAACGTAGAATAATAGCCTCGTTCAAAGCATCCAAACGACTGGTCGGCTCGTCGAAAAGCACCAGATCAGCATTGCGCAGGAACACACGAGCCAAACCGATACGCTGGCGTTCACCTTCGGATAGACGGTCGCCCAGCTCGCCTACCTGAGTATCAAGGCCATCGGGCAAGGAATCAATGAGATCAAGCACGGAGGCCTTGGCGAGAGCCTGACGCAAACGAGCGTCGAGACCGTCAGATGCTGCCACCTGAACGGCATCGCCCTCTGCCGATTGCGCCGCCAACCGCTGCTGTCGGGAATCAACGGTCTTGGCACCCACTTCCCCATTGCCTGCAACATTTGCAGCTTCAACCTCGGACTCAGGCAAAGCAATCAGCAGATTGTCTCGGATAGAGCCCTCAAACAGGTGGGTTTCCTGGCTCATCATGGCCTGAATACGTCGGCGAGCATGCACATCGACCTCGGGCAGCGGCGTGCCGGACAACGTCACCTGACCGCGCTGCGGATCCCAGTAGCGCAGCAGCAGCTTGAGCATGGTGGACTTGCCCCGGCCGGACGGCCCCTGGATACCCAGCACGCCATGCTGCGGCACGTCAAGCGAGAAGTCGGACAAGACTTCGTGCTCCCCCGCATATGCAAAGGTGACGTCATCAAGACGCATGCCCATATACTCCTGCGGCACAACAGTGCCGTTCTCGGTCACAGCGGGCACCTCGTCCATCAGCCCGAACAGTCGGCTAGCGGACGCGAAGGTCTGAGTCAGGTTAGCGGCCAAGGCGGCGAGCGCCAAAGTCGGTCCGAACGAGCTGGCGAACAGCACGAAGGCGGCAATCAGAGCCGGAATGCTCTGCGGGTTCGCGCCGGCACAGGCAATAGCCACGGCGACCGAAGCCGCTGCGAGCACAGCCACCAAGAGTCCGCTGATTCCGGTGAAACGGCCGTTGACCTTGCTGAGTTTGGCGTGATCCTTCCACAACGCATGGGTACGGTCCTCGATGGCCTGCGCACGTTCCTCGCCGCGGCCAAATCGGATGATTTCGTCCAGGCCGCGCATGTCATCGAGCATCACATTGTCGAGTTCTCCGGCAGCGCCACGGATGGCAGGGCCAAGGTTACGTACGCCGGTGGCAAAGAATCGCGGCACAAGGATGCCGATAACCAGGTGGGCAGCAATCAACGCCAGCGCCATCCATGGGCTTAGGGTGGCGGCCACAATCGTGTAGATGATGGTGGAGGTTACCGCGATGGCCACCGGACTGATGGTGTGGGCAAAGAAGATCTCAAGCAGTTCCACATCGGTGGTCAGCATAGCGATAAGGTTGCCCTTACCTTTGCCCGCGAGCTTGGCCGGCGCCAGTCTGCGCAACGCGGCGAACGCCTTGGAACGGAAGAGTGCGAGCAGATGGAATGCCACATTGTGGTTCAGATATTGTTCGGCGTATCGGGTGATGCCACGCAGAAGAGCACAGATAATCATCATGATGACGGCGGGCGCAACACCCATGCCCCACACCGGATTACCGGTAAGTGCAAATGCCGCGATAATGCCGAACACGGGCAGGAAGGTGGCCGAAAGATGGCCGATGGTGCCGGCGGTGGAGGCCGCTGCCATCAGTCCTGCCATCGGTCGGGCTTCCTTAAGCAGTCGCCTGAGCACTTGGAATGTGCTCATTCTGGAAGACGAATCGCTATTTGCAACACCAGCCGGAGTCTCAGCCGAGGCCTGCTCACTCCCGCCAGCGGAAGCCATCGGCAAAGCTGACTGCAGGTAGTCAACCGTCATACCCACCTCTGCGCTTACGCACGCTGCGCCACCCTCAGTCCGACTGTCGTTGGACAGCTCCTGCTTGCGGGAACCAACCTGCAGCACATGCCGAGCATGGCCTTCTCCGGAGTTCTCAATATCTGCCTGCGTGGTAAACAGCTTGGCGTAGACGCCGTCCGCCGTCATCAGCTCGGTATGGGCGCCCCTCTCAACCGACTTGCCGTGTTCGAGCACCACCACTTGGTCAGCCTGTTCGGCGTTGGCTATGCGATGGGTGATCATGATAACCGTCTTGCCGCGGGATTGCGCCAATTCGCGAATTGTATCCAGGATCAGCTCTTCGGATTCCACGTCAACGCTGCTGGTCGCCTCATCGAACACAAATACCGGCGAATCATGCAGGAGCGCGCGGGCGATGGCGATGCGCTGGCGCTGGCCACCGGACAGGTTGGCGGCATCGGACTCAATCGGCATGTCCAGTCCGTTCGGCTGTGCGTGCACGAAGTCGGCAATGCGCGCCTGCTCGAGCGCGGACCACAGATGGGAGTCCACGGAATCCGGCGAATCAGGAATCTCGCCATCGGGCAAGGCCATCAGAAGATTCTCGCGCAATGTGCCCGCAAACAGATGGCTGCTGGCACCAATCACAGTGACGGCTCCAGCCAGTGTTTCGCCTGACAAATCGGATACCTCGACGCCGTTCAGCGTGAGCGAACCTCGGTAACCGGCCAGTGTACCGGCGAGCAGCGAGGCGGCCGTGGACTTGCCGGAACCGGAGATGCCAACAATGGCGGTGAACTGACCGGGCTGTGCGGCGAAGGTGATGTTGGTGAGCGCAGGAGCGACGGCGGAATTGGGGCTGGTTTCACCTTGCTTATCGGCCTTTGCGGATGCGGACTTGGAGTCGCCATGCCCGGCATCATCATAGGAATAGCCGACGTGATCGAAGCGGACCGTCAGACCGTCGTCAGCGGAATCGGAATCGTTGGCCGGCAGGGTCGCCGTGCCATGCTCGGGCTCCGGGGTGTCCAGCAGAGCGAAGATGCGCTTGGTGGAGGTCATGCCGTTCATCGCCACGTGGAAGAACGAGCCAAGCTGACGCATGGGAATAAAGAATTCGGCGGACAGCAGCACAATGAACAGCAGACCGGTAAGAGACAGCGGGTAGCCCACCCCGAACGGGATGAGATAGTGCAGGCCGTATGCCGCGTAGGCAAGCACACCAGGCAGATGTGAGGCCAGTGCGATTGGCGACCAGCCGGACGCACCATTGGCAAAAGCATCGCCAATATGCGCGTATTGCCATAACGTCACACCGACGCCGGCCGCAGCACCGCCGTAGGCCACTATATCCATGGCGGTCAGCGAACGCAACTGAATCTGCAACACCCGCATGGTCATCACGCGGAAGCCTTCGGCTTTCTTGTCCATCTCGATGGCGGCGCGCTCGTCGGCGTCGAAGTTTTTCAGGGTCTCAAGGCCTTGGAGATTGTCGAGGAACGCGGCGCCCATATCGGTGTAGCGCACCCAGTACTTCTTGAAGGCGCGGGCGGCGGTCATGGAGACGATGCCGGTCACGATGATGATGAGCGGCGCGCAGACCAGCATGACGGCAGCAGCGGGCACGTTAATCGGCGCAATGGCCACGAACAAGGTGATTGGCGCAAGAATCGCATAGAAGAGCTGCGGCAGGAACAGTTCAAAGAAGCTTTGAATCTGTTCAACACCTTCGCCGGCGGATTGCACCACATCCGAGGTCTTGATGCGGGTTTTGTAGGACGGGCCGAGTGCCACCATTTTGCGGTACAGCTTGGATCGCAAAGCCAGTTTGACTCGTTCGGCGGCTTCGGTGCCGAGGCGGGTGGCATGCGTGGTGGCCGTGTACCGAACCACTATGCAGACCAGAGCAAGCAGCGCGTAAATCATGACGTCGCCAGCCATGGGCAGCACATCCGCGCCGTGCTGATCAGACAACGGCACGGGGCAGGCCACGCCTTGCGAAGTGCCGCCGCATTGGAGCAGCGGCGGTGCCACAGCGGCCAGCAAGCTGTTCAGCAGCATTACCAGCGACAGCATAAAACCAATGTTGGCAAACAGACCTACCCACATCAGTGCCACTTTGCCGGCTATGAGTTTTTTCAAGCTGGGCGCCAATTGGAACAGTCGTTTGTCGAACATGGTTCGTTTCCCCTCGCCGTGTTGACTGCCGCGTTATTGCAGTAGGTCTCGTCATACGTCCAGTCGCGTGTACCACCGATCGCATACCCATACATACCGGTGGGGCACACTGCGCGCAATCCTATTACCCTAGGCAAAAGCGCATATACACGCCAGACCTTCGACTGAGACAACCGTCACACCAAATTTCCGTTCCCGAATACGAATCCGCACAATGCGGAGCACTCTTTTCCTGAAAATAGAATTTGCGTATTTGCCCGGCATCGCACAGTCGCGGCCACGTCCACACCCACAGCCATAAATCCCGTTTTCACAGTTACAAGGCACCGATTCCACTGCCCAATGGCCTATCTCCGTTTCAAGGGGCGGATTTCGGTGTCTCCGGAGGTCTATCTCCGTTTCAAGGGGCTGCTTATCCATGAAACCGCAAGTAGTAACGGCTTTATACCAACGTCATTCCGCCATTTTGGGTCAGTTTCTACTTGGGCATCAGCCCCTTGAAGCGGAGATAGACCTCCGGCAAAGGCCAAATCCGCCCCTTGAAACGGAAGTAGGCATCCCCACGAAGCGAAACCGGCCCGTGTGACTGCGCCAACGCCCTCTGGCGGCGGTTGCTCTTCACCTATTCCATGCAAAAGAGGCATGAAAAAGCCGTCTGCGCGCAACTTTCCGAAGAAAATTACGCTACAAACGGCTATTCACATAGAGCAAGCAAGCAGCTGGGAATCAGTGCTGCTTCTGCGCGTTGGCCAGCGCTTCGGCTGCGGCCTTGGTGGCGATGGCACGCTCCTCGGCACGGGCGAGCGCGGGCCAGCTCGGCCTCGGCGGCCTTGATGTCGGCCTCGGCCTGCTTGAGGTCGGCGGTGGCACGCACCACTTCGAGCTGCGCGTTGGACCGCTTCTCGCCCTTCGGCTTCCACAGATCGCCGATCTCTTCCAGCGTCTTGTCCTTGGTCTCAGGCACGAAAGTGACCACACCAAGGAAGCAGATCAGGTTGGTGCAGGCAAACACGAGGAAGGTGCCCATACCGCCAATGGAGCTAATCAGCATCGGGGTGAACTGGCCGATGGCCCAGTTAGTGGCCTACAGAAACACGGTGCAGATACCGGTGGCGCGGCCACGCAGGTAGGTCGGGAAGAGCTCCGGAATCATAATCCACGGAATCGGGCCCATCGAGAAGGCGAAGCAAGAGGTGAAGCACATCACGAAGATGAGCATGCGCAGCTGGTAGTTGTTCGCATAGGAGAAGGAGATACCGAGGGCGAACAGCACCATGAGGCCGGAGCCGACCGCTATGAGCTTCTTACGGCCGGCGGTATCAATCAGGTACATGCCCACCACGGTGAACACGAGCTCGATGTCGCCCCCAGCCCGTACGGACCCCTAAATGAGACTTTGTGGCAAATCGTTGTCAAACCGTTATCTTTCATACAAATTGCGCCAAGCCACTTACACAATTGATGCACTGTGTTACTCGCACGGCGCCAGGCGACTGGCAATACATCCACGGTTCTGGACAACCGATGTAGGACGGATTTTGCGGACATTCAAAATAAAAAAGAATGTGGAGGTAACAGACAATGGCAAAATCATTATTTGAGGAACTGGGCGGCAAATACGAAAGGCAAGGGGATTATTTGATACCGTGCTTAACTGTACCCGCCGAAGAAGAACAGGCAATAGGCATCTGGGGGCAACGGCATTTAGATTATCTAAAACAGTACCGTAAAGTTACATACACCAATCTTCTTACAAGCGGCAGGCTAAACGCCTACCTTGCCGACATCAACAGACAGGCACAGGAACGCTTTGAAAGGCTCATAGAGGGTATGAAACAGGCACAGGGCATAACGGAACAGCTAAAGGCAGAAAACGCCTTAGAATGGACAGGATGCCTCAATAACATAAGGGCTTGTGCGAGGGAGATTGTGGAAAAGGAAATTATTTTTGCATAAACAGATGATTAGTGGCAGGGGGAAATCCTGCCGCTTTTTCTGCTTTAGTTTGTCAGCTTGACAAATAAAGGGTTAAGGAATATAATTAGATTCAGTATTATACAAGGAGTTAATAAATATGCGGCAAGGTATTCT
>OLNC01000551.1_pt1 | contig 34632 bp, 36 predicted proteins | sample 1672011 | NCBI WGS metagenome assembly OLNC01 (sample SAMEA3136636, study PRJEB25190) | human gut metagenome | biome: human gut; feature: human-associated habitat; material: faeces | place: Austria | collected 2013
TCGTGGCCGCCGCCGAGACCTGTTCCACGTTTTCTTGCTACCGCATCGATCTCATCAATAAATACAATACACGGTGCGTTCTTCTTGGCATTTTCAAAAAGATCACGCACTCTGGATGCACCGACACCTACAAACATTTCCACAAAGTCTGAACCGGAGATACTGAAGAAAGGTACACCGGCTTCACCGGCTACCGCCTTGGCCAGCAATGTCTTACCTGTTCCCGGAGGGCCCACAAGGATAACCCCCTTCGGAATACGTGCGCCGACTTTTGTATACTTCTCAGGGGACTTCAGGAAATCAACGATCTCCTGGAGATCTTCTTTCTCTTCCTGAAGACCTGCCACATCACGAAATGTTACATTGTGACTGCCGTCCTTTGTCATCTTCGCATGGCTCTTGCCGAAATCCGTCATTTTATTTCCGCCGCCGCTTTGCTGACTGTTGATAAAGGAGAACAGAAACCACAGGAAAATGCCGCCAAGCACTAACAGAGCACCGTTATTATAAAACCAGCCTTCACGGTTAATAACATCTGTCTCTTTGTAATCTGTATAATTCACAGATTCAAGCCATTCCTTGACCTGATTAACATCTGTGACATAAAAACTTTCCTCTTTGCTGCTGTTCTTCCACTCTACAGAGATCATACCTGTCGGTGTCTCCTTATTCGGTGAGATGACAACATCTTCAATCTGTTCTGCCTTAGTCTGTATGTCCTGCTGGAAATCGCTGTACGAGTAATCACTGGTTGTCAGCAGATTCCATCCCTCACTGACAATAATCCCAATGAATACACAGACAAGAACAACGACCCAGAGGCCAATTCCTCTTTTCTTATTATTCAATGTTACACTCCTCCTGTCACTTCATGACTTCTCTTTTGTCTTTATTGATAATTCTCCTCAAAAAATAGGATGAATAGGATGAAAAAGGGATGCTGCTCATAAACGCGCAGCAACCCCCTTCAGCTTCTGTTCGACTTATCTTCTGTTATTCTGTAAATTCAACAACTCCGATAAACGGAAGATTTCTGTATTTCTGCGCATAGTCAAGACCATAGCCTACAACAAATTCATCAGGAATGTTGAATCCGGAATAGTCTACCTTAACATCTGCTGTCCGGCGTTCCGGTTTGTCCAGCAGTGTACAGATCTTGATGCTGTTTGGTTTTCTCTTATAAAGAATCTCAACAAGATAATGCAGCGTATTGCCTGAGTCAATAATGTCTTCAACAATCAGAACATCCTTGCCTTCCAGCGGCTCATCCAGATCCTTGACAATACGAACGGCACCTGATGATGTCGTACCATTGCCATAACTGGAAACAGACATAAAGTCAAGGGATACAGGTACGCTGATTCTCTTGGCCAATTCGCATGTGAAGAACACACCGCCCTTTAATACACAGATCATATGAATGTTCTTGCCTTCATAATCCTTGCTGATCTGTTCCCCCAGTTCCTGAATCTTCTTGTCAACTTCTGCTTCCGGCAATAAAACCTTAATCTTCTCTTTCATTCTTCAATCTCCTTCAGTTCCGCTGATAAAATCAGCCTTGTCTCTCCGGTAATCTTATAATATTCGCTCATACGGCCAGTATCCGGTATCCACAGGACATGACCGCCATCTGTCAACATGTTCAATGTCTCTCGGTTCGACTGCGGCACCTTATCATCCATCAAAATACGTCGAATTGCCTTCTTGTGTCCGCCGCCGATCATCATAAAATCACCGGGACGGCGCTGCCGCAGAACCAGTCCATTTTTTATTTTATCATAATCAAACCATTTCGTATACATTTTTTTAGGAATTTGCAGATTTTTCTCCACAGGAAAAATTTTAAGACAAACCTCTCTTTTCCCACCATCCAAAACATATTTTCCGGGTGCACTCAGTCTGATCTCCGCGTCATCCCCATGCAGAGCATCTGCACTTTTATGTGTCTTTTTCTGTGAGACGCTCACTGTCCGATAGGTGCGTTCCGCACGAAGGCCGTAAGGCAGATCTGCCTTTTTTCCTGCATGCCCGTAAAACAGTGCCCTGAGCGTCCCAATATGAACAGACCGGATATCTTTCAGCTGACCGGCCGTCCGTTCCAGCACTTGCCGCAATAATTCGCGCTGAATCGCAATATCCTGTCCCACAAATGCAGCTGCATCAATCTCCGCCGTCAGACATTCCGCCTCCCCGTTCCACTGAATGATCGATTTTCCAATGGTTGCTGCCTGATTCTCCACATAACGACAGATATCAGATGCAATGGCCGCTGTCTCCGCAATATGTGAAACCGCTGCCTGATTAATATGCTCTGTGACATAGGGCAGAATATCCAGTCGAATTCTATTTCTGGTATATTCTGTCTCAAAATTGGTGGCATCATTCCGGTAAGACATTCCCTGCCGTCCGAGATACGCTTCTATATCCGCCCGTCCGACACCAAGCAGAGGCCGAACAATACAGCCGCGCATCATCGGAATACCGGACAATCCTTTCAGGCCACTTCCCCTGAAAAGATTCAGCAGCACTGTCTCTGCCAGATCATCCCTGTGATGAGCCACTGCGATTTTAGATGCCTGCCTTTCCTGTCTGACTTCTTCAAAACAGTCATAGCGGAATTTTCTTCCGGCCTCTTCCTCCGATAAATGCTGCGCCCTCGCCATTGCCCGAATATCTGCCTGAAAACACACACACGGAATCTGCATATCTTCGCAAAGTGCCGTTACAAAATCCCTGTCACGATCCGCTGCCTCTCCCCGCAGGCCATGATGAATATGGACAGCCGTCAATTGAAGTGCCATGGACATCTGCAGGTTTTTCAACACAGACAGCAGGCAGACAGAATCCGCCCCGCCTGAAACGCCGACCACCACCGAATCTCCCTGACAGATCATCCCTGATGCCATGATTGTCTCATATACATTTTTGACCAGTTTGTCCACTTTCATCACCCGTTTCCTTTTCTTTCATTTTACTCCATTCCGGCAGCTCATCAACTTATACTTTCATTCTTTACCTGATTGCTGCATATAGCCCTTACAAAGTCCGAATACTCTGTATTTTGAGTATAACATATTCCGTCAACCCCCTCCATTTCAATCCGCCACCCACACTGCATTCAACACATTTCCTACACATCGCTCAAAACACATGCCTCATATTACAACTTCGGTTTGCGGTAAAGGCCACAGACAAGTACCGTCATATCATCCTCTGCCTCATAATGGCAGGCTGCCATCGCATGATTCAAAATGGCATTGGCCAGTTCCTGCGGATTCACCGCCTGACAGGATTTCAAAAACTCTGCCATCTTTTCTTCATTCCGGTCATCATCCTGTCCAAGTCCCATCAATACACCGTCACTTATCATAACAAGCATATCGCCGTGGACCATTTCCGCCGTCTTGACTTCATTTTCCGGTTCCGGAAGCACCCCCGGAGGCAGCGCCTCCGAGGTGATTTTTTTCACATCCGGACCATTTTTAATAAAGGAGGCTGCCGCTCCCATCTTGATCAGTTCACATTTTCCATTAAATAAATCCAGGGTAGCCAGATCCAGCGTTGAATAGGTGTGCGGTTCACTGCCGGATAACACCACTGAATGAATCAGTCTGATAGCAGACTGACGGTTAAATCCGGTAGACAGCAGCTGTTCCAAAAGCCCAATAATGCGGTTGCTCTCCTTTTCTGCCTTCTCACCGCTTCCCATACCATCGGATAAGGACAGCACAGTCTGGCCGCTTTCCATATGCATCACCGTAAAACTGTCCCCGGAAACAGCTTCCCCCATCCGGACCATCCTGGCATCACCGATAATGGTCCGATAGCGGACATCTTCCTCAAAAGACAGCATTTCCCATCGATGCCCGATAACCGATGCCGTTCCCGGTCGCGGCAGATACCGCCGCCCATAGACCCTTCCGATGATATCTGCCGCCTCCTGCGCTGTTTTTTCAATATTTTTTGGTGTCTTTGCCTCTATATAAACGCATTTGCGACCATTTGAACGGTCAGACGCTGCGATTCTGCGCACATTGATTTTCTGAGCCGCCAGCCGGTGCACCGCCTGTTTTTCCGGTGCCCCTTTTCTGACAGGTTCATCACTGATCTGTTTTGAAAAATCCCCTATGACATCTGCCACTTCCCCGAACTGGCCTGCCAGTGCCAATCTGCTTTCTGCCAGGCGGTTCTGCCAGGACAGATTCGTCTGCGCCAGCCCCATCATTCTTCGGGCTTCCGCCAGGAAATTATCTGATCGGACACATCGCTGCCTGAAGCGTTCCGGCAAATCCTTTTTCTTCATATTCACGCGCTCACTGCACAATTTCAAAATCTCATAGGCCGATTCACAGCTGTCCTCAAATACATTTTCCCAACAATAACTGCACCGGCTGCAGTCTTTGCATACCTGCTCTGTTACGGCATTAAAAATATCCTGCATCTCCTGATCATTTAAAGCGCCGCGGGGACTGACATCTACCTCAAAGGACTGGGACAATTTTCTGAAAGATTCCGAAAAAGCATGCAGCTGATTTTTGGTGATCATCGCTTCTTCTTTCATCGGCATATTCCTCCTTCCTACAGGACGCCAACCCTTCATCCAGGCGATCATGCCTGCAAACAACCAGTAGCACACAAATGCTGCTGCCAGTTCCATTGCCGATTCCGGCAGTGTGTCCAACATATGCTGCTGCCAGCCTTCCCCGTAAGCCAGGCCATAACCTACGCCGGCTGTCACCATCGTCAACACCATCAGACCACACATAACCACCGGTGTCAGCCCGGCCGGCCGCCATTTTTTCAAAACAGCTGCCATGGCCATCACCGTCGTTATCAATCCTGTATATCTTATAAAAGAAGTCATCGGTAGTGCATAGGCCATCCCGAACAGGGCAGCCATCGCCAACAGCATTTTCCCCGGGATCAGGGCGTATGCCGCGCAGAAAAACGCAACACCCACCGGGTTTCTGTCGTGCCAGACAAACAGATTGATGAACGCACCAAGGACGATCACCAATAAATCTTTCATGCCAAGCTTTCTCATGCACATGCCTCCTGAATTTTGTACAGATCCGCATTTTGCCGCTTCATGGATCTGTTACATGCATTATATGGAAAAACGAGACACTTACGATTCCAATCGGATGACAAGACCTCCCTTCAAATGTTTTTTCGAGGGTTTTTTAAGGTCCTCATGTCCGTCATTGACTATGCAGCTTTAAAGTGTTAATATGTAACTATTCAGAACAATGCAGCAGCCGCTTCGATGGAAACGGCAAATCTGCATTAAGAAAATCCGCTATTAACAAAGACAGTGATTTAAGAAAGTAGATTAAATGATGAAAAATTTTTCTTTAAAGTATGGTAAAAGCGAAGTATCTTTTGTTCTTGATGGTGCCCGCAGCATTCAGACGCTGACAGAGAACCCTATGAACACAATTGAAGACATTCATGCAGCTTTTCTCAAAGCAGTCAGCACGGATGTCATCGAATCACCGGCACTTGATCAGCTGGTGAACCCTGAAGACCAAATCACCATTGTGATCAGCGATATGACCCGCTTCTGGATGCGCCAGGATATCATCTGTGAGGAACTGGTTCGTTATCTGAATGAAGTCATCGGTATCCCTTTTGAACACATAGTCGTCCTGATCGGCCTCGGTACCCATCACAAAAATACACCTGCCGACCAGAAGGTTCTGACAGGTGCTTATGTCTATGACCATGTTGCCGCTGTTGTGGACCACGACTGTGATGCCCCGGATCTTGTCGATATCGGCACTACCTCTTATGGAACCAGAGTCCTGATCAATCCGCTGTCCATCGGCCGCAAGGTCATCTGCATCGGCGGCACTGTTCATCATCTGATGGCCGGTTACGGCGGCGGCAGAAAGAGCATCGTTCCCGGTATTGCCGGCCGTGAAACTATCCGGCACAACCATGCCATGGCCCTGGATCCTCACTGCGAGCAAAGTGATCCGAGAGTCGGTCCCGGCAAATTCAACAATAACCCGATCAATGAAGACATGCGCGAAGCAGGTGCACTGCTTCATCCGGTCTTCGGCATCAATATTGTTGTCAACTCCGCCTCCAGACACAGCGGTCTTTTCTGCGGTGACTTCGATGTTGCATGGCGGGAAAGCTGCAAGTATGTCCAGCAATGTTACGGTCTTCCGATCAAAGATCAGGCAGATGTTGTCTTTGTCAGCTGCGGCGGCTTCCCAAAGGACCTGAACTTCTATCAGGGTTCCAAGAGTCTCTTTAATGCCGTTCGTGCCGTCAAACCCGGCGGAACACTTGTCATGCTGGCTGAATGCAGTGAAGGCGCCGGTGCCAAAGATTTCTTTGACTGGCTGACACCGCTGAGAGAGGGCCATCTTGACCAGAGTCTTCGTGAAGCCTTTACGATCGCCGGCTATATTTTCTATGCTGCCTGTGAAAATATCCGCAAAGCCAATATTCTTCTGCTGGCCGGTCCTAAGCTGGATGCCCGGATTGTCAACGATATGGGCATCAGAAAATATGACCGCATGGAAGATATCATGGCTGATATTGATATCAAAGACAAAGATGTTTACATCATCCCTTACGGCGGCAGCGTCATGCCTCAGACGGAAGCCGATTACACCCGTTTCAGCACAGAAATCTAAATACCCCCACAGCAATCGGTGCATTGCTGATATTTCATACCTATAACACAAAAACAGACGGATAAGAGTTTCATCTCCTATCCGTCTGTTTTCTATTCATCATCATCGTCATCGTCGTCATCATCCCAGCCCATAATACCCCTGACCAGGTGTACAATGCCAAGAACAATCGCCCTCAGCACCGCAAATATGATAAACAGGAACATAAATCCAGCCAGACCGCTTACGATATCTTCCATTTCCATATTCCCGGTATTCGTGATGCCCTGACCGATCTCTATTGCAAAGGTCACAACGACCATGACCGTAAATACGTAAATCCATGCAATCACCAGAACATGATGCTTGCTGAGCGCTTTGAACAGCGGAAAAATGACAAGAAGCAATGCCATTCCCAGCACACCTATGACAATAAAATGCAATTCCTTATCGGAAAGCATCGTCTCATAAGAATCATTCAACGTCATAAGCACATCATGAATCCCGGCCATTTTCTCTACAAGATAATATAATAAATCAGCCATTTTGATTCCTCTATCGTTCTATTCTCTATTACTTCTTCTTGAAAATAATCTCATCTTCATGAACCAATCCCAGCTTCTCCCGGGCCAGATCCTCAATATAAGCATCTGTCTTCTGGTATTCAGCCTGCTCTTCAATCGCTTTCTGGTTCTCTTCTTCATCGTCAATCTGCTGCTGCAGATTCTCCTGTACTAAAGCATACTGTTCACTCTTCTGTGTATTCTGCCATGTAAAAACGCCAAACACTCCGCATAACACCAGCACGATCAACGTAATGACCTTCATACTGCCTTTATGCTTCGATCTGCGTTTTCTGACAGACCGCCTGTTAGCTGTCATCATGCTCCCCCTGTCTTTGTTGTAACTTTCTACCTTTAATTGTACGCTTTGCAGCGGCAGATTGCAATGTATTTCCTGTATTCTTCACAAAAGTTTTAAAAATTCGAACTATTTGTCTTATCGGACGCAATACCGCCAGCATCCAACGAACAACCATGGATGACAGCAGCCATCTGTAGAGCACCATGCCTGTCCCCATTCCGCATACAATATAATTGCGTACTGCACCGTTATTAAAACGGTACATCAACCCAAAAAGACAGCCGGCCGCCAGCATCCAGAATACAGCTTCTTCTGCCGCCTGTATGCCTTTACGCTGCCTGATCATCATTCTGAACATCCGCAGGCAATCATAAGCCAGCATCAATCCCGAACCCCACAGGACAGCCATTCCAAAAAGCCTTGCCTGAAACACCACATCCTGACTCATGGCTATTTAAAAAGCCTCCCGAAAAAGCTTCCGGCCTGCCTTGCACCGCCATTGACTTCGGAATATGTCAAACTATCCACTCTGCCGTCTACCCCGGTCTCTCCTTTTTCAAGGGACAAATGATTCATGTGAAGTTCCGCCCCTTTGATCAGCAAAAGGCCCGCTGATGTCTCAAGAATGATCTCTCCGGGATCATAGGCGATCACATCCGAAACCCCCGTCACCTGAATCGTCGACCGGTTCTGCATTGTCAGTCTGTGAGGCTTCACCACAGGCTGTTCTTCCATATACATAGACTTCACCGCCAGCATCTGCTATTGCTCCTAGTATATGAGACAGCCTGCCGTTTCATGACCTTTTTTATAAATAACGGAACAGCTCTTTCGCATCCTCTTTTCGGGTTGTTTCCTGTACATCCAATACTTCTACCTTGACATTTCTTGTACCAAATCCGATTTCAATCACATCGCCGACTTTCACATCTGTGCCCGCCTTCGCTATTTTGCCGTTAATCATTACACGACCGGCATCGCAGGCTTCATTAGCTACCGTCCTTCTCTTGATCAGTCTGGAAACCTTTAAATATTTATCAAGTCTCATTTTATTTCTCCTTTACAAAAAGAAAAGGATTCCCTTTCACCAGATAAATGCTGAGCGGGAATCCTTCTTGTGTTATCTTCGATTAGGCGTTGATCATATCCTTTAATGCCTTACCTGCTTTGAATTTAGGCGCTTTAGAAGCAGCGATCTTCATTGTCTCACCTGTTCTAGGATTTCTTCCTTCTCTTTCAGGTCTTTCAGACACTTCAAATGTACCAAAGCCTACAAGCTGAATCTTCTCACCTTTTACAAGTTCGTCTGTAACAACATCTACAAATGCCTTTAAAGCTTTTTCAGCATCATTCTTCTTCATGCCTGTTTTCTCAGCCATTGCTGCAACTAATTCTGCTTTATTCATTATAATTCCTCCTCAATTATCATAAGCGTACGCAGTCATCTTCTGCAAATGAAACCGGCGGAAACCCTTGCATTTACCGCTCTTTCGGCCATACGCTTCAATGTTGACAAATCTATTTATATACGTTTCTGGCCCTTTTGTCAAGGCTTTTTCTGTTTATCCGACAGTCTTTTCACAAACTTCATAAATATCGGTCCTTAACTGTTGCAAAACAGGGATCTGACTGCGTACTGCATCCTCCTTTGCGAAGTCTACTGCAGCCATCAGCATGCCCGGACCCTCGCCCAGTTCCTCCATGATCGATCCCCATGGATCCACCGCAATGGAATGTCCCCATCCGTTATAAGAACCTGCCAGGTCACCTGCTGCCGCACATCCGAGAACGTACATCTCCTGATCAAGGGCACGTGCCCGCATCAGCAGCTCCCAATGTGCCGGCCCTGTTGTTCTGTTGAAAGATGCCGGCATAACAACCGCCTTTGCCCCTCGCTTCGCAAGAAGCCGGAACAACTCAGGAAACCTCACATCATAGCAGATAGCTACACCAATCGGACCAAATTCTGTTTCGACAACACACACTTCATCTCCAGCCGTAATGACGCTGGACTCACTGTAATACTGTCCACCTTCCACATCAATATCAAACATATGCATCTTGCGGTACTTGCCAATCTGTCTGCCTTCTCTGTCAAAAGTATAGGCTGTACTGTAAATATGCCCATCCGCGCTCTCCGGTATACTTCCCGCCACAAGATAAACATGATTCTTTGCTGCCGCCTCTGACATCGCCTGCCATGCTTCCCCGCCTTCCGGCTGGGCAGCTGCCGAAATGGCCTTCTTGTTGTATGGACAGATAAACATCTCAGGCAGAACAACCATATCTGCTTTTGATTTAACAGCATCTGCGATCACGCGCTCTGCATTTCTGAGATTCTTATGCCAATCCTTATGAACTGTTGTCTGACATAATGCAATTTTCATTTGTCAACCTCCATCGATCACTTTATTTTTTCTTTCAATACGCACAAAGAGATTCCTGCGCATTTATTTCTTTTCATTGTCCTCACCGCGGGACATCTTATTCTTCAGATACCGCCAGCCTTCCTGGTACTTAAAAGATCTTGCAGAAGGATTTCGAAGCATCATATGCAGCTGTCTCGGATGCATCTTTGTGCGTGCACGCATTCTCATCGCCTCTATTCTGCCGCGCATCTGACGCATTTCATTCTGAATATCTTCAAGCTTCTCACCGGCTCCCGATGTTTCCACCGCTTCACGGATTCTTTCGATACTCTCTGAGTTCTCCAGGCGCTTACGAAGGGCATCCATATGTCTCGCAAGCTCTGTCATTCTCTCTTCTGTCAAAAGTGCCATTCTCTGCTTCTGCTCATCCCAGCGGACTTCCATTCCATCCTTCGCACTTTCAAGTGAATCATTCACCACAGCTTCAAGTACTTCAACTCGTTTCTGCATACGCTGAACTTCTTCTTTGGCGCGCTCTGCCTGAATAAGCACTTCTTTCAGGTCGATGGCTGTTCTGAAGGATGATGCAAAATCAAATGTAAATACAACCGTGATCCCCCAAGTCATATAATACAACACTCTGTCATTGATCATCATCACCATATGCTCGACCGGCGGCTGAATCACTTCCACCATGACAAGGGTAAAAAATCCCCACAGAACTGTCGCTTCAAGACAGATTCTGCCGCGAAAATTGAACTTCTTGTCTGTATAATCCCAATAACGAACCCCAAAAAGGTTCTCCATCACTGTTCCTGTTATGTATTCAAGCACCGTTGCTCCGATGGCACCCACAATATACATCAACAGATAATTACCTCTTACCGGTATCGTGAGAAAAAGCATCAGAACCGCGCCTGATCCGTACAATGGAATATAGGGGCCTGTCATAAATCCTCGATTGACCCATCTGTGTTCATGAGCTGAAACATATACCGATTCAAAACACCACCCAAAGAAACAATAGATGAAGAAAAATGCCAGCCATTGTGTCATCGAATAGGTATACACCTGCATCCCTCCTGTCGTAAATGCGGATAATTGGGTAAATTTTCTCTATTTCCTGAATCCATATAAAAGTCAACAGTTCATGGCAGGCCGCTCTCGCTGCCTGTCACTGGCAGCGGCACATAAGCTGCTAAAAAACAGCAGCTAAGTGCCAGCCGTGACAGAAGCACCTGTCCATGAATCTGTTGTCTTTTATATGGATTTTCAAGAATAACAAATTTTACCCAATTATCCTTGATTTGTCAACAAAATTGCGGCATTTTAGTGTCTGCTTTAATAATACCGTATGGTGACGTTTTTGCCAAGCTTTTCTGCTGCTTCTTTGAGCTGCTCGACAAGGTTATGCCGGACGCTGACATCAAAGAGCAGAGTTTCATGGGCTGTGTTGTTGGCTTTGCCCACAAATAAATTCAGATCTGTGCATTCTTCTGATATGATCTTGGCCAGCTTCGCCGCACCATTGTCTTCGTCCAGCTGAAGGAAAATGTCAAAATCCACATCGTCTTTGGCCAGTTCACGCAGAAGGTAAAGAGTTCTGTTCATAGTCAGAACACCTTCTGTAACAAGATCGATGCCTTTGATATTAGATGTCGGCGGTACTTCCGGTGTGCCGTCGTAGTTGTTGGTCACAGGCTGCTTCAGATATCTTGAAGCAATGCTGGCTGTTGTTCCGCCGGATACGATATGTTTGCCCGGACTTGTAATGAAATCAAGCATGATCCGCTCATCATCATCCATATCCTTCGGCGGGCCCGTAAAGATATTGACCACTTTTCGTTCAATGACTCTTGCTACCGCCACTGTTGTATCGTCTCCCGGTTTCTGCATATACAGGTCGTCGCAGGCCTGGGACAGCATCGCTGCCAGACGCTTGGCCGAAAGTGTATCCCTGGTACATTTCACGGTGTAGTCCGCCATGCTTTCCCACGTCCAGCCGAAATTCAGCAGTTCTCCGACACCGGCATAGATCACGCCGTCGCTCATCAGGACAAAACAGTCTTTCAATTTGACCCGAAAACGGTATTCTCTAATCTTCTTGCCTTCAATCTCCCTGACTGTATAAGGGATATCCATCAATTTGCCGTCCCGGACAAAAATACATCCAGGATTGTCATATTCCACAAGATAAGCTTCCCCATTATGAAAAATCTGCAAAATACTGAAGGTGGAATAAGCCACCTGACGCACCTGGCAAATCGGCAGCGTTCGTGCGATCGTCTCAACCCCCTGCTCGATAGGTGCTCCTTTCTGAAACATCGTGCGGAGGATCTTAGATGTCAGCGTTGCCAGAATGTTGGCCTTTACACCGCTTCCCATACCGTCTGCCAGAATAACCACATCCGAATCTTCTGTCTTAAGGATCTCCACTTTGTCGCCGCACAGTTCCTCATGTATCTTATTCAGACTTTTCCAGCATGTTTCAACACTTACTTCCATTCTATCTTCCTCCGACGACTATCAGTCTGATCTGCTTCCTTCATCATAGAATCTCTCAACTGTGTCAAAATCACCTTCGTCTCAGCAGTTGTCTCACCAAGTAGTCCGGCAATTTCCTGTGCTACCGTCATCTGCTTGTCAATAACCTGCTGCGCAATATCCACCGTATCCATCCGCATCTGAAGCTGACGTTCCATCTCCGCTTCTTCATCAGTAATATCCTGGAAAATAGCCAACATAGCATCCATTTCCTCAATATAGATAATATTCTCCACCAGAACAAGTCCCAGACCGCTGAGATGTATCTTCTTGCGTTTGATGGACAGGTGATCCTCCAGAACCTGTTCAAAATCGGAAGCATCCATAATCTCAAAGATCATCTTATTGACAGCCTCTGATTTGTTGATACCAAAAACATCCTCTGCCCGCTTATTAAACTCAATGATCTGGAAAGCTGAATCCACGATCAAAACGATTTCAGGTGTAGCTTCCAGCACCACATTGGACATGGAACGCGCCTTCTCATACACATGCGGCAGACACATCTCCTGTTCTGCCTTGCCCTGAAAAACGGCAATGGCTTTGTCCCGGCATGTCGGATAACCGCAGGCACCGCAGTTCAGTTCCTGTGTCTTATTATATTTGCCGGTTGCCTTGAGAATCCGTGTGATCTGTTCCTCTGTCGGCATTTCATCCTGAATCCTCTCCGATCTGAAATGCTTGTTGATATCAATGTTCCCTGCCAGCTGCGGATATGCCGGATCTTGCTTCTCAACCTGTTCCTCGATCACCATGGTTGCCTTGTACTTGGAAATATGCAATTTATTCACGGCAGGTCCTTTCACACAGCCGCCCTCACACATATTGGCCTCAATAAAACAGTTCTCGATCAGCCCTTTTTTCATATCTTCAAAAACTTCACGGCAATCCTCAATACCGTCTACAAAAATTTTCTTGTATGAATCCACCTTTTTCTTCGCCAGAACAGATGAAATGACACCGCTGGTCACCGGATACAGGCGGTTGACCTTCGGATCCGGATTGGTCGGCTGCTTCTCTTCACATTCTCTGATAGAGATATCACGCTCCTGCAGCCATGATTCAATCTCTTCAAAATTCAGAACCGCATCCACAAAACCAGTTGTCCGGTCATCCCCCTCTGCTTCCTGCTTCTTGGCAATACAAGGACCCACAAATACAACCTTCACATCCGGCCCGTACATAGATTTGATCAGTTTGCCATGGGCAATCATCGGAGATACAACCGGTGCCATATATTCCACCAGCTCCGGATAATACTTCTCTACCAATTCATTCACACTTGGACAGCATGTGGAAATGATATTCTTCATCTGCCCCTCTGCCAGGAGCCTGGTATAAGCCTCCGTCACATAGGCTGCCCCCTCTGCCGTCTCCCGCACTTCAGAAAATCCAAGCCTCAAAAGCGCATCCACAACCTGCCCCGGCTTGTCATAATCAAAGATACCGAGATAGGCCGGTGCCAGTGACACAATCGTTTTCTCTCCCATTGTAATGAATGCCTTGACTTTCTCCAGATCACTGACAAAGGTCTTGGCATTCTGCGGACAGACTTCCAGACAGGTGCCGCAAAGGACACAATGATCATCCATAATCGTTGCCTGTGCATCTTTGACCTTAATCGCCTTGACAGAACACGAACGAACACATTTATAGCAATGCTTACAGCTTGCATTCTTAAAATCAATAACCTTCATAAAAATCCTCCCGCCACAACATGAACAACTTCACCAACAGTATTTGCCGTATAAAAACATTGTATCATAGACTGACGCCGGTTGCACTAAAAAAGCCAGCTGATATCTTTTTCCTTTTCCATTTTCATGATATAATTATTATTAATCTGTCAGCAATTCCTTACACTTTCAGCCTCAAGTACTTCAGGCTGTGCGGAATTGCTGTATGAATCTACATTTTTTACGGAGGCTTTTATTATGGCAATGGAATTGCTTTTTGAGAATCACACACAGTTGGATGAAGACGTCATCCATTATATTATTGAGAAGGATTATAAACGTCCTGAGAAGGCGAAACAGTATCATGTGATGACACTGCTGGTAGGTATTCTGGCTGCACTGGCTGCTGTTTATTTCGGACGTCTGGGCATTTTCACGCATCAGATGCTGACTCTGCTGTGTACCATCGCACTGATCGCTGTCTGCATCTATTCCTTCTACAGCTACTACCAGAACATGCCGAAGAACCAGATCAAAGCCAGGCAGAACACCTACAGTGAAAGCCTTCTGATTCCCCGCAAAATGAAAGTTTACAAGAATGTCATGTACCAGTCTGCAGGCAAGAGCCACGGCGAGTACCGCCTCTTCCAATTTACCGGCATCGAAACCTGGTCCCACTACTTTCTGCTCCGCTACGAGAACAGCTACGTCGTCATGGACAAAAACGGCTTCACTAAGGGAACAGCCGAAGAATTCGAGCAGTTCATGACCGCAAGAATCCAGAAAAACTGCTGATTGATCCAAATTGCATTCATCAAAAAAGACGCCTCTACCAGGCGAATGTCATCTTCCTTTTAATGACATCGCCGGACGGAGGCGTCCTTTTTCTTTCTCAGTTTTCCTTAATCATCCAGTAATCGCTTATAGTACGCTTTAACCTGATACAATGCGCCAACCGGATTATGGGCGAGCACGCGGTCCTTTGTAACCAGCGTTGTTGACAGTGCTTCTGAATACTTATAAAACAGACTGTCATGTCCTACACAAAGTCCAATGACCACATTCAGCTCTGTGCCTGCTTTGTTCAGAAGCTTCGCCTGCAGGATCGGGTTACACATCACATTGCCTGTCACACATGTATACTTCTCATCCAGACCGATATCTGTTTTATTAAAAGAGCCCACCTTACAGACTGCACTGTATACATCAAAGCCATTCTTCCGAAGAATTCTTGCAAAAATCCTGCTCTCCTCAATCAGACCGACACATGTTGCAATGCCAATCTTCTTGTACCCCATTCGCTTTGCAAATTCAATGATTTCATCGACACGTGTATACTTGCCATAGAATTCGCCCTCAATCTCCGCCGAGATCACTGATACCTTTCGATTTTCTTCATCCTCATAGAGTGCTGTCGTTTCTGCGATGTCTTCGTCTGTCAGCTTTTCTGTCAAACAGAACTCCGGATACGATGCATTGCGCTTATGACAATTCAGCACACCACAGTCCGTACAGCTTAACGTTCTCTTTTCTTCACCCATAATAAAATCCCCCTTTTCTTCTTCTATTTTTATATAATTTCCTTATTCTGTCAACTGCAAAATAGATTTCTTTACATTTCATATCATTTTAAATATTATAAGTAAATTCCGGTAAATAACGGCTGAGGAACTGTCGCGTTCTCTCCTGGGTTGGGGAAACAAATATTTCCTCCGGCGGTCCCTGTTCGATGACATTACCGCCGTCCAGACGAATAATATCACCTCTGTTGATTCTTGTATGCGGCGGAATAAAGGATGGTGTAAAGTTCTCACCAATAGTATGGGCATTGGCCACATCAATGATATCCGGTGACCATGAAAAAGCAGTTGTATTGAAAAGCTGAAGGGCCAACTTATAGGTTTTGTTCAAATCCGGCTGAACTTCCTTTTCCATGCCTTCAATGGCATAATCTTCGATATAGATCCATACATTCCCTTCAACAATTACATTTTCATAACGATTTGTGTCCATTCTTCACTTTTTATTCAGAACTTCGACACAATTTGGTCACAAGCGAATGGTATAGTATAGACATAAACGAAAAGGAAACGACAAAGTTTTCGTTTATAAATCTTTTTCATAAACTTTCCTCTTTTTAATAATAAAAGCGCTGTACTGCCAACAGCGCTTTTATTATTTTTTAGTTATTCAGAACCAACTATATACCCATGTATTTTGCCGGGCTTTTTCTCATGACCATCGGCATTGCCATTTCGGTCAAATCCAACCTGGCCGTATCCCAGATTACAGCAATGGAATTTTCAAATCTTTATATCATAAAAAGGAGCTATGCACATTCGTGCATAAGCTCCTCTTTTTTGATTATTTATTTATAACTCGTTTTACATATGTTGTATGCAGTACTTCATGAGCCTTATGGCTTCCCGGTTCACCAAAGAACTCTTTGTAGAGCTGCTGGATGGCCGGGTTCTCATGAGACTTACGGATTGTTTTCGCTGCATCGTTGTCATACAGAGCCTTTGCACGGATGGCACGTACATCTGTGAAGTTACGCACACTGCCGCGCACCTGTGGCTGACCGCCGCCATTGACACAACCGCCAGGGCATCCCATAATCTCGATGAAATGATAGTCTGCTTCGCCGGATTTCACTTTGTCAAGAAGCTTTCTTGCATTGCCAAGACCTGAAGCAACGGCTACCTTTACGTCCATGCCTGCAACATTGTATGTTGCTTCTTTGATACCTTCTGTACCACGAACTTCCTGGAATTCTACATTCTTCAATTCTTCGCCTGTCAGTGTCTCAACTGCAGTTCTTAAAGCAGCTTCCATAACACCGCCTGTTGCACCGAAGATAACGGCTGCTCCTGTGGATTCACCAAGTGGGCTGTCGAATTCTTCATCCGGCAGTTCTGTGAACATGATGCCGACTTTCTTGATCATACGAGCCAGCTCACGTGTTGTGATTGCGATATCTACATCAGGAACACCTGCTGCATCTTCGTCATCTCTGCCGATTTCGAACTTCTTCGCTGTACACGGCATCACACTGACGCTGACGATCTTCTTAGGATCAATGCCCATCTTCTCAGCATAATATGTCTTTAATGTAGCACCAAACATCTGCTGTGGAGACTTGCAGCTTGAAAGGTTCTCTGTCATATCAGGGAAGTAATGTTCACAGTATTTGATCCAGCCTGGTGAACAGGATGTGATCAGAGGCAGTTTGCCGCCATTTTGAACTCTGTCAAGGAATTCATGTGCTTCTTCCATAATTGTCAGATCGGCTGCAAAGTCTGTATCAAAGACTTTGTCAAAGCCAAGACGACGCAGTGCTGCAACCATCTTGCCTTCTACATCTGTACCCATCGGATAACCGAATTCTTCGCCAAGACCTGCACGTACACTTGGTGCTGTCTGAACAACAACGTATTTATCAGGATCTGCAATTGCTGCAAAGATTTCGTCTGTGTTGTCTTTCTCATGTAAAGCACCTGTCGGACAGACAGCGATACACTGACCACAGGATACACAGCTTGTATCAGCCAGATCCATGTTGAATGCTGTACCGATATAACTCTTGAAACCACGCTCATTCGGACCGATGACGCCGATACCCTGAACCTTCTCACAGACAGCACTGCATCGACGGCAAAGGATACATTTGCTGTTATCACGAACCATATGTGCAGCAGATGTATCAATCATAGCAGGTGTCATCTCACCTGAGTAATAGTTTTCATCTTCAACACCCAGTTCCTTACATAACTGCTGCAACTCACAGTTTCCGCTTCTGACACAGCTTAAGCATTCTTTCTTGTGGTTGGAAAGAAGCAGTTCCAATGTCTTTTTACGGGATTCGATAACCTTCGGTGTGTTGGTCCAGACTTCCATACCCGGATTGATCGGATATACACAGGAAGCAACAAGGGATCTTGCACCTTTTACTTCTACAATACACATACGGCATGCGCCGATTTCATTGATCTCTTTTAAATAGCAAAGTGTAGGGATGTCAATATGTGCCAGTCTGGCAGCTTCCAAAATGGTAGAGCCTGCTGGTGCACTGACTTCAACACCATTGATTTTGATTGTAATATTTTCCATTGTCTGCTCCTCCATTACTCTTTGTAGATTGCGCCAAAGCGGCATTTTTCCATACAAGCACCGCACTTCAGACACTTAGACTGATCGATAACATGAGGCTCTTTGAGCTTACCGGAAATTGCACCATTCGGACAATTTCTTGCACATAATGTACAGCCTTTACATTTATCTGCATCAATCTTGTAGGACAGCAGAGCCTTACAAACGCCGGCAGGACATTTCTTGTCTACGATATGAGCAATATACTCATCTCTGAAATAACGAAGTGTGGACAGAACAGGGTTAGGGGCTGTCTGACCCAGACCGCATAATGCATTATCTTTGATGTAGTAACAGAGTTCTTCCATCTTATCAAGATCTTCCAGAGTACCTTCACCCTTTGTAATCTTATCAAGCATCTCATACAGACGTTTTGTACCGACACGGCAAGGTGTACACTTACCGCAGGATTCATCCACAGTGAACTCCAGGAAGAACTTGGCAATATCTACCATACAAGTATCTTCATCCATAACGATCAGACCACCGGAACCCATCATGGAACCGATGCTGATCAGGTTGTCGTAATCGATTGGAATATCCATATGTTCTGCAGGAATACAACCGCCGGAAGGTCCGCCTGTCTGAGCAGCCTTAAACTTCTTGCCGTTTGGAATACCGCCGCCGATATCCTCGATGATGGTACGAAGTGTCGTACCCATAGGAACTTCTACAAGACCTGTATTGTTAATCTTACCATTGACAGCGAATACCTTTGTACCTTTGGACTTCTCTGTACCCATGGAAGCAAACCATTCAGCACCATTCAGGATGATCTGTGGAATATTCGCATAAGTCTCAACATTGTTCAGGATAGTCGGGCTTGCGAAAAGACCTTTAACAGCCGGGAATGGCGGTCTTGGTCTTGGTTCGCCTCTGTTGCCTTCGATGGATGTCATAAGGGCTGTTTCCTCACCACAGACGAACGCACCTGCACCAAGTCTGAGATCAATATCAAAATCAAATCCTGAATCGAAAATGTTCTTGCCTAACAGACCATATTCTCTTGCCTGTTTGATGGCAATATTCAGACGTTCAACAGCAATCGGGTACTCAGCACGGACATAGATATAACCCTGGGAAGCACCAATTGCATAACCCGCGATAGCCATTGCTTCCAGAACAACATGCGGGTCACCTTCCAGAACGGAACGATCCATGAATGCACCCGGGTCACCTTCATCGGCATTACAACAGACATATTTCTGAACGTTGCCTCTGTTACCTGAAGCAAATTTCCATTTCATACCGGTCGGGAATCCGGCACCGCCACGGCCTCTTAAACCACTGGCAAGAATTGTCTCAATAACATCATCCGGGCTCATCTCGGTCAGTACACGGCCAAGGGCTTCATAACCGCCTGTACCAATGTATTCATCGATACTCTCAGGATTGATGATACCGCAGTTTCTAAGGGCAACTCTGTGCTGCAGACGATAGAAATCTGTATCTTTCAGTGCTTTGGCCTTGCCGCCGTCCTCTACATATAATAAACGTGTAACAACACGACCTTTTAACAGATGCTCACTGACGATCTCAGGAATATCTTCCGGTTTCACCATTGAGTAAAATGTTGCATCAGGATAAATAACCATAACAGGACCCTGTGCACATAAACCATGACATCCGGTCTTAACAATGGCTACTTCATTCTCTAAGCCGTTCTTCTTCAGTTCTTCCTGAAGAAGGCTGATCAGCGTCTCACTTCCGGAGGATGTACATCCGGTGCCGCCGCAAACTAATACATGGGAACGATACATAGCTGTCTACCTCCTATAAATTTGTTGCGCTTAATGTATATTTACCAAGAACCTGACCACGGATCAGATGCTGTTCTACCACTTCATCAGCCTTCTCCGGTGTCATCTTAATATAAGTCACTTTCTCTTTGCCAGGTTCATAAACTTCTACAATCGGTTCATACTGACATAATCCAATACAACCTGTCTGTGTAACAATAACATTGTCCAGATGCTTAGCCTGAACATCTTCAGCTAACTTATTAAGCACTGGTCTTGCGCCGCTGGCAATACCACATGTTGCCATACCGACAACCACACGAATATGATGAGAATTATCATCCTCTCTCATATTGACCTCACCCTGCATTCTGTCACGAATGGCTTTCAATTCTGCAAGTGATTTCATGCTGTCTCCTCCTCATTCTATACAACTGCACCGCCGTCAACTTCATGACTGTTTTCGTTAAGAAATTGACGAATATACTCTGATACCTCAGGGTTATTCAGCGGCACACCCTCCAAAATATTCTTAAATTCTCTTGTATCCAGCGTAAAGGAACGCTGATTGAACGTATATGTATATAAAAAATCTATCTGTGTGTTGAATGTGATCAAGGTATAAATCGTTCCATTCATATCACCAAGGGGCATCCTGTCAATATGGGATAAACCGAATACCGCTGTGACCTTCGTCCCGACACCGGGCTCAGACTGAATAGAAAAACTGCCTCCCGTACTCTCGGCAGCCATCTTGAAAAACGGAACCCCCAGACCGATCTTGCGGGTTGTGCGGGTTGTAAAGAACGGATCCGTCACACGGGCTGTCTGTTCTGCTGTCATACCGCAGCCATTATCTTCTATAGTAATGGTCAACGTATCCGCCGCTTCATCCACATCCACTGAAATCTGTATCAGTGAAGCTTCCGCTCTCACGGAATTCTGGGCAATATCTAATACATTCAACGCGATCTCAGGCATCATGACTAGTTATATTTCTCCAATACACCATCAATATCGTCTACAGTCAATCGACCGTATACTTCACCATTCACCATCATAACCGGTGCAAGACCACAGGCACCGACACACCGACAGGCATCCAGTGAAAACTTACCATCCGGTGTACACTCACCGCCTGCAATATCAAGCTTCTCCATGAGCTTATTGTAAATATCTCCGGAACCCTTAACATAACATGCAGTACCAAGACAGACGGAAATCTCATACTTGCCCTTCGGATTCAGGTTGAACCATGAATAGAATGTAGCAACACCATAAATCTTCTCAAGAGGTACATTCAATTCATCAGAAATGATTTTCTGAACCTCAATCGGAAGGTACCCGTAAATCTCCTGCGCTTTCTGCATGATCGGCATCAGACATCCCTTCTCATCTCTGAGTTCCTGGATGACTTTCAGCAATTGTTCTTTCTGCTCTTCTGTACCATAGAAAGGTACTGTTTTCTTATTTGAAGCCAAAAGAATCCCTCCTTCTTTTTTCTCATAATATTACAGGTCGATTGTCCTGCTAAAAAACATGAATCTGCTTTCTTATGACAGCATATCACTATTTTTCATAATAATCAACCTATTTTTAACGCAGAGTTTAGTAAGTTTTTAACAACGTTTGTTAATTTTTTGTTTTTATGCAAATACACGCCGTCATTCTCGCTAATTTAACCCACATATATTTTAGCACTTTTTGTTGAAATCGTACACCGCCCATGCTATACTGTTTAAGAATAATATTATCCCTTCTCCGCAATACAACAGCCAGACAGCATTTTCACCTGTCGTCCGCTGTGCAAAGCAGTTGGAATACTGCACGGAGAAACAGACAGGAGGAATTGTCATGCTTGTAAGAGATCTCATCCCATTGCTGGATGCTGAACTGATTTACGGATCAGATGATATTGATATACGCGAAATCCATTCCGGATGCGGTTCAGATATGATGAGCGATGTTTTGGCCTTTGTAAAAGATCAGCCGGTGCTGCTGACAGGCCTGTGCAACCCGCAGGTTATCCGCACCGCTGAGATGATGGATATTATGTGTCTGGTTTTTGTACGAGGTAAGCGGCCGGATGAGAAGATGATCGAACTGGCCCGTGAGCGTGGCATCTGCCTGCTTGCCACACCGCATACGATGTTTACGGCGTGTGGCATACTCTACAAGGCCGGACTGGTCGGAGGTGCTTAAGGTGAACGATACGATAAAGTTAGAATATACGGTCTCTGGCGAAGATTTCACCCGCGCCGGTGAAGCCAGCAGTGACCTCAAGAATATGCTCAAACAGCTGGGCGTTTCCCCTGATGTCGTCAGAAAGGTATCCATTGCCATGTACGAAGGTGAGATCAATATGGTGATCCATGCCAATGGCGGCATTATCACGGTTTATATCTCCCCCACAGAAGTCACCATGATCCTGAAGGATTCAGGCCCGGGTATACCTGATATTGACAAGGCCATGCAGGCCGGCTACTCGACAGCTCCTGACAATATCCGCTCCCTGGGATTCGGTGCCGGCATGGGATTGCCTAATATGAAGAAATACTCCGATGACATGAAGATAGAAACAGAACTGGGTGTCGGCACCACTGTAACTATGACTGTCCGAATCTGCTAATATGTAACTGAAAGGAAGGTGATAGAATGAACAAAAAATTCTTTCATTCTGTATACCTTGACGAAAGCCTCTGCAAAGGCTGTATCAATTGTATCAAACGCTGTCCGACCCAGGCCATCCGCGTCCGCAACGGCAAAGCCCGCATCACCAGCCAGTTTTGTATTGACTGCGGTGAATGTGTCCGGACCTGCAGCCATCACGCAAAGAAAATACATATCGATTCTCTGGATATACTCAACAACTACGCATACACGGTTGCTCTTCCTGCACCTTCTCTGTATGCGCAGTTCAATAACCTGGATGATGTCAATATTCTGCTGACAGCCCTCATCTACCTCGGTTTTGATGATGTCTATGAAGTCGGTGCCGCAGCAGAACTTGTCTCGGAAGCCTCAAGGAAGTATGTAGATGAACACCAAGATCAATGGCCGTTTATCAGCACAGCCTGCCCATCTGTTGTTCGTCTGATCAGAGTCCGTTTTCCGAACCTCATTGACCATCTGCTGCCGATTCTCCCTCCCATTGAAGTGGCAGCTACCCTTGCCAGAAAACGAGCTATGGCCAAGACAGGCCTGCCTGCTGACAAAATCGGCATTATTTTTATTTCACCATGTCCATCAAAGGTCACCTATGTCAAATCCCCACTGGGAACAACCCGCAGTGAAGTAAACGGTGTTCTGGCCGTCAAAGATGTCTATCCCCTTTTACTGCCACATATGAAGATTGCCGAACAGCATCCCATGGATCTGGCGATTTCCGGCAGAATCGGCATTGGCTGGGGCTGCAGCGGCGGTGAGGCCGGCGGCATGATCACAGACAGCTATCTGGCCGCCGATGGCATTGAGAATGTCATTCGTGTTCTGGAAGACCTGGAAGATGAGAAGTTTGCAAAATTGCAGTTTATTGAACTCAATGCCTGCAGCGGCGGCTGTGTCGGCGGTGTTCTCAATGTAGAGAATCCTTATGTTGCCAAAGCCAAGATCAAACGTCTGAACAAATATCTTCCGGTAGCCAGAACCCACAGCGAAGATATTCCTCAGAAAGTGGAGCTTGGATGGCATACAACGGTTGAATATGAACCGGTTTTCAGGATTGGTGATACCATGCTTGAGAGCATCACCAAGATGAAACAAATCGAAGAACTCTGCAATGAATTTCCGGGACTTGACTGCGGTTCCTGCGGTGCCCCGTCATGCCGTGCCCTGGCAGAAGATATCGTCCGGGGCAAAGCCGAGAAAAACGACTGTGTTTACATTCTCCGCAATCACATTCATCTGCTTTCCGAAACCTACTCTCGCTTCTCACACGAAGCCATTGTAGACGGCGAAGACCCGAATGCATGCATCCATATTCTGATGCATTATATGGACAAACTAACAGAAGAAATCGCATTGCTAGACTCACACAATCTGATCAATTCAGATGCTGAATCCGAGGAGGAACAGGACCATGACCATTAAAGAATTAATTGACAGCGGCTTATTTAAGACAATCAATGTCGGAGACGGCACAGACCGCAACATCTCCGGACTTTTCTGCTGTGACCTGCTAAGTATTGCCATGAGCAAGGCACCGGAAGACAGCGTATGGGTCACAGTCATGGGGAATATCAATACACTGGCTGTTGCCGCCCTGTGTGATGTTGGCTGCATTGTTCTCGCCGAGGGTATTTCCCTGGATGATGCCGCCAGAACCAAGGCTGTCCAGCAGCATATCACCGTTCTCAGCACGGATATGCCGATTTTTGACGCCGCACTGAAGGTTCACGAGCGCATCCATGTCTGATTTAAACTATGATCTTCATATCCATTCCTGTCTTTCCCCATGCGGAGATGATGATATGACACCGGCCAACATTGTGGGCATGGCCATGATCAAAGGCCTTGATTTAATCGCTGTGACAGACCACAATTCATGCAAAAATTGTCCCGCAGTCCTGACTATGGCGGAGGCTTACGGTCTGACCGCCCTTCCAGGAATGGAGCTGACCACTTCCGAGGAAGTACATGTGGTATGTCTCTTTGCTGATTTGAAGGATGCTCTGGCCTTTGACGAATATGTCTACAGTCATCTGATGGCCGTTCCGAATAATGAGAAGATTTTTGGCAAACAGCAGCTCTATAATGCAGATGACGAAATCATTGGCACCATACCAAATCTGCTGATTAATGCCACAACGATTTCATTTGATGACGTTTTTGCTCTGACCAGAGATTACAACGGAATCATGATACCGGCCCATATTGACAAAACGGCCAACAGTCTGCTGGCCAATCTGGGCTTCATTCCGCCGGACAGCCAGTTTACCTGTGCCGAGATCAAAGATATGTCCAAGTATCATGAACTGAAAAAGCAGCATCCCTATCTGGAACACTGCCATATCATCAGCGATTCTGATGCCCATTATCTGGAGCACATCAACGAACCGCATTATACCTTGTCTGTTAAGAGCCGAAATCCAAAAGATATTTTAAATGCATTAACGCAACCTGTTGGAACGACACTTTAACTATTCAACTATGAGAAACACGCTCCGCGAGTTTCTCAAGTTATCGCGGCAGTCGCCAAGGTCTCGTGCAAGCACGGACTTTGGCTCGTTGCTCGCATAAATCATTTTAATGACGTGCGCTGCAAAACGCACGTCATTATTATTTTTTCTTGACCAAGCATCTCTTTCTGAAAAATGAAATTCCATAACACCAAACTTCATCATAGTCATTTTCAAACTCTTTGGCATAGAACCTTTCTTTAATTTGGCTAAGCGCTCTATCACAATCTTTTTCCATATCCTGTAGTTGAAGCGAATACTTCACTTCAAAGACAGCAACACGGCCATGAAGCATATCATATATCACAATATCACTGCGTCCTTCTCCATGCTCCCGATTAGATTCTACACGATAGCCTGCACCGGTAAAAATACCCGCCAGAAAAGCATGATAAAAGTCTTCCCGATAATCATGATAACTGATGGTCCGACGCAAAAGTCTGGTCATCTCTGCCGTCAATTTTTCACTATCTCCATTCCATACGGCTTCGAATAATTTTTCTCTGTTCCATTCTCTGGCATGATCAGAAAACCATTTCTTGACAGTTGTCTCAAATATCTCACGAATCTCTTTATTCGGAATCATCAATGCTGTCAAATCTTCCGGCAATTCTTTTTTTACTGCTTCTTCTCTTGCTCTCGTCAAATACCCGGTCAGATACAAAATACTCCAAAGATTCTCTTCCGATGAATGCAAATAATCATACGTCAAATTCTCATTGATATGTTGAATAATATAACCTCCAGAAAGAAGCGTCTCGATTTTTTCAGTAATATTACTTCCTGCGTAATCAATAAACGAACGAATAATCGCATTATCACTGGTGTTCTTCCAATATCCTACAGGACTGGCTGTCGGATGACGCTGAATATCTCGCAGATAATTCATCATATCCCATGGACAATAGACATCATAATCTCCAAAATGATAACCATCATACCACTTTTTTACTTCATCTGCCTTTCCTTCTGCATCAACATCAGCCAGCATACCATTTACTTCTTTTTGAGTAAATCCAAAAAATTCATTCAACCCCGAAGAAGTAATTGTATCAGAGACAAAATTATTGGTTCCTGTAAAAATACTTTCTTTTGCAATTCTAAGGCATCCCGTCACAATTGCAAATTTTATTGCCGGATTATCTTTTAAAGCCGTACTCATCATTATTTTGATAATCTCCAGCATTTCCTTATAATACCCATTACTGCTCGCTTTCGCCAACGGCACATCATATTCATCCAGCAATAAAATCACCGATTTATTATAGAAAACCTGCATCATATTGGTTAGTACAAGAATAAAGCCCTGCACATCCGTTACAGAAGCCGTTCGATTACGAACAGCATTAAAAAGATTTTTATGCTGTTCAGAGATTTTATTGCTTTCTAGCAAATAGTCATGATTTTCACAACACTGTGCCAAAACAAACTTCAATAATTCAAACGCATTATTAAAATTCGTTCCATCTACATCTTTCAACGATAAAAACAATACCGGATATTGATTCATCCAATCTTTACATAATTCCTTATGTTGCTCTATTTCTAATCCTGAGAAATACCCTCTGCTTTCTCTTCTTATATCAAAAAAATCAGCCAGCATACTCATGGCCAGTGTTTTCCCAAATCTTCTCGGTCGTGTAATTAAAGTCACTTTGGTTGCTTCATTTCTCAGCAATTCTGCGATCAGACCAGACTTATCAATATAATAATAGCCATTCTCTCGTATTTCCGAAAAATCCGAAATACCAACAGGAATTTTTTAATTTTTCATTTCCAATCGCTCCTTCTCTCACACAATATCAAGCCACATACCTATCATCATTTTATCATCTACCAATAAAATCAGCAACCGCAATAAAATAGAAAAAATCTGCCAGCATTCTTCGACACCAGCAGATTTTTTCATTTCGTTATTTATGCCATATCCAAATCTTCCGGAAGCGCATCCTTGCTCCATCCGCTCGGCAATCCCCCTTCCGATACCTTTCGCAGCGCCTGTCACTAATGCATTTTTCTGCGCTAACCCTCGCATTATATAACTTCCTTCTTCATCAAACACTGTATGTCATAACCACACTTCCGTCGGATTTTTTATATAACAAAAGGGTGCATGAAAAACTATTTTTCACACACCCTTCTGCGATCATACATATAAAAGGATTTTTATGTTAGAAATTTTCTAAGGTTGTTTTTGTCCATTAAATGAACATTGGAATGAAGTATAAGCCCAGGCATGTGATAACTATCCAGAATACACACATGAATGCCATGAAGCCCCATACATCTTTCAGTTTCATACCTACTACAGACAATGCTGGAATAACATACAGAGGCTGTAAGAGGTTTGTACACTCATCACCAAATACAAAACCATTCAGGCAGTTAACAAGATTTGTACCAGGGATAGACTGAGCAGCCTGAACGATCAGTGGCCCCTGAACTGTAAACTGACCACCCTGTGATGGGATGAACAGGTTAACAACTGATGCTGACAGGAATGAGAATACCGGCATTGTCTCTGCTGTTGCAACAGATACAATTGCGTTAACAATAACAGAGCCGAGACCACCTTCAACATACATCATACCCATGATCGCACCATAGAATGGGAACTGAAGGATAACGTCTGTTGCCAGATGCATGCTGTCTGTATGTGCTTCCATCCATGAATGCGGCTGTGGGAACAGGAAACAGTTAATACCAACAAACATGAAGATAACCATGTTCATATTTAATGTTGCAAAGAAACCTTTTGTTGCAATTGAATAAATGATATAGATAAATATAGCGGCACCAACAACCCACATGATAGGTTTGCATGTGTTCATTTTTTCAGCTGGTGTCTGAGCTTTATCATGACTCTGGTAATCCTTTGGAGCCACATCTGCCTGAGTTGCAATATTTCTTAACTCTACTAATTCATTGTCGCCCGGCTGTGTAAATAATACTAACACAATAAAGCAAACAGCGAGAATAACCCAAAGTACAACGTTAACCGGGTTATAGCAGGTTTCAGCAACTGTCATTGTCTGACCTACGATTTCAGCATAGTTGCTGCCTTCTGTCGCAAGGTTTGAATACAATGTTGCAGATGGTCCAAGGCACTGGCCAAGAATCATACAGCAGTAACCGCCGGCAACCATCATTGGGAAATGAAGCCCTTTGACACGCTTAGCAAGCTGCATCGCCAGAATCGGTGTAACGATTGTACAAAATGCCCAGTTCAGCATGGATGATACATAACCAAATGCCATCAACAGAACCAGTGCTGCTGTACGGGTATGTACAAGACCTGCAAGACCATCAAGTAACTTGGAAACCTGTGGGCTTCGTGCACATGTTGCACATACAACAACCATCAAGCCCATCTGGAAAGCCAGTGTAAACTGACTGCTTAAGCCATCCCACCATGATGTTAACAAATTAATTGGTGTAATATGGCAAACAACCAATGATAACACAGCTACAACCAGTGTTAAAACTACACAGAAAACAAATGAATCAGGAATAATCTTCTCAGCTGCAAAATTAAACTTCTTACTGATTTGCCAAAGCGGCGTTCCTTTTTTCTTTTTCTCGCTCATAATCTACTCCCTTTCTCTCTTTAAAACCCTCTGTCTCCCCCAGAGAATTGAATTTTTAACTGTCCGAAGACAGTTAAAAACGTCTTCGAGCAGTTATTTTATTATTTATTTACCGTATAACATCTTGATCAGATATTCATTCAGACCACCGTTGATCTCAGCGATTTCATCTTCAGTGTAGGACATAAAACCTGTCTTCTTGCCGTCTTTTGTCTCGGCTCTGAAGCCCATCTTGCCTTCGTCGATCATTTCCTTCAGAAGTGGTGATGGTTCATGACTGTCTTCAAGGTCTTTTAATACATAATCATGAATGTTATAAGTCAACTGAGTACCTACCATATCAGAATTTACCAGCGGCGGTAAGTATGGCAGTCTTAAACCAAAGCTGTATTTGCAGGCATCATCAACGGTTTTAGCGTCTGCAATACCTCTTTCAACGATGGAAATCGCTTCACGCCATAATGCATGCTGCATTCTGTTGGCGATGAATCCAGGTACATCCTTCTTGCAAAGAACAGGTTTCTTGCCTGCTCTTGTCAGCATATCCATCACAGTTTCAACAACTTCATCTGTTGTCGCTTCTGTTCTGACAACTTCTACCAGTGGAATAAGGAAGCCAGGATTCCAGAAATGTGTACCTACAAGTCTTTCTTTATGTTTGCATTTTGCAGAAATTTCTGTAGGGCTCATAACGGATGTATTTGTACAGAAGATCGTATCTTCAGAAACAATGCCTTCCAGCTGTGCGAACAGATCCTGTTTCAGCTGCATATCTTCCAGTACACATTCTACCACAAGATCCGCGTTCTTAACGCCTTCGCTCTCGATATCCTGTGTGAAGCTGATCTTGCTGATTACTTTATCAACATCGGCTGGTGTCACGATTTCTTTTTCAACCAGCAGTTTCATGTTGTTTCTGATCTTTGCTTCAATATCTACAGGGAATTTATCATATACTGTGATTGTGACATCGTCAAGTCCTGCTAAAACCTGTGCGATGGCGCTTCCCATCATACCGCCGCCGCAAATTAAAATCTTTTTAACTTCTTTCATGACGTTTCTCCTATTTCTCTATTGATACGGCTGTTCAAAATAATTCTGAAGTCCTTTCGTCATGTTCTGAACAGCCGACATTTATTCAACTTCTAAATAATCTGCATCATCAGGCTGACGCGCACCGTCTTTTTCGTAAATGCCCATGACATCACATTTCGGACAATAACCGAATTTCTCACCAAAATCCGGGATCATGTCAACGGCATATTCAAATTTCAGGCCGCATTTCGGGCAATGATAATACATATACATTGGTCCCCAGGTCATTTCACACCTCCTGTGAAGTTCCCGACTTGATTATTTTGTTAAGCCAAGGATTTCACGTGCTTCAGCCGGTGTAGCAACTTCGTTGCCGTATTCTCTGATCACACGGGCAGCTCTTTCAACGAACTGTGCATTGCTGTCAGCAAGAACACCCTTGGAGTACATAACATTATCTTCCATACCAACACGGATGTGGCCGCCTAAAGCAACTGCTGCGTACATAATTTCCATTGCGGAATGTCCAACACCGAATGTAGACCATGTAGAACCCGGGCAAAGCTGATCCATTGTTTCCTTCATGAATACAAGGTTCTTAACGGAACCAGGGATACCGTTTGCGCAGCCCATGCAGAACTGGAAGTGTAATGGTGCTTTCAGAACACCTTTCTTCAGATAGTAAGCTGCATTTGCGATCATACCAGGATCGAAAGCTTCGATTTCAGGTTTAACATTCAATTCCTGGAACAGTTTACCGCATCTCTCAAGGAATGCAGGGCTGTTGATGAAGAGGCTAGCATTTAACCAGTTCATGGAACCGCAATCATAAGAAGCCATCTCAGGTTTCAGAATCTGAACATGTTCAAGACGTGTATCATCTGTTGCATAGATATCACCGGATGTTGTCAGGTTCAGGATGATATCGCAGTCCGGATATCTTTCATGGATAAGGTTCACTGTTTCGATGAATTTATTCTTATCCATTGTACCGTTGCCGTTGTCATCTCTCATATGAAGATGCGCGATGGCTGCACCTGCTTTCCAGCAAGCATATACGTCATCAGCAATTTCTGATGGAGTCATTGGTACGTTAGGGTTATTCTCTTTCTTTGGCCATGCGCCTGTTACTGCTGCTGTGATAATAGTTTTCTTTGCCATTGTTAATCTCTCCTTTAAAATCTAAATTAAGTATTAAATTTTTCTAATAATTACTTACGCCAATATATAATAGCAACATCTGTGCCAACTTTATTTTCCGCCTCATTTTTGCACTTTTATGTGTACATTTATGCGTTTTTTCCAGTTTTTTAATGGTTTTTAAGGTCATCATTTGACAAATACAACCAAAAAGTGTATACTTTCCAGCAAAAGAAAGTGATTATATTCACCATGCGGTGATTTTTATCACCATCGTTATATTTTTATCGATTTTAGGAGGATAACATGAGCCAACACGGTCGATTTGAACAGGATTACCTGCGTATGAAAGTACAGATAGACAAACTGAAAGCCTCTGGACTATCCGAGGAACAGCGCACTATTTTTTCGAAACTGGACAAAATGATACAGCATTTCGAGCATCATCTTTTCACTGAATATATTGATTTTGAAGAGATTTGCGACAATCTGCCAGATGCCATTTATGTTGCAAGCCCGGACGGTACGACCATTTATGTCAATGATACCTACACCAAGCTCAGCGGTATCACGAAAGCGGAGGTTATTGGTGAAAATGTTCACCAGATCAATCGTGAGAAGAAACTTTACACCAATGGTATCCTTCCCACCATTCTGAAATATCAAAAAAGATCCGAGATTATCGGTGTGATGAAAAAGACGAATACCACGGTCCACATCAGCGGATTCCCGATTTTTAACGACAAGCATGAATTGAAATACGCAGTTGCCTGTGACCGTGATATCCAGCAGCTTGAAACCGTCAAGGACCAGCTGATCCAGTTAAAGAGCGCCATTGAGAAGAAAGAAAACGAGAACAGTTATCTGCGTACCCAGCAAATTCAGCAGTCCGAAGTGATTTTTAAAAGTGATCAAATGTATCAGGCTGTTTCTACTGCCCTGGCGGTTGCTCCGACAGATGCCACCGTCCTGATCACCGGTGAAAGCGGTACAGGCAAGGAAGTCATTACCAATCAGATCTATCAGGCCAGCAAACGTTTCGGTAAACCATTTCTGAAGGTCAACTGTGCCGCCATTCCGGATACTCTGATGGAATCCGAACTGTTCGGTTATGAGCCCGGCGCCTTCACCGGAGCCAGCAAATCCGGCAAGACCGGTATTTTTGAGCTGGCCAACGGCGGAACACTGATGCTGGACGAAATCGGCGAAATGTCAGTTCAGATGCAGACGAAGTTGCTCCGTGTCCTGCAGAACCACGAGATCACCAAAATCGGCGGCCACAAAGCCATCCCTGTAGATGTCCGCATCATCGCTGCCACGAATAGAGATTTATTAAAATGCATTGAAGCGCACACTTTCCGAGAGGATCTGTACTATAGATTAAATGTTGTTCCGATCCAGCTCGTTCCCCTTCGGGAAAGAAAAGCGGATATCGAAGTCCTTTTTTATCATTTTTTCGAAAAATATACCAAGAAATACAACAAGCCCATCGAGATCTACAGTGATGCCCTGCATCTTCTGGAGAATTACAACTGGCCGGGCAATATCCGTGAATTGGAAAATGTCACAGAACGTCTTGTTGTTATCAACCAGAATAATATTATCGACAAGAAAACGGTAGCTCTGGTGCTTGGTATCCGGGACACAGATTCCTATGCCCATCCCGAAGATGAGTACAATCTGAAAGCTTCCACCATTGCACTCGAAAAGCACATTATAGAAAAAGCCCTGGCCACCTTCCATACAAAACGGAAGGCAGCCACGGCTCTCGGCATTGATCATTCAACACTGGTCAAGAAATGCCAACGATATGGTATTTAGACGTCAATACTTCTTATTGTAACTGCGAAATTCGTGGTTCTTGAAGAAAATATAAAAAGACCCTTCATAGCAGGCACGTTCGCACTGCCTGTCCCTAGCAGCGGTACATAAGATGCCAAAATACGGCATCTAAGTACCGGCCGGGACAGAAGCACCTGCCCATGAAGGGTCTTTTTATATTTTCACTCAGAAGGTTATAGATTTCGCAGTTGAACCTGAGTATTTCTATAAAGAGAAATATCGCAAGTTGAATGCTAAATACCATTCCTGAGATTATTCTTCTTTATCGAGTTCTATACATTCCAAGTCGTCTGGCACATAGAGATTTCCTTTATAATACAGTCTGCCTTCTGCTGTATAGAGGGCTTTTCGGCGTTCGATGTTGTCATCCTCGGTATGGTACAGAATAAGATTTGGTACATTGAGATAAGCCGCCAGTTCACAGGCCTCACGGACGGTACTGTGGTGCTTCTCATATGGATCGTACTGGTCCCGCTGCGAATACAGACAAAAGGCTTCATGCATGAGCCAATCACTGCCTTCGGCATAACCAAAGCAGTTCTCATTAAGAGGTTCGTCCCCGGCACAGGTGAGTTTCTGTCCGTTTTTAAGGCGCATTGTAAAGCCGTACTGCTTAGCCTTGGTAGATAAGATATCGAAAAATGTCACATCGTAATCCAGAATATGCTTCGTATCCCCCTCATGAAGGGGTACGAACTGGATACGATGATCCAAAAGTCTTGTAAATTTCTTCGGCAATGTCAGATTGGCTATGGTTCGTACTGTTTCTACCAATGCACTGTGGCAATAAATCCGAAGATTCCCTTCATACTGTTCCCTGCGCATCTTTGTTGCAATCATACGGATCATCCAGATCATGCCCAGCAAATGGTCTGTATGTTCATGGGTCAGAAAAATGTGATGGATCTGCGCCATGGAAATATCTGCATCCTGAAGCTGGCGCATGATGCCGTTGCCGCCGCCTGCATCTACCAGGAAATATTCATCATCATCCTGAATTGCAAAACAAGTATTATAACATCTGGTCACAAGGGCATTGCCCGTTCCCAGCATAATCAGTCTCTCCATTTGGTTATATCCCACTCCTGTCATTCAAATTTCCTATAAATTGAAGCAATGATTCAGCGGGCCGCTTCCCTCTCCCAGGTCAAGTCCATCCTTCAAAGCACCGGTGATATAATTCTTCGCATTCTGTACGCTTGTCTTCATATCATAACCCAAAGCCAGATTGCTGGCGATGGCAGATGATAAAGTACAACCTGTGCCGTGGGTGTTCGGATTATTGACACGTTCTCCGCGATACCACATAAATTCACCGTCATGGTATAAAAGGTCATCTGCAGTCTCTGTCAAATGTCCGCCCTTAATCAGAACGCTGCCTGAAAGATTTCTTCCAATGACTTCTGCCGCTTTCTTCATGTCATCTACATTCTTAATCTCAAAACCGCACAGCTTCTCTGCTTCCGGGATATTCGGTGTAATGATATCCCCCATCGGGAGCAGGACAGAAATCAGCGTATCCATGGCATCCGGCTGCATCAGCGCGCATCCGCTTGTGGAAACCATCACCGGATCTACCACGATATTCTTCGCATTGTATTCCTTTAACTTTGCTGCGATCATCTGTATTGTCTCGATATTGGAAACCATGCCAATCTTGACAGCATCCGGAAAAATGTCCTTGAACACACAGTCCATCTGCTGACCCACAAAATCAGCACCTGCATCCAGCACCCCATAAACCCCTGTTGTGTTCTGTGCTGTCAATGCCGTAATTACACTCATTGCATAAACCTTGTGTGCTGTCATCGTCTTTATATCTGCCTGAATACCGGCACCACCGCTGCAGTCGGAACCGGCAATTGTCAATACTTTCTTCAT
>OLNC01000552.1_pt1 | contig 34576 bp, 33 predicted proteins | sample 1672011 | NCBI WGS metagenome assembly OLNC01 (sample SAMEA3136636, study PRJEB25190) | human gut metagenome | biome: human gut; feature: human-associated habitat; material: faeces | place: Austria | collected 2013
ATGAGAGCGACAGATTCAAGAGATTATTACTGGGTGGATGAATCCGGCCAGATGTATGGGGACGTGATCAATTCCGGAAGCTACTGGTGCGCGTCTGAATGGATGGCAGGGGAGCCCAGCTACCAGGACGGAGCGACACAGGAGCAGTATCTGGATATCTTCTATCATCAGAATTCAGGGAAATGGGTATGGAACGACGTGCCGGATGATATTCTGGCGGCGGTTCCATCATTTAGCGGGAAACTGGGATATATTTGCGAATATGAAGAATAGGAAAACGAGAGAGTAAAGTGAGGAGGGAACGGATATGTTTTGCAGTCATTGCGGACAGGAATTAAAAGAAGGAGGAAAGTTCTGCCCAAGGTGCGGTGCGCCGGTTGACCCGGCAGCGGGAGCAGGCTTTAGCACAGGATATCAAAAAATGAATCCAGGGCCTCAGGGGGCAGTGATGAAAAAAGGCGTATCCCCGGCAGTGGCGGCTGTGATTATCGGAGTGATCCTGGTGTGTATCGCAGGGGCTGTATTTATGGCATATTTCCTGTTTTTCAGGAATACTTATAAGACGCCGATCAAAAATCTGGTAAAAGTCATGGAAGATCAGGATACAGATGCCGCCCTGGCGCTGATCCCGGAACGGTACCTGAAGGTGATGGAGGGCGTTATCGGTATGGATTCGGATGAACTGGCAGATATGCTGGAAGATGAACTGATCAGTGGTTTTGACGAATATACCGGAGATATTAAAGTAGATTATGATATAGGAGACGCCAGAGATCTGACCGATTCTGAGATTCAGAGCCTGGAGTCTGATTATATGGGATATTTGGGCGATATTGAGGATGCAAAAGAAGTAGAATTTTCCTATGAAATGTATGTGGACGGAGAACTCCGGGATTCAGGAGAAGATGAGCAGCTCACAGTCATTAAGCTTGATGGAAAATGGTATCTTAATCCGGGAGATATGTAAAAATGTTTTGTCAGAAATGTGGAACCGAAAATGTAGAGGGAGCGAGATTCTGTAAAAACTGCGGGGCGCCCCTCAAAAGATGGAACGGCACTTCGGCGGGCGGAGGGGGTCTGCCGCAGGGTGGAGATCCCGTAAGGGGCGGGAAGCCGCCTGCGGCTAAGAAGCCCGGATATGCCAGATGGGCGGCCGCGGCAGGCGGCATAATCCTGGCTGCAGTAGTGATTGCAGGGGTCTTTGCATTCCGAAGCTATGCAGAGCGCAGAGACTATGAGAATTATATTGCCCAGGCAGAAAACTATCTGGAAGAGATGGATTATGAAAGTGCAGAAGCCGCATATATGAAAGCGATTGAGATCGATCCAAAAAAGGAAGATCCGTATCTAGGTCTTGCGGATGTGTACATTGCTCAGGACGACTATGAAAAGGCGGAAAAGATTATCGCCCAGGGTGAAAAGGCTGTTTATGGCAGTGAGGAGCATAAAGGCGGCAGCGGAAAAACAGAGAAAAACGAAGGGGAAGAAGAAAATACGTTTACGGACAAAGAGAATGACGTGACAAATAAAAGCCGTTACACCTGGGCTGTAGAGCCGACGGATCTGGCCGATGATATCTATTATATCCGGAACGAAAATACGTTTGATTACCCGGCAAATGATCTGTTCCGTCAGATGGATACGTCCTATGCCGTAATCCGCAAGGAAGATTCCTATGGACTGATCGGTCTGGACGGGCAGCTGGCAGCAGAGCTGGAATATCGGGGAATAGACGCCCTGTCAAGATTTTATCTGCTGGAACGCAAAGAAGCAGTCTATGACCCGGAATATCAGACGGAAATGACGGACTACTATTTTGTGGAAGAGGAGAAATCAGTAAAGCCGGCAGTAGCGGTAATCGGAGATGCAGGGAATTATTACCGGGGCGTTTTTTATTACTGTGACGGCCTGCATAATACAGGTGAGTACCAGGTAGAGCAGGGATATATGGAAGATTATCAGAGAATACCTTCCGGAGTGATCCCGGTCAAGCGCTCCGAGGAGATTTATGACGGCAGCGTGTATGATATGGACTGGTATGACAGCCTGGAAAGTAAATATGCGCTTTGCGATACAGAGGGAAATCTTATCACTGATTTTATCTATGATGACTGTGGAAGCTTAAGTTCCGGTCTTCTGGCGGTGAAAAAGGATGATAAGTGGGGATATGTTAATGAAAAGGGTGAAGTAGTGATCCCTATCGAGTATGATGCCTCCTGGTGCTATGATACTTACGTGTTCAGCTATGACAAGGAGAGTGAGTCAGAGAGGATCGAAGCCTGCTACGGGGCTACAGACGGCTATGTGCCCCTGTGCAAGGACGGCAGATGGGAGCTTTGGGATACTTCCGGAAAGCAGTTTATTGCGCCGGGAACATTTGAAGAGATCCGTCCGGTATATGACGGGAAATGCTGGGTGAAAAAAGATGGCAAATGGGGTGTGATCGAATTGACCGGACAGAATGACAGCAAGGAAGAGACAGCAGGGACGGAGAATTGGAAGAAGCTGTATACCGATTACGTACAAAGTGCTCAGTCGGAGGGCTATGCGGGATACAGTCTGATCTATCTGGACGGGGATGACGTGCCGGAGTTATATCTTTATGGGAGCAGTACGGCTCAGGGAGATCAGATATGTACGGTAAAAGATGGTCAGATAAGGACCCAGGCGCTGGGGAACGGAGGATTGTCCTATATTGAAAAGCAAAATTGCTTCTGTGACAGCGGCGGACGTATGGATGTTTACTACGACCATATCTATCAGATACGGAATGGAAGTTTTGTAAAGACGGCAGAAGGAAATTATGGGGCGGAGGACAATACGAATGTTCAGACCGACGCACAGGGGAACCCCATATACCAGTACTCCTGGGACGGGACCGAGATGACAAAGGAGGAGTATGAACAGCGGTTTGCAGAGCTGTTTGATAAGGACAGAGCCGTATGGGCATCTAAGGGAACGGTGGATGCCGCAGAGATCCTCCGGCAAATAGAGGATCGGTAAAATCATAAACGAAAGACAAGGAAGCAGTCGGATGAACGAGCATATTTTGACGATCATTGATACAAAAGGTGAATTAAGAGAACTGAATCTTGACCATTTCCGAAAATCAGATATCACATTGGGAAGAGACGCTTCCCGATGTGATATTGTGATTCCGGATCAGATTGTATCCAAGGTTCACGGAACATTTTCTATGGAAGGCGGACAGATCCGGTACCGGGATCTGGACAGTCGTAACGGGACTTTTCTGGGAATCGGATCCGGACGGCGGTTATTATCCGGTGAGGATGGATTTGTGGAAGTCTATGATAAAAGTATTCTGTGCATCGGCAATCTGAATCAGGCGGAAAACATGGTTCTTTTGCTGTATTCCACGAGTGTGGAGAGGGAGCTGTGGAAAAGGGAGTCTCTGGAACGGCCGACGACGACGATCGGGCGGGATCAGGCTAACCATATCTGTCTGCCGGGGCCGGGAGTGTCAAAGCTGCACTGCCGCGTCTATCGGCGTGAGGACGGCTATGTACTGGAGGATGCACACAGTACCAATGGCGTTCTGTTAAACGGAAGCTATCTGAAAGGAGAGGAACGGCTCCGGGACAAAGACGTGATCCAGATTCTGGGATTCCAGCTTTTGTTCTGCCGGGGATGCATTTATTATAAGTCGGCGGCAAAAGGAATCTCGCTGCAGGTGCAGCAGGTGACAAAGGTGGTCGGAAAAGGAAAGCAGAAGAAGCGGATCCTGAACCGGGTAAGCTGTGAGATCCAGGGAAATGAGTTTGTAGCGATTATCGGAGGATCCGGCGCGGGAAAGACTACACTGATGAATGCCATCAGCGGATTTGAGCCCACATTTGAAGGAAAGGTCTACTGCAACGGCACCGACCTGGTGCAGAATTTTCAGGCACTGAAAAGTGTGATCGGTTTTGTGCCGCAGCAGGATATCATTTACGAAAATCTGACATTACAGAAAATGCTGTATTATTCCGCCAAGATCCGAATGCCAAAGGATACCCGCCCAGCAGAGATCCAGAAACGGATCAGCGAGGTGCTGGATATGGTGGATTTAAAAGCTCATAAAGATACTTATATCCGGAAACTTTCCGGAGGTCAGAAAAAACGTGCCAGCATCGCGGTAGAGCTTTTGGCGGATCCCAAGCTGTTTTTTCTGGATGAGCCCACCTCCGGCCTGGATCCGGGGACAGAGAAGAATCTGATGATCAGCCTGAAGAAGCTGGCAAGAGAGCAGAATAAGACCATTATCATGGTAACCCACACCACGGCCAATCTTCATCTGTGCGATAAGATCATCTTCATGGGGCCGGGCGGACGCCTCTGCTTCTGCGGAAATGTAGAAGAGGCAAAGCAGTTCTACAAGACGGATGATCTGGTCAATATTTATAATATGATCGCGGCGGATCCCATGAAATGGGAACAGGATTATCAGAGATACCGGAGGATGGACGACCGGACAAGAGGGCAGGGGCAGAGAACAGAAAAGCTGTCCATGACAAAGGAGAAGGCAGGATTCCGGCAGTTCCTGGTACTTCTCCAAAGATACACAGAACTGATGTTCAATGACAGGCAAAGGCTGTTTGTCCTTCTTTTACAGCCCTGCCTGATCGCGGTGCTGCTCTATATCGTGGCGGACGAGAATATTTTTAAGATCTATGAAAGCACCAAATCCATGCTGTTTGCCTTAAGCTGCTCCGGCATCTGGATCGGGCTTTTCAATTCCATACAGGAGATCTGCAAAGAACGGACGATCGTAAAAAGAGAATATATGGCAAATTTAAGGCTGCCCGGATACGTGCTTTCCAAGTTCGTGTTCCAGATGGCGCTGGGAGGCCTGCAGGCAGTCCTTTTGACGATGATTTTCCTGAAGCTTGCAGGAAATGAAAAGGAAGGGATCTTCCTTGATCATTTTTCCCCGGAAATGCTTCTGACCGTGTGGCTGACCGTGCTGGCATCCATTGCGCTTGGCTTTGTGATCTCGGCGGTGGTAAAGACCGGGGACAAGGCGATGGCGATCGCTCCGTTTGTGCTGATCATCCAGCTGCTATTTTCCGGTATCCTGTTTACACTGGAAGGGGCCGGAGAGGTGATCTCCTATGTGACCGTAAGCCGCTGGTCGGTAGAGGGACTGGGGAGCATCGCCAAACTGAACCGGCTGGATCTGAAGCTGCAGGCGGACTACCCTATGCTGGAGCATGAGGCGGAATCCTTTTTCAAGGCTACAGGCGCTCATGTGACACAGTGCTGGGGAATCCTGATCTTTATGACTTTATTGTTCCTGGTGGTGAGTATGATTTCCCTCAGGCGCATTGCGAAAGATACAAGGTAGGAGGTTAGAATCATGAGAGAATATCTGAAAGGCTGGAAGGAAAAAGGAGAGATCCATATTCCTCCCATACCAGATACCGGGGAAGAGGACGTGGTAATCCGGGCCTATATACCGCCTTACAGAAAAGAGACAGTGGAAGAGCCAGAAAAAGAGAAGGAATACACGGATTTTCCGGAAGCGGACGATGAGATGACCGTGCCACTGAAAACAGGTGTAGAGCCGGAGGGAGATAATGCGCCGACAGTGCTGCTTCGCCGGGAAGTGAAGGGAACGCTTTATCTGACAAGATGCAGTACAGGAGAACGGATCCAGGTTTCCAAAGATCCCTATATCATAGGGAAGGGATCTGAATGTGACTACATAATCAAAGGGAATCCGTCTGTCAGCCGGATGCATATAAAGATTTATCAAAAAGACGGAGCCCGTTATCTGGAAGACCTGGTGTCACTGAACCACACGTATGTGAGAGAGCAGGAGGTGACAGAAGACGTAAAGCTGGAAGATGGGATGGAGATTATGCTTGCGGATGAAGCCTTCCGGGTGGAGATTGAAATAGAAAAGTAAAAGGAAGTAAAAAGTTATGAACCGGTTTGAAGAGTTTTCAAATACATATCAGATCCTGGAAAAGCTGGGCGAAGGCAGCGGAGGGGTCGTCTATCTGGCTTATCACAGACGGCTTCAGAAGGAAGTGGTCTTAAAACAGATCAAGAGCAAGGGGCTTTCCATGGCGGATAAGCGCCAGGAGGTGGATATCTTAAAAAATCTGAACCACTCTTTCCTGCCTCAGGTGCTGGATTTTCTGATGATGGGCGATGAGGTTTATACGGTGATGAGCTATATTCCGGGGAAATCCCTGGCAAGGCTTATGAGAGAGGGGGCCAGATTTTCGCTGGGACAGCTGATCCGGTGGGGGATGCAGATCACAAGTGCGCTCAACTATCTCCACAGTCAGCGCCCGCCGGTGATCCATGGAGATATCAAACCTGCCAATATCATGCTGACGCCGCAGGGGAATATCTGTCTGATCGACTTTAACATTTCCTTTTTCCTTGACGAAAATGCGATCCTTGGATATACAGACGGCTACAGCTCTCCGGAGCAGTACATCATTGCGCTGGACAGTGCGTCGGAGCGCCCGATAGGAAATTACAGGAAGATTGACGAGAAGGCGGATATCTACAGTGTGGGCGCTACCTTTTATCATCTGGCGACAGGCCGGAGGATGAGAGACTATCGGGATCAGATAGACTATGATCTGTTAGTGTCCCGTACCAGCGAGGCTTTTGCACAGATTATTGCAAAAGCGGTGGAAAAGGATCCGAACAAGCGGTTTAACAGTGCTTTTGAAATGTTCCAGGCCTTCCAGAATGTGGAGAGGAAGGACGGGAAATACCGGGCGCTTTTGAAACGTCAGACGGCTGTAAGGATTGCGCTTTTTGCCTGTATGGCCGGATTTATCGTGATGGGGGGATTGGGGATCCATACCATCCGGGTGGAGCGGACGGATGAATACAATGACCTGGTAGAAAAACAAGAGGAATACCGGGAGGCCGGAGATTATGAAAAGCAGGAAGAGACCTTCGAAGAGGCATCCGCAATCCTTCCCTCCTCTCTGGAAAGCTATTATCAGAATGCCTGTGCGCTGTATGAACAGGAAGCATATCAGGACTGTATTTCCTTTATCGAATATGATGTGGAACAAAACGAAAAGATCGACCTGATGCAGCCAAGAATGGCAGATATCTATTACCTGGAGGCGGAAAGCCATATGGAGCTTGAAAACTATGAAAATGCGGTCCGTACATTTGATAAGCTCTTCCAGGTGGGCGGATTTGAAGAGGAATATTACCGGGACTATGCCATAGCGCTGGCATATAATGGAGAGTCTGAGAAGGCACAGGACGCTCTGGATGAGGCGGTTGAGCTTGGCCTTACCGAGGATTCTGTCTACTATGCAAGAGGGGAGATCGACCGTTCTCTGGGCGAACTGGAGCGGGCGGAGTCAGACTTCCAAAGCTGTATTAATATTTCCGAAGACCCGGAGATAAAAGCCAGAGCCTATGTGACCCTGGGCGATATCTATGAAGAGCAGGGCAGGGATCAGGATCAGCGGGATATTCTGGCGGAAGGCCATGAGAACCTGCCTGTGGAAAACCAGATGATCCTCTTGCAGCGCCTGATCCAGGCGGATATGGATCTGGCGGAGCGGACCGGAAACAGCACCTATGCAGCTGAGGCCGCTGCCTTGCTGCAGCAGGTGATCGAGCAGGGGTGGGATACCTACGACACCTATGACAATCTGGTAGTCCTTCATGAGAGAATGGGGAATTATCAGGAGGCAAAAAATTATCTTGATCAGATGGTAAAGAAATTCGGAGAAGATTATAATATTTATAAACGCCTGGCGTTTCTGGAGATAGACTATCAGGAGACAAAAAGCAATGCTCAGAGAAACTATCAGACCTTTGCAGAATATTATCAGAAAGCAGAAAAAATGTATCAGGAGCAGTTGAAAAATAATGATACAGATGAAGAAATGCAGCTTCTTCAGAATGTATATCAGCAGGTAGCAGCAGGAGGGTGGTTGAATTGACAGCAGGATGGATATTGACGATCATAAGCGCGCTGGGGATCATAGGGTGTCTGGCGGCACTGATCGCAACGATTAAGATATTTCCCAGGCAGAGGAGAGAGCTGCTGGAAGAGATTGAAGAGGAATGGGAGGGCAAAAGATGAAACAATATATGAAATATGTAACAGCACTGCTGTTTGTACTATCTCTGGTGATTCTTTTGTTCCTGCCGGTGATCACGGTAGCGTCGATGGATATTTCAATGATGGATGTTCTGCGGCTGGGAGGACAGGCCGGAAGCGGCAGCGGTGTGTTTGCGGAGCTGCTGCAGAGTTATCTGGAGCCGTACTTTTTTGGGATTCTGCTGGTACTCCTTGTGATCCTTGCGGCGGCAGTTCTCAGTGCGGTACTGCCCTGGCGATATGCGTATCTGGAAGCCCTGATCGGAGCCATTGCGGCGAATCTTGCGGTGATCATCTGTGTGGCGTCTTTGTATTCAAAGGTCAGTGAACTCCGATCGGGACTTGGGTTTTTCGGGATGGGAGATGTGGTGGAAATCCATATACTTCCGGTTGTTTGCTGGGCGATCTGTTATGTGGCAATCTTAGGGATCAGCATCTGGGGGATCGTTATGACAGCGAAACGTCCAAGAACCTATGTGAACCGTCAGATCCTGCCGGAGAATTTCCATCAGCGGAAGAATCCGTGGGAAGACCGCCGGGAGCTGACGGAGCAGGTGAAGCGAGGGACTGTAAAAGAGAAGGAGATTTACACCGGAGAGACCGGCTATGACTTTCACGGTGCGCTTCTTGGGATGCAGGATATCTATCGGGACAAAGTGTATCCGCTGGAGGAAAAGGTGCCGGTTTTTCTGGCGTGGGAAGAGGCGGGGATCTATGTTTCCGAGAGGAAGGAGCCGGAGGCTTTGGTGGAAATTTATTATATCAGTGAGTATGGAGAGTACTGTGTAACACCGGAGAAAAAGGGAGTGTGCTTTCTGGAAAGCGGGCAGCCCCTGGGAGGAGGACGCCATTATTATCTGAAGCGTGGAACCAGGATCTGTGCGGGAGAGAAACGTATGATCTTTGAACTGGCATAGAACAGGAGGAGTAGAAGAGATGGAATATCAAGATGAGACTGTATTTGTCAATTATGAAAAACTGGATCAGAGGCAGAACAGACAGAACAGGGACGGGCGCCGTGAACCGGTGGAGAGCAGGCAGGACTGTCCGGCACCCGGAGAACTGGATCAGGCCTACATGAAACTTGGAAAGGCCTATTATGAAGGCGGATTTGAGGAACCATTGCCGGAGCTTCTGCCACTGTTTGATCAGATTACGAGACTTCGGAAGGCCAGAGAACAGGCAGAGGAATCACAGTTTTGCCCAAATTGCGGACAGAAGGTGGAAAAGAGTTCTGTTTTTTGCGGGAAATGTGGACAACGACTTAAATAGCCGGTGATGGATGGAGGATGAGAGAGGTGCGCTGTAGAAAATGTGGAAAAGATAATCCGGAAGGCAGCCAGTTCTGCGGATATTGCGGGGAGGCCCTGCAGCAGGACAATATGAATCTTCAGACCAAGATGAACGGCGGGGAGGACAAAAAAGAACAGAAGAAGGATCGGGGCAGAAAGGGCGGAAGAAAGTGGATTTGGGCTGCGGGTGCGGTCCTTGTCATCGGCGTGGCGGCTGCATCATTTTTTATTACCCGCAGCGTGCAGGAACGGCAGGCCTATGACGATAATCTTGCGTCCGGAGAAAAATATCTGGAAGAGCTGGATTATGAAAATGCGGAGGCCTCCTATCTGAAAGCGATTGAAATTGACCCGAAGCAGGAAAGGCCCTATGTGGCGCTGGCGCAGATGTATATGGACCAGGGAGAGGTACAGAAAGCGAAGGATATTCTGGAGCAGGGAGAGAAAAATGTTTCGGAGGAGAACCGGGGCGGCAGCAAAGAGGCGGATAATACCGGCGATGGAGAAGAGGAGAAAGGTATTCCGGATCTGATAGAAGAAATCGAGAATGTGATTCCTTATCAATGGGTGACAGAGCCGACGGTAGAAGCGGATAATATCGAGTATGTTATGAGCAATAATTTCCCGGACTTTTCTCAGAATGAGCTGTACCTGCAGAAAAATTCGGAGTATGCAGTTGTAAGAACCGGGGAAAGTTATGGATTGATCGGATTCGACGGACAGATGCCGGCAGAATTAGAGTACGTACAGATCACGGACTTTGTAGGATCTTCTTATCTGATGTATCTGGAAGAAGAACAATATGAGCCGGCGTTTAATGGAATGTGGAGTGTTTATCTCTTTAACGAGAATACCGGGGAAATCACGCCGGCAGAAGGGCTGGGCGGAGACTATGACCCTAACGGCTACTATTATTATTGCGATGGACTTCATAACTGGAACGAATCCTATAGTTATGGAAATTATCAGTTAGAACCGCCGGAGAATGCAATCCCTGTCCGGCAGACAGAAAGCCTGCATGAATCTTTCGATTCCCGGGATAATTCGGGCCTTGAATCCTGGCAGACTCAGATCGGTGATAGTAAATATGCAGTTTACTATCAGGATAAGCTTGTGACAGATTTTATTTATGAGGAATGTGGCTCTGAATCCGACGGCCTGCTGGCTGTGATGCAGGACGGCAAATGGGGCTATGTTAACACAGAAGGAGAAGTGGTTATCCCCATTGAGTATGATGGCTCCTGGAAAGGGTTATCTTTTAATGATCCGGCTACGGGAGAGTTGAAGGAAATGGATTACTGCTACGCTTTTTCCGACGGTTATGTGCCGGTCTGCAAAGACGGGGAATGGGAGCTGAAGGACACAGAAGGAAATACCGTGATCCTGGCGGGAACTTTCGAGGAGATCCGGCCGGTACAGGACGGCAGATGCTGGGTAAAGAAGGACGGCAAATGGGGAGTGATTGAGTTGGAAGATGGCGAAGCGTCAGAGACTCAGGATAATCAGGAAAAGGAAGTGACGGAGGATGATCAGGAGAGCGAAGCAGTTACCACACTTTCTGAGGATGAGATTATGACAGAAGTGGTAGATCATCTGAATCAGGAGCTTCTGGAAGAAGGAAGCGGAACGTATTCCATTTTCCGTGCGGAAACACAGCAGACAGATACAGAATATGTTTTCATGCTCCGATATGCGATGTCGGATGAAGAAGCGGAGGCCATCATTGAGAGAGGCGGGAGTCCGTCGGCGAATCAGATGGCAGGAACAGTGACCGTAAACAAAGAAACGCTGGATGCGGTCTATGAAGATACAACAGGTGAAGAGGTATTCCGCTGGAATCTGATCACGGGGGAATAGATGTATAAGGGATAAAGGAGGAGATGGTATGAAGTGTCCGGTATGTGGATTTGAAAACGAAAATGATTCCCAGTTCTGCGGGAACTGCGGGACGCCGCTGATTCCGGAGGAGCCGGAAAAGAAAGGATCCAAAAAGACGCCGGTGATCATTGCGGTCGTAATCATTGTTGTGATCATAGCGGCAGCTCTGATCGGTTATTTTGCCTACGATATGCTTTCTGACAACGGCGATATGATAGCGATGGAGGAGACAGAAGAAGAGGACACAGAGCAGGATACGAAAGAGGAGTCGGATAAGGATACAGGAGAGGACGGAACCGATGAAGAGGAGCCCGAGACAGCGGACGCGGAAGAGACAGAGCCGGAAGACGGTGTCTGGACATTTTCCTATACATCGGCGCCGGCGTCTCTGGGAACATCCTTTGAGCTTCCGGTGGCACAGGCTATGGCAACGTCTGTGATTGATCAGGAAGGCCATGACAACAGCGCCGCCATGGTCCTGGATGGCCGGGATGAAACTTCCTGGCAGGAGGGAGTTGCCGGAGAAGGCATCGGGGAGGGAATTTCCCTGTATCTGGATCGGGAATATGAAGTAAAATACCTTGCATTTAAGCTCGGTAACTGGAGATCAGACGACTATTATCTTCAGAATAACCGTCCGCAGACGTTGAAGATCACCATGGGCGGACAGGAAACGGAAGTGTCCTTTTCCAATATGAAGCAGGAGCAGTGGATAGCCGTGGACGGTGACTGTGATACCTCGGAGATTAAGTTTGAAATCGTGTCTGTTTATCAGGGAACCAATCCGTCCTGGAATGATACCTGTATTGCTGAGATCAGTGTCTATGGAGAGGAAGCTGAGTAAATGGGCATAAAAAGGAAATGGGCCGCGCTGGCGGCTGGCTGTCTTGGTATGAGCCTGTGCCTTCTTTCATGTGGAAATCCCGTGAAACCAGAAAAAGCAGAACAGGGCACGGAGGTTAAAGAAGAGACAAATGAAGAGCCCCTTTTGTCAGATATCTCCGGGATAGAGCCCGGAACAGTGCTGGATGCAGAGGAGCTGGATCTTTCCCGGCCAGAGCAGTATTTTCAGATCCAGGAGATTAACGAAGAAATACGTGGAGAGATTTCCGGAAAGTCCTATACGGAAAATCCGGATATATTCCTGGAGGATTTGCGGTATCTGAAGGTTCTCCATTATAATTATGAACACCAGATCCAGGTTGGAGAGCTGATTGTGAACAGGAAAATTGCCGAGGACTGTAGAAATATTTTTCTGGAGCTTTTTCGGGCAGAATATGAGATTTTTTCGATGTATCTGGTGGACAGGTACTGGACAGGAAACGGAGTGGACTCTGATACAAATTCCATCGGGCATAACAACACCTCGGCGTTTAATTACCGGGTGGTGCCGGGGACGGATCGTTTGTCTAACCATGCCATGGGATTTGCCATTGATCTGAATCCGGTAGAAAATCCTTATGTGCAGTATGCGGCTGACGGGTCATTTGCTGTATATTATAAAGATATGGAACTTTATATTGACCGGGAATCCGGGAAACCACATATGATAAATCATCAGGATATTGCGTATCAGACATTTTCGAAATACGGATTTACTTGGGGCGGAGACTGGACAAGTACAAAAGATTATCAGCATTTTGAGAAGAAGGTCCCTTGATAATTTAAAAATTTTGTACTAAAGTATATATGTAATTTTTATGATATTCGAAGGAGGAAGAAATATGGCGTTTCGGGAAACAGATATTCACACATTAAAGTTCAATCCTTTTGACAAGATCAGCAAACAGTGGATGCTGATCACAGCCGGGGATCGGACGAAGTCCAACACTATGACCGCCAGCTGGGGCGGTGTAGGAATCATGTGGGGGAAGCCGGTGGCAACGGCTTACATCCGCCCGCAGAGATACACGAAAGAATTTGTAGACCAGAACGAATATTTTACCCTTTCTTTCCTGCCGGAAGAATACCGGAAAGCACTGAACGTGTGTGGCAGCGTGTCCGGAAGAGACGTGGAAGATAAGTGGCAGGAGGCGGGGCTGCACCCGTGTTATGTGGCCGAAGGGACACCAGAGGAAACAGCTGCCGTGGAAGAGGCAGAGATGATCTTCGTGTGCCGGAAGCTGTATGCACAGGAAATGTATCCGGAGTGCTTCACTGAAGATGAGTGTGATGCCAAGTGGTATCCTCAGCAGGATTATCATACTATGTATATTGCGGAGATTGTAAAGGTGCTGGTAAAATAGCAAGTGGTGACAGCAAATGGGGACGTACACTTTTGCAAAAGGTGTACGTCCCCATTTGCATTTGCCGGTGTCCCCATTTGCGTTTATCCCTGTCCCCTGCCGTCACTAAAGTTGAAGGTACTGGATACTGTATGCCGTCATTTCCAGGCTGCCAGCAAGAGATATCCCGTCTCCGGAGAGTAATTCCCGGGCGGATCCGGTCAGATCACCATGGCAGGCGGTATAGGGAGTATCGGAAGCATTGATGGCCACTAAAACCTTCTCGGATTCTGTGGCACGTTCAAAGATCAGCTGATGGTTGGTCAGCACTACATTCCGGTAGGAGCCGTTGCAGAGTGCATCGCTTTTCTGGCGGATCCGGATCAGCTTCCGGATCAGATCTGTGAGTGCATTGGGCTTTGGCTCTTCAAAGCAGGGACGTAAGGCATAGTCGTTATCCGGCGCTTTTTCTCCTGGCTCGCCCCACTCACTGCCGTAATAGATACAGGGAATCCCCGGCATGCCCATCATAAGCCCATAAGTAAGCGGAAGATGATTTTTGTTATTCAGAATAGTGGCAATTCTGGTCACGTCATGGTTATCAACAAAATTCATGAGATGTTTTCCCCGGTAAAGACACCACTGCTCGGCCCCGTATTGACGCTGGAGGGAATGAGCAATTTCAAACATATTCATAGAGTTAAAGCTGGAGTAAATGCCTTTATAACATTCATAATTGGTGCAGCTGTGGAGCATGTCGTCGTTGACGATCCGATTATAGTCTCCGAACAGAACCTCCCCGATCAGAACAAAATCGCTTTTCAGGTCCTGTGTATAAGACCTGAGACGGCGCATGAAATCCGGATCCAGGCTGTAAGCCACATCCAGGCGGAGCCCGTCGATATCAAAGGTGTCTACCCAATATTTTACACATTCCAGCAGATAATCTGTGACCGCGGGATTCTTCAGGTTCAGCTTGACCAGTTCAAAGTGTCCTTCCCAGCCTTCATACCATAAACCATCATTGTACCCGTTATTGCCGTCAAAATTAATGAGGAACCAGTCTTTATAGGGTGAATCCCATCTCTTCTCAAGGACATCCTGAAAAGCCCAGAATCCCCTGCCTACATGATTAAACACACCATCCAGCACCACTTTTACATGGTGTCTGTGAAGATCCTGACAGACCTGTGCAAAATCTTCGTTGGTTCCCAGCCGACAGTCGATTTTCTTAAAGTCTCTGGTGTCATAGCCGTGATTATCGGATTCAAATACCGGATTCAGAAGGATGGAATCTACCCCCAGATTTTCCAGATATTCGCTCCAATCCAGCAGTTTTCGGATGCGGGGAGTACAGATGCCATCATTGTGTACCGGTGCACCGCAGAATCCGATTGGATAAATCTGATAAAAAATGCCGTGATAAGCCCACATAAATAAGTATCTCTCCTTTTTCAACATTTATAAACGACGCCGGCATCCGGAAGGAACCGGATTCTATTTGGCGGCGCCAGAAATATTATAACAGAAATCATAGGAAATATAAATATTTAACTGAGAAAAAGAAGAATTTACAGAAAATAGACAAGTTTTTGGTTGTGAAAACAGACGAAAGCAGATATAATGAAGCTAGATGTTTATTTAACATTTATACTTTATGAGGAGGGAAATTTAATATGAGAAAATTGATGTGTGTGATGCTGTCATGCATGATGCTTCTGGGCCTGACTGCGTGCGGCGGAGAGGAAGAAGTAAAAAATGCAGCGGTGGGAACGTTTGAACAGAATGGTATTACGATTACCATGAGTTTTGACGCAAAAGGAGATAAGGTTACAAGACTGACCCAGAAGTCTGTAATCCCAACAGAGGGTTATACTGAGGAACAGCTTCAGGCTCTTCGGGAGGTGGTCGATCAGGCAGCCGCTACCTATGATGATTTTGAAAGTGTAGAATATACTTCAGAAGAGGAAGAGGGTCAGATGGTTGAAACGATCGTTATCCCTACGGATGAAGAAACTTTGAAGCAGGTAGTTGAAGCGGGGCTCCTTCCGGTTGACGATGAAAATGTGACGGAGCTTTCCTTGGAGCAGACAAAGAAAAATCTGGAAGACACCGGATGGACATTTGAAGAGTAAATAAATATGGGCAAGAAAGAGACTGTCATGGGACAGTCTCTTTTGATATAAGTAATTGGGGACGGGGGATTTTCAGAAATCCCCCGTCCCCAATTGGCGTCAGGAAGTTTTTATCGTTTTTTTCAAAAACCTCAAAAACCAGCATAAAAGGATAATTCCTTTTAAGATACTGGAAATCGTAATGCTCCACCAGATTCCGTTCAGGCCAAGAGCCGTGTTCACCAGGATCAGGGCCAGCGGGATCCGGATGGCGGTAAACAGAATACTGACAACAGATGGAGGCACGGTTTTGCCGAATCCGGCGAAAGCTCCGGCAGTGGTGATCTCTACACTCATAAATAGCTGAGACACACCGAGGATTACAAGATAATCCACGCCCATGGGCAGCACATCCGCCTCTGTGATAAAGATACGGAAAATAGGCGCCGGACATCCGATCAGCAGGAAGGTGCAGAACAGTCCCCAGATGAGGACAATGACCATTGCGTTTTTGTAGCCCTTTCTAATACGCTTCGAATTGCCGGCTCCATGATTCTGGGCAATGAATGAATTTACCGCAGCAGCAAAGCCATCCGCGGTCATCCAGGAGATGGATTCGATCTGAGAACCTACTTTCTGAACAGCCACTGCGGCGTCTCCATATCCTGCCACCATCCGTGCGATGATCATAGAAATGCCAGTAAACAGCATGTTCTGGAGACAGGAGGGAACTCCAATAGTGATAAGTGACCGCAGCTTTTTAAAATCCGGCCGGCTAAATAGCCGCATATGGTTAAAGAGCAGGTCGTCCCGAAGGGCAAACAGAATGAACATACAAGTTACGATCATCTGAGCAAACACTGTGGCAATGGCGGCTCCCATGACGCCAAGTTCCGGGAAAAAGCCAATACCAAAGATCAGGACAGGATCCATAAAAAAGTTGATAACAAGCCCGCTGGTAGTAGCAAGAAAAGCGGCTCGGCTATTGCCGATCGCAGTAAAAAGTCCGGTAAAGGTCTGGTTTAAAAACGAGAACAGGACCAGACCGCAGGTAATCTTAAGATAAATCTGTGCGTCTGCAATGACTTGTGGACTGTTCAGTTTAAAAAAGCCAATCAGTGGTACGGAGAATATGGCACAGATAAGACCAAAGAGGAGGCCTGTAAAAGCGGCCAGCTGCAAAGCTCCGGACGCATATCCGACGGCCTCTCCGGCATCGCCTGCCCCCAGTGAATGTCCGGTAGTTACCTGTCCGCCCATCTTTGAAAGAACGGCCAGACCATTGGAAAGCCACATGTACATTCCGGCAGCTCCAACTGCGGCAACGGCATTGCTGCCAAGTCGTCCGATCCAGATCATATCGGTAAGGTTGTAAGCCATCTGAATCAGGGATGTGGCCATGATCGGAATTGCCAGCCTGGTCAGAGAAGAAAGAACAGGACCATGCAGCAGATCAATATGTTTTTGCATTTCTCATTCCCCCAGCAATAGTTATCGTAGATGTAAATACATACAGGCAAAAGCTGCCTGCCGTGCAGAGAAAAGTATAGCACATCAGGAGAAAGGGCTGCAATAAAAAACAGCAGGAAATTCCCTGAAAGTGGTTGACACGCCAGGATGCGTATAATATAATAATGCAGTATGACAAAAGGAGAAACAGTGAGGAACCAAAGCCCCGGAGCCTTACTGATTCTGATAAAATGAACATGTGGAATGTTGATATTTACAGGAGGGAAACCAATGAAAACTTATATGGCAAATCCAGATAAGATTGAAAGAAAATGGTATGTAGTTGACGCTTCGGGATATACATTAGGACGCCTGGCATCAGAAGTGGCTAAGGTATTAAGAGGAAAGAACAAGCCGGAATTTACACCGCACATCGACACAGGTGATTATGTGATCGTTGTAAATGCAGAGAAGATTGCTGTTACAGGCAAGAAGTTAAATCAGAAGATTTACTACCGTCATTCTGATTATGTAGGCGGTATGAAAGAGACCACTCTGGCAGAGATGATGGACAAGAAGCCGGAAAAAGTTATCGAACTTGCTGTAAAAGGCATGCTTCCGAAGGGACCTTTAGGAAGATCTATGATCAAGAAACTTCATGTATATGCTGGTCCGGATCATGAGCAGCAGGCTCAGAAGCCAGTAGAACTGAAATTTTAAGGAAAGGTTTTGAAAGGAGGAAATTACAGTGGCTAACGCAAGATTTTATGGAACAGGAAGAAGAAAAAAATCAGTAGCAAGAGTATATTTAGTACCAGGAACTGGTAAGATCACAATAAATAAAAGAGATATCGATGAGTATCTTGGACTGGAAACCTTAAAGGTTGTTGTTCGTCAGCCTCTGGTTGCAACAGAGACCGAAGGTAAATTCGACGTAATCGTAAATGTAAAAGGCGGCGGTTACACAGGACAGGCAGGAGCAATCCGTCACGGTATCGCAAGAGCACTTCTGGAAGCAGACAATGATTACAGACCGGTGCTTAAGAAAGCAGGATTCCTGACACGTGATCCGAGAATGAAAGAGCGTAAGAAATACGGTCTCAAAGCAGCTCGTAGAGCTCCGCAGTTCTCCAAACGTTAATCTCGGTTACCCAAGAGATAATCAAAAGAGAATATCGAAATGCTTACAAACCCTGGAAACTTCTTATGTTTCCGGGGTTTTTCGCTTTTCCGGAAACATTGTGGAATGTCGTGAAACGGGGTGAAAAAGAATCCAGAGAATATATTATTCAGGCGGGGCGAAGGCCATGGAGAACTATCGCAGCGGGAAATTCCCCCTGACATTTTCCGGTTATGGAAGAATATATGAAATTCCTGCAGAAGATGAAGAAAACGGAGCAGAAAATCTATGCCATGGAGCAGACAAAAATTCATGAGCGCATAGAAGAAAAGAACCGAGAAGCGACACAGCAACATTCATTGCAGTTATCAAGGAATAGCAGATATTTTGCTTGATATCGAATGCTTGTTCTGGTAAAATACAATCAGGCACTGCCAGAGAACGGTAGGCGGTTAGTCCTTCGACAGAGGGACTGAACCCTCTGATTACATAGAAATCTCTGTGAAGGGAAATCTGGGAAAGGAGGGCGAACTTATGAGTGATTATGAAATGCTCTCCATCGTTTTGATGATACTTGGTATTGTCGTTACGATCTTAATAGCATATATCAATCATACGAAAAAGTAACCGCCCCTCGACCAAAGGATTGCGGTTACTTTTCGTAACTAATATGAATTTGGACTAACCGCTTATCGGTAGTGTCTATTTCTATAATTATATTAGCAAAGATAGTAAGGATTGTCAAATTGAACTTAAAATAGAATAGTAGATAACTGTTCTAAAATTCTTTGTTGGAGATGTCAGGACATTGAGAAACATTGAATTCCCACATTGCTTCTTCAATAGCTTGAATATATTCATCCGTGTGATAAATGATGTCTTGTCCCCAAGTCAGGAAGTTTTTACAGCTTATACTGACAAAATAGGATATAACATATTTGGTCAGACTATAACGATTTATATTATGAATAGCATATTCAATGCTATTGTTAGTGAAATCGACGATGTGGAAGATAAGTCAAAAAAGGTATATTTTCCCGATACGGATGCCAAGCCTATGTATAGGGTCTATTCAGGCTTCCTTCCTCAAGAGGCTGCAATTGAAGAGCAAAATAATATTAGGATTAAAATTCAGGAGTATAAACAGGCAAAGAAAATTGATGAATATTTAAAAATGTTAATTGATGATAGTATAGGAGGGGGCGAGGTAAAATGTTAGAAAAGCAACTTGAGGCACTGACAACGATTTTGAAGGATAAAGACATTCATGAATATGCAGGGGATGCATTTTGGGGCATTATTAAAGCTGTTTCTCTAGGAGATGTAGGCGCATTGATTGACTCTGGCGGAGATATAAAGAATCTACTTTTTCATACACCAACAATTTTGTTTTGGGACAAAATGCAGAGATATATGTTTGGTACCTTTAGGGATTATGCTGAACAGGTAAAGATGGCGGGAAAATTCAGTGAGGATAACAAGGATTATGAGCGATTTGTAAAAAGACAGATTCATCTCATTAATGAAATTGATGATGATAAAAAAGTTGATTATTTTGCTCAACTTACAAGGTGTTATTTGTTGACTGAAATGGATAATGCTTTGTATTATAAACTCGCAAAGTTTCTAATAATGTGTACGCCTGAAGAATTAGATTATATCGCTTCTTTTGACTATGAAGGTACAACGCAACTAACTGCTATGGTTTCATCATTGTATCAATATGGCTTGTTTGAACAGCAAGAAAAGCAGCATGGCGGTGTGAGTTATGCGCTTTCTGGATTTGCAAAAGCATTAAAATATAATGGATTGAATTTCAATGAAAGAACTAGTGGAGAAAAGCGGATAGTCTCATATTCTCAAATAGCTCCGCTTAGCATTTCGGAACCAATGACATGGGAAGATATTAATAATATAGTTAGTGAAAATGAAACTGTAATTAATGGAAATAGATTCCCGAAATAAGCTAAAAGCTAAGGCGGGAAAGTTGATGCTTGATGAGTAAATTTTTGTGGATTAACAGAAAAAGAATAAACTCAGAAATTTGAGATGTATCGAGGAGATGTAAAGATAAAAAGATGGAAAATTTGGAAAAGATGATTACTGTTCGTATTATGCAAGAAGATGCGGAATCTATTTTTTCTCTTATGAAGACCGAAAGGGATCCTGTATTTGCAATGGAGATTATCCCGTATTATGCATTGTTTATTCAATCTTGCCAAGAATATGTGGGAGAAATTTTTATCGAGGGAACTTCTGCGGAAAAAGTAAAAGATATACGTAATTTTATTAAAGTATACGGAGAAAGCTTTGGAAAATCAAAGAAAAGAATAGAATTGGTAGATATCGAGCAAGATGAACAGTATAGAGCACAATTAAGATTTGATTTTATGAAAAGTTGGAATATCCATTTGAATCTTGGTACCTATTGGACAGAAGATTATCATGTTGTAGGAAACACTCAGATGCTTGCTGATTTTTTAGGAATTGATGATATATTTAATCCGAAAACAGGAAAATTGCAATTTGAATTGGGGCGGCAAATGGGGGCATTTGTGGCATCGATAAAAGAAGGATTTTCGCAAGCTATTGATCCACCAGAGGTAAAAAGATTGCATACAGGGGTATCAATAGATTATTTTTATGACTTGAATACAAATAAGAATGATGAGTTGTTCGTTGATAATTCATCGAAGGTCTTAAATTTGTTTTTTCTTGATTTAGTTTGTAATATGAATTTTGTGAAACATATTTTGAGACCGTTATTTGATGATAGCAATATGTGGGTTTTTCGAGTGGAATATATTGTAACATATTATACTTATCGAGCAATTCAACGGTTAAAAAATTATTGTGACAATAATATTGATCTGTGTATTGATTTGGGAGGGTTTACAGAGATGTTTAGTTCAGCAAAAAATTTATTCCAGTCTAAGTTTCGTAATTGTATGATGCATTATGGGATTGAAAATCAGGGAGTAATTTCTATAGAAAATATTGAAAAGCCGTTTTATGGTATTGTTGAAACTTGTTATAATGGAATGGATTATTATTCTTTTTTGGGCACATTAAGAAGATTATCAGATGAGATGATTGACTTGTTAGAAAAGCGTTTTAATATAGAAAAAATTACATTACAACGCTTATAAAGGATGCGGTAATGTCAACATTTTTCTTATAAAAGTAGAGGCGTAATCAATCGTGTTAAGCCGTCCAGAGTTTGTAACGCATTTGCAACAAATTTCCATATAACCCTTTGATTTTCCGTCATTTTCGGTTACCCAAGCGTTAATCGGATACAAGTATATACGATTCAAACGCCTCGAGGCGCCGCATGTTCTCTCAGGACATTTGTTCTGGGAGGCTTTTGATTTTGGTATCTTTCCGGGAAAAGATGTGATACTATAATAGAAATCGATAAAACAGATTTGGTTTTTATTAATCATGGTTGTTGTGGAGCGGATTATAAGAATGAACTTATATCTCGGGCTCTTAACGAAAGATGGAAAATATAATCTGATGGCACAGCTGCTTTCTGACAATAGTCATATTCCAGTCCGTTTTTCCTTGTTTTCAGGAGAGTCAAAATCAACAACAATGTATTCTGTCAGAGAGTTTGGAAATACTTGTCTGTTGTATTCTTTAGATGATGTGCTTCGTTATGGGGAAGTACTGAATATTCCACAGGCAGATGAAAGAAACCGTATTGTTGAACGTAAGGAAGTGCCACTGTTCCATGCTGAGGCGTATAGAGAGGCGGTAATCAATGCATTTGTGCATAATTTATGGATAGATGGTAATGCACCAATGTTTACAGGATTTCGGGACAGAATTGAAATATTGTCTCGGGGACACTTGCCGCCGAAACAGACAGTTGAAGGTTTTTTTGCCGGGGAATCAGTTCCGGTCAACCAGAAACTGTCGGATATTTTTCTTCAGCTTCATATAAGCGAACGTTCTGGACGTGGTATACCTAAAATAACGGAACTTTATGGTGAAGACTGTATTGAACTTAGAGAGAATAGTATTGTGGTGACGATTCCTTTTGAACGGTTAGAGACAAAGGCGTATGCACCAGTTGATGATGAAAATGTACCAGATAGAACAGAAATTCCCCCAGTTGGAGCAGAAATTCCCCCAGATAGAACAGAAATTCCCCCAGATAGAAGCGAAAATCCTCTACTTAAAGAACCAGGTATAGAGGAACGTATACTAAGATTTTGCGCTGAAGCAAAGAATATACAAGAAATTATGGAACATCTTGGATATCGCGACAAAAAAACTGCGCGTAAATATTTATCTCCGCTTCTTCAACAAGGCCGGATATCTATGACCATACCAGATAAGCCAAACAGCAAAAATCAGAAATATATTACGATTAAATAAAAGATTTTAGGGCATGGAAGAGCCAGATTAAAGAAGGAGACACGAAAACTTTCAAGGTAAAATGAGAAAATCCGTTGAAAATATCAGTTTACTGCAGAAACAGATCAATGATCTGCAGCTGGAAAATCAAATACTGAAAAACATTCTGGAACGTTCTGGTATTTCATATACACATGAAATTTCTCGTATCAGTGAGCCCGAAAACACAGAGGAGTATGAGCCGGATCAGGGGGCGCGGATTATCCATCCGGGACAGATTACGGATGAAATGGCAAATTTATTTTATGCCAGATTCTGGGGGCGGCAGGATGTCTATGCGAAGAGAAGTGAGAAGAAAAGCACGGGGGAAGCAGGATACTATACGCAGTGTCATAATCGCTGGGAGAATATCTGCCCTAAAATGCGCCATGAGAAAATGAACTGCAAAGACTGCCCTTATCAGGTATATAAACAGTTGACGATAAAAGACATACGGGCTCATTTGCAGGGAAGATCTTATAATGGCTCAGATGTGATCGGTGTTTATCCGCTGCTAAAAAATGGAACATGCCGTTTTCTTGTATTTGATTTTGATAATCATGAAAAGGGTGCTGAAAAGAAAGATTTTGCAAATACGAATGAGGCATGGATGGAAGAAGTAGAAGCTATGCGGACCATTTGCAGTTTAAACGGGATTGATCCTCTTGTCGAACGCTCCAGATCCGGAAGAGGGGCACATTTGTGGATCTTCTTTGATAAACCGATTCCGGCAGCGCTGGCGAGAAGGTTTGGCTTTACTTTGCTGGAAAAAGGGGCGGAGCAGGTTAATTTGAAATCATTTAAATATTATGACAGAATGCTTCCGGCTCAGGATACTCTTCCGGAAGGCGGTCTGGGCAATTTGATTGCTCTTCCGTTGCAGGGACAGGCTTTACAAAAAGGAAACAGCGCTTTTATTGACAGTAACTGGAATGCTTATCCGAACCAGTGGGATGTGCTTTGGAGCAAGCCGCGTCTTTCTATTGAGTTTATAGAAGCTAAAATAAAGGAGTGGGCGGCATCGGATATCACAGAAGCGGCAGATGACAATGGAAATGCAGAAGAGCGGGAACAGCCGTGGAAAAAAGGACAGCCGTTTCGCCGTGAGGATGTGAATGGAAAATTCAGTCTCGTTTTATCAAATGGTATTTATATAGACAGCCTGAATCTGAAAGCGGCTCTCCAAAATCAGATCAGGCGGCTGGCGGCGATAAGAAATCCGATTTTTTATAAAAATGCGGCAATCGGTATGTCGAACTTTGCTACCGCTCAGTGGATATATCTGGGAAAGGATCATCTGAGCGGGTATATTGAAATCCCGAGAGGCCTGTATAACAGACTGATTGAGAAGATAAAAGAAGCAGACATTCCCTTCGAGATAAGTGATGAACGTCAGTGCGGCAGACATATTAATGTTACATTCGCAGGAGAACTAAGGCAGGAACAAAAGCCGGCGCTGGAAGAGATGATGAAATACGATAACGGAATTCTTCAGGCGGCCACAGCCTTTGGAAAAACAGTTGTATGCAGCGCAATGATTGCAGAGAAGAAAGTAAATACTCTGATAATCCTTGAATCTTCTGCTCTGCTGGAACAGTGGAAAGATGCATTGGAGAAATTCCTTGATATAGATGAAAAACTTCCAGAGTATAAAACAAAAACCGGACGGATCAGAGTGAGGAACAGTCTGATTGGAAAACTGCAGGGAGCACATGATTCCATGACAGGGATTGTAGATATTGCTATGGCAGGCTCATTATGTAAAAAAGGCGAATGGCATCCGTTGCTTGATCAATATGGAATGGTCATTGTTGATGAATGCCACCATGCGGCTTCAGATACGATCGCAGAAGTACTGCAAAAAGTCACTGCGAAATATGTATATGGTGTTACAGCCACACCAAAACGATCGGATGAACTGGAAAAGATCAATTATATGCTGCTTGGCCCGATCCGATACAGTTATTCTGCAAAAGAAAAAGTAAAAGCGCAGGGAATCCCTCATCTGGTGTACCCAAGATTTACAAGGACAGTACTTCCCAGAGGTGTTACAGCAGAAAAGATGCATCCCAATGAAGCCTATGAAATGCTCCGGCATAATGAAGCGAGAGATGAACAGATCCTTTCGGATGTGAAAGATTGCGTTGCGGCAGGCAGAACGCCGGTAATATTGTCTAAATATAAGGATCACTCAGAAAGACTGTATGACCGGATGAAAGGGTATGCAGACAGGGTCTTTTTGATGACGGGAAACAATTCAAAGAAAGAACATAAGCAAATCCGTGAACAGTTACAGCAAACCGCTCCTGATGACTATGGCTTTGGTGATGCTGCATCTTGGATGCAATTGCATGAGGATATGCGTCAGGCTGGGTTCTTTATTAAAACAGTGGAAGATTCCTGTGAAAATTTTGCGGTTATAGATCAGGAAATTATCTGGTATGGAAATATTCATTTGCTGGGTAGAGAAAAAGTCGAAGACAATATTATGCGGGTGAAGGATAAAAAAATTGCAGATGAGTTATTGGAACTGGCGTTTAAATAATAAGAGAGATGTCCTCAATCGCTGTGAAAAGCCATGGGTTTGCAACGTATTTGCAACAACTTTTTCAGAGAAGAATTTATTACTCCTCGGAACTTTTGTCCTGGGGAGTTTTTTTAATAAAAGGAATGTGGTAAAATTTGGCTGTAGCCATAAAGTGGTTTAGATGGAGAGAGGTATAAAAATATGTTACCGCCAAGAAAAGTAAAATTTGAAGCAAAGAAAAGGGAAAGAGAAAATCTGGAATTTCGTACATTTCTGAAATGTAATGCGGATGAAAAAGAACTGGATGAACAGTTTGCAGCATTGCATGAAGAATTATTTGAAAATTATGACTGCAATAAGTGTAGAAACTGTTGCAAAATGTATCATGGAAGTATTCCAACAGCAGAAATTGAAAAGGATGCATTATATTTAGGAATATCTTCGGAGAACTTTATTGAACAGTATTTGCAGGGAAAAGATAGTGAGGGTAACTATCAGACAAAAAACAGCCTCTGTGATTTTCTGCAAACAGATGGGAGTTGTAAACTGGGAGAATGTAAGCCAGAAAATTGTAAAAATTATCCTTATACTAATCAACCGGAACGTTTGTGGAGCTTATATAGTGTATTGGATGCTGTTGGAGTATGCCCGGTGGCTTTTGAAATCTACGAAAGGCTGAAACAGGAATATGGATTTAGAAAATAAGAGAACAGGAAAATATGAGGGAGGACAAATGAGAACAGAAGCAACATTAGAGCAGTGGAGAAGATTATATCAGGCGGCGACTATGCTAGGGGAATATAAGCCCTGGGAAAAATTCTGGGATATGGATCTGATCGGAATCCAGAATGGAGAAGAAGAGGACACAGTCTTTTTCAGCATTCTTGGGCGGGGAGGCGATTGTTACGGAATAACCGTATATGAGGGATATGAAGGCCTCAATGATTTCCTGATGCTGACGATGCATGAAGATATGAATCTCTCACCGGAGTATGCCATGTATTCCCAGAATAATCTTACTTGTTACTGGGGCAATCGGGAAGAATTGACTGAAAAGCAGAGAAAGACGATCAAAGATCTGGGGTATAAATACCGGGGCAAGAATAAATGGCTGTATTTTTTGTCGTTTAAGACAGGATATTTTCCATATAATCTGGATCAAGAGGAAGTATTACGGATGACAGAACATCTGGAGAACCTTAATTTGGCCCTGAAGTGCTATGACGAAGCGGAGGTGAAGGTGGATTTCTCTAAAGGAAATATGTTCCTCTTTCAGTTCCTGGATGATAAGAAAGCGTGGAGCTTCGGAGAAGCGCCGCTTCCTTTTACGGCATTTCAATATGGAAGTCTGATTATCACGGACGATGAACTTTTAGAGGAGCTGGCCTCTGTGCAAAGATGTAATATGACTATAGAAGTGGATATAATACCTCTTGGGGCGGCAGTCAACGATAAGAAGTATGAGCGGCCTGCGAACCCATCTTTATGCATCTTAGCAGATGCTAAAAGCGGGATGATGCTTCATTTCGGAATGAATGAGCCTGGCGAGGATGTCATTGCATCGATGGCAGAAGAACTCCTTGGATTTATATTCGAATATGGGGCGCCGAAGGAGATACGAGTCACAAATGTGATTCTGGAGGCTGGGCTGGAACAGATTAGTAAAGCCTGTGGAACAAACCTTAGGAGAGTAAAGCGACTTCCCGGAATTGGAGAGTTCCTGGAAGAGATGAAGGGAGGGATATTGTGAAGTTAAAAAATATTTTGATCGTTGTCAGTGACATGGAAAGAGCAAAGCGATTTTATCATGAGCTGTTTGGCCTGGATGTGATCCTGGATCAGGAAGGGAATGCAGTTTTGACGGAAGGTCTGGTTCTTCAGGAGAAAACAGTATGGGAAGAAGCTGTCGGGCAGAAATCGGTAGTAGGAAATGCAGGTATGGAGCTGTATTTCGAGGAAACAGACATGGCTGGTTTTCGGGATAAGCTGAGAGAATATCCGGAGAAAATACATTATCTGACTCCGCCAGCGGAGGGAGAGGAGCTAATCCGGCTGTATGATCCGGATGGTCATCTGATAGAGATACGTAAAAGATAAATGCGTGCCGTCCAGCGGGACGCATTTTTGTATGCTGAAATGTCTGTCAATTTCAGGGAAACTGCGTTATAATAAGAGAAAACAAACGGATTAATGATCTGCAAAATAGCGCAGAAACATACGTTTCATTTTGCAGCCCAGAAGGAAGGGGGACTTACTATGGCAGAAAACAGAATCATCACCATTGGCCGTGAATTTGGGAGCGGCGGCCACGAGATCGGCAACCGGCTGGCTACCAGGCTTAATATCCCGCTCTATGATAATAATCTGATCAGGATGGTGGCAGAAAAACTGGATATCCGGGAAGAAACAGCAAGAGCTGTGGATGAAACCACACTGAACAGTTTCCTGACTGGATTTGTGTTGGAGCCTATTGAACAGTCCAGCCTTCGAAATGGAACGGAGTATGTACCTCCGCTCAACGAACAGGTGTATGAGCTCCAGTGTGATATTATCCGAAAGCTGGCAGACAGAAGTTCCTGTATCATCGTGGGGAGATGTGCGGATTATGTTCTGCGGGATCACGGGAACTGTGTAAACGTATTTATCTGTGCAGACTGGGAGGACAGAGTTAAGAGGATTGCGGAGAAATATGATATTTCTGAGCGGAAAGCGGCAGATAAAATCAAAAAAATGGACAGGGAGCGTCAGCACTATTATGAATCCCACACCGGTCTGGAGTGGGGGAGCATTGATTCCCATCATATGCTGCTGAATGTAAGCCGTCTTGGTATGGAGCGTGCGGTAGACATTCTGGAAAAAATCTATCGGTAGGAGTACAGAAAAATATGGAGGACAGGATCTATTTTGATAATGGCAGCACTTCCTGGCCAAAGGCGCCGGGAGTGGCAGAGGCTGTTTCAGAGTTTCTGACAAACGGTGCGTTTAATATTAACCGGGGAAATTATACAGGAGCCTATGAAGTGGCCGGCGTGGTACTGGATACCAGAGATAAGCTGGCGGAAATGTTTCAGGTACAGGACTCCAGGCGTGTGATCTTTACGCCTGGAGTGACCTGTTCTTTGAACTATTTTATCAAAGGCTTTTTAAAGGAGGGCGATCACGTGCTGGTGACGGGATTGGAGCACAATGCCGTGATGCGCCCTTTGTATCAGATGACCCGAAAAGGGGTGACCTATGACGTGATCCCAGTAGATGAACAGGGAAATCTGGATCCAGCGCATGCAGAAAGTCTGATCCGGCCGGAGACGAAGGCAATGATTGTTTCCCATGCATCCAATGTGTGCGGTACGGTGGTGCCTATCGAAGATCTGGGTGAAATATGTGAGCGGCGCCAGCTGTTTTTTGTGGTGGATACAGCGCAGACGGCAGGAACACTTCCTGTCGATATGCAGAGAATGAAGATTGATATGCTGGCGTTTGCAGGGCATAAGGGGCTTTTGGGACCCCAGGGAATCGGAGGCTTTGTGATCTCAGATGCGTTGGATCAGAAAATGGAGCCATTTATAGCCGGGGGGACCGGAAGCCAGTCGGACCTTCTCAAGATGCCAACATGCCTTCCGGATAAATATGAGAGCGGAACCATGAACCTGCCGGGAATCGTAGGATTACATGCGGCGCTTTCTTACCTGACAAAGACAGGTATCGATCTGTTAAGAGAAAAGAAGATGGAATTAACAGGATATTTTCTGGATCGTGTCAAAGAGCTGGATGGAGTCAGAATCGTAGGACGGCCGGACTTAAAGAGCAGGGTTGCGGTAGTGTCGCTGGATTTTCTGAAAATGGATAATGCAGTAACAGCGTTCGAATTGGAAAGAAGGGCCGGGATCATGACGCGGGTGGGACTCCACTGTGCACCGCTGGCTCATCAGTCTTTTGGTACATTTCCAAAAGGGACGGTGCGGTTTGCATTCAGCGCCTGCAATACCAGAAAGGAGATAGATATCTGTATAGAAGTTATGAAAGAACTTCTGGCAGATAGTTGATAGAATTTATCTATAAAAGAGTGAAAATGAGATAAAAAATCAATAGCGGATCTGAAGCAGTTCGGTTGTTGTTGCTCTGAAAACGTGTTACGGTTAATTTATCACAACGTAAGACAAAGGAGGAAAATAAAATGGCAGACAATCGGAAAATGTGGAGTGATCTTGGAATGAACCTGGAGCTGCATGACCAGCTGTGCGAGGTTCTTCCGCAGGCCTTTGGAGATGTGTTTCTGTCTCAGGAGAACCGGCCGGAGAGCATGGATTACTACAATATGGTAGTGGCAGATATTCACGGCATCCGTCCGGCAGAGCTGATCGAGCATCAGAAAAAAGGCGGAAAGGTATTCGGCACTTTCTGCGTCTATGTGCCGGATGAAGTGATTTTTGCAGCGGATGCTATTGCGACAGGGCTTTGCGGAGGATCTCAGTTCTGGGTACCTGGGGGAGAGAAAGTACTTCCTACTAATACCTGTCCTCTGATCAAGGCTTCTGTGGGAGCAAGACTGGACCGTACCTGTCCGTTTTTCCGTATTGCGGATATGTATATTGGTGAGACAACCTGTGATGGAAAGAAAAAAGCATGGGAAATTCTGAGCGAGGATGTGCCGGTATATGTGATGGATCTTCCGCAGATGAAACGGGCAAAAGACGTGCAGGCATGGGCGGAGGAGATTACTGCGCTGAAGGATAAGGTAGAAGAGTTTACCGGAAACAAAGTGACAGCGGAGAAGCTTGGCGAGAGCATCCGGCTGATCAATGATAAAAGAAGAGCGCTGGAAAGGCTGTATAACTGCAGGAAGAGTGAGATACTTCCAATCAGCGGTACAGATGCCCTGGTAATTTCACAGATCGCATTTTATGATGATCCGGCCAGATTTACTCAGATGACCAATAAGCTGTGTGATGAGCTGGAACAGAGGATTCAGGATGGCGTCAGCGTAGTGCCGGCGGGAACCAAGAGGATCATGCTGACAGGAACACCGCTTGCAATTCCGAACTGGAAGCTGCATAACATTGTGGAGACCAGCGGAGCCGTAGTTGTCTGTGAAGAAATGTGTACGGGAACCCGGTATTTCGAGAATCTTGTGGATGAGACGAAGGAAACGGTGGAAGATCAGATCCAGGCTATTGCAGAGCGCTACACGAAGATCAACTGCGCGTGCTTTACTCCGAATCACGGACGTATTGATGATATCCTGCGTTTGGCAAAAGAGTACAAGGTAGATGGAATTATCGACGTAAATCTTAAGTTCTGTAACCTTTACGATACCGAGGGATACTTCGTAGAGCGTGCAATGAAGGAAGCAGGAATTCCGGTTCTGGGTATCGAGACCGATTATACTGACAGCGATGCACAGCAGCTTCGCACGAGAGTCAGCGCATTTGTAGAAATGCTGAATAAATAGGAGACCAGATCAATAAGAAAAAGGATGATGACACATGCGGCAGATGCAGCATTATGTGATCTTTCCCAATCATGACAACGGGATGAGACTCTATCAGGAACTGAAAAAGCAGGGAATCTCGGCTGTCATCTCACCGACCCCGAGAACGGTGAGCAAATGCTGCGGAATTTCCCTGATGATTGAAGAAAAAGATGTGGAAGCCGTGGAAAAATGTGCCAGTGACCACGGCATCGAGATACTGCAGATCGCGGCAGTTGAGAAAGATCTCAATCCAAGGAGAGACCGATATTGTTAGTTGGGGACGTACACCTTTTGCAAAGGTGTACGTCCCCAATCGCATTTGCGGGTGTCCCCAATCGCATTTGTGGGTGTCCCTATTTGCATTTCCCCCTGTCCCCTTTTGACAAAGGAGGCTATTTGAGGAAGAAGCGTATCATTTTTTCGTGCAGTTTCCGGTAGGGCTGATAGCGCATCGGAAGATCGATCCATGTCTTCTTGTCCACAATGCTTTTGTAGTGGGAGAAGGTGTCGAAACCGACTTTCCCGTGGTAGGAACCCATTCCGCTTTCGCCGAAGCCGCCGAAGCCCATTTCAGTGGTTGCCAGGTGGATAATGGTATCGTTGATACATCCTCCGCCAAAGCCGCAGCGTGAGGTAACTTTTTTTGCCGCCGCTTTATCTGAAGTGAAGAGATAGAGCGCCAGCGGGTGGGGCATGGCGTTGATGTTACGGATTGCTTCATCCAGATTGTCAAAGATCAGGATCGGCATGATGGGGCCGAAAATCTCTTCCTGCATCACGGCATCGGCAAAGGTTACATTGTCAAGAACAGTTGGCTCGATACGGAGCGCATGCCGGTCAGAACCTCCGCCATGTACGGTCTTGTTTTTATCAATAAGTCCTAAGAGACGATTAAAATGCTTTTCGTTAATGATTTTCCCGTAATTAGGGTTGCGTAAGGGCTGCTTGCCATACTGCTTCTGGATCTGTTTTTGCACTTCTTTTACCAGCCTGTCTTTGACAGAACGATGGCAGTAAATATAGTCCGGCGCAACGCAGGTCTGTCCGCAGTTTAAGTATTTTCCAAAGACGATCCGCCTTGCGGCAAGCTTGATGTTAGCGCTCTTGTCTACGATGCAGGGGCTTTTCCCTCCAAGCTCCAGAGTAACCGGTGTCAGATGCTCTGCAGCGTTTCGCATCACTTCTTTTCCGACGAACTGACTGCCGGTGAAGAAGATATAATCAAAATGTTCCCGCAGAAGGCAGGTGTTTTCAGCGCGGCCTCCGGTCACCACGGCTACGTACTCAGGATCGAAGCACTGGGACAGGATCTGCAGGATCACATCGCTGGTATGGGGGGAATAGGCGCTGGGCTTTACTACCGCAGTATTGCCTGCGGCCAAAGCGTCCACCAGCGGAGAAAGAGTCAGCATGAACGGGTAGTTCCAGGGGCTCATGATCAGTGTCACGCCATACGGGGATGGCTTTTTAAAGCTGCGGGAATGAAACTGAGCCAGCGGAGTCCGCACATTTTTTTCGCGGGCAAACCGGTGGATATGCTTCAGCATATAGCTGATTTCCTCCAGAACCAGTCCGGTTTCACACATATAGCTTTCAAAACCGCTCTTTCCCAGATCTCTTTTCAGAGCGGTGTGGATTTCCTTCTCGCATCCGGAAATAACACCATAAAGCCGTTTCAGAGCGTCGACCCGTACACTGACGGGCAGGGTAGCTCCGGTTTGAAAATATTTTCTCTGTCTGGTGACGAGGTCTTTAATTTCCTGTTCTGTCATCTTCATCTTCTCCTTTCCTGCTCTCTGTTTCCTCAGATCCTTCGCTCCCGGAGGATTCTCCGGGCTCTTCCATCAGCATATAATAGAAAGGTTCCAGTTCCGCCGCGTTCATCAGCACGGGAACGGGGTAGAGAGGATTTGCCTCTTTGTCGGCATAATGGGAAAGCTTGGGAATGTCCTCTTCCCGGATCTCGGGAATCCGGTTGCCGATGCCAAAACGCACCTTCATATCCTTGATAGCCTGGATGAACCGGCCAGCAGCTTCATCGCAGGGAGTATCTTTCTCGGCCAGTCCTGCAGCGACTGCAAGGCGGGCCAGCTTCTTGTGGATCTTTTCACCATAGGCCTCCAGGACCATAGGAAGGATCACAGCATTGGCCAGACCGTGGGGAACATTATATTCCCCGCCCAGGGAGTGGGCGATGGCATGTACATATCCCACATAAGATTTGGTAAAAGCGCATCCGGCGTAGAAGGAAGCGTGCAGCATATTGCGGCGTGCGTCTACGTTGCTGCCGTCTGTGTATACGGTATCAATATTTTCAAAAATCAGTTTGACAGCCAGGAGTGCGTCCTTGCGGGTCCCATAAGTGGTGGAGTTTCCGATATAAGCCTCCACGGCATGTGTCAGTGCGTCCATTCCGGTAGTGGCGGTGATAAAAGGAGGCAGACTTAGTGTTACCTTGGGATCCAGGACTGCATACCTGGGAATCAAAGGAAAGTCGTTAATTGCATATTTGTAGCGGGTCTGGGCATCGGTAATGACGGCGGCCAGCGTAGTTTCGCTTCCGGTTCCCGCGGTGGTGGGAACGGCCATCAGAAGCGGCAGCTTTTTATGTACTTTTAAAATACCCTTCATTTTAGCCAGGGACTGTTTCGGCTTGGCAATACGTGCGCCTACGGCTTTGGCACAGTCCATGCTGGAGCCTCCGCCAAAACCGATGATACAGTCGCAGCCGCTGTCCAGATACAGGTTCATGGCCTCGGATACATTGTCTGTGGTAGGGTTTGCCACGGTTTTATCGTAAATGCAAAAGGGAATTCCGGCGTTTGTAAGTGCTGTTTCCAAGCGCCTGGTCAGACCCAGCTTACGGATGCCTGCGTCGGTGATGATCAGGACTTTGCTGCATTTTTTCTTCTGGATAATATCCGGCAGGGCTTTTACACTGCCGACAATCTTGGGTTTTCGATAAGGCAGGAACGGCAGGGCGATTTTCAGTCCTGTCTGAAAGGTCCTGCAATATATTTTTTTCAAGTAGTTCATAATGACAGATCCTTTCTGTGCGCAATGAAATAGCGCTTCCTATTTATATATTTTCACCAGAAAAATATTAGCAGTTACGCCCGGGTTTGTCAATAAAACCGGGGTTGCAAGAGCCAAGAAAAATTAGCTATAATAGGGAAAGTGACAGGAGAAGAGAAAAGGAGTCAGAGCATGAAGAAAAGATCAGCATTATTTTTCGATATTGACGGAACCCTGCTCAGTGAGAAAACAAAAGAAATCCCGGCGAGTACGGTGCGGGCACTGCAGAAGACAAAACAGGAAGGACATGCGGTATTTATCAACACCGGGCGGACGCTCTGCAGTGTGCCGGTGAAAATAAAGCGCCTGGCTTTCGACGGGCTTTTATGCGGCTGCGGGACTTATATCGTTTACCAAAATGAGATCCTTTTCGAACATCCGCTTCCAGAAGACCACGGCTATGAATATATCGACCGTATGAGAGAGCTTCAGATTGACGGTTTTCTGGAAGGGACGGAAGATGTCTATTTTTCGGAAAGGATCAGCCGGTTTGAAAATGTAGAAAGCACAAGACGGTATATGGCGTCCATGGGGCTTGGCGTGGAAGTGGCATATGAGAAAAAAGGATTTCGCTATGATAAGATCTTGATATGCACGGATGAGAAGAGCCGCAAGGAAGAATTTTTCCAGGCGATCGACAAAGACCTTATACCTCTGGACCGACAGAAAGGCGTGTACGAATGTATCCAGAAGGGATATTCAAAGGCCACGGCGATTGAAGTGATGCGGCGGCATCTGGAGCTTTCCATGGACCAGATCTATGTGTTCGGCGACAGCAGCAATGACCTTTCCATGTTCGAATATGCAAAGCACACGGTGGCGATGGGCGAGCACGACCCGGTACTGGAACCATATACCGAGTATATTACCGATGCGGTGGAGCAGGACGGGATCGAAAAGGCGATGGAATATTACGGGCTGATC
>OLNC01000553.1_pt1 | contig 34571 bp, 39 predicted proteins | sample 1672011 | NCBI WGS metagenome assembly OLNC01 (sample SAMEA3136636, study PRJEB25190) | human gut metagenome | biome: human gut; feature: human-associated habitat; material: faeces | place: Austria | collected 2013
GGTGACCTGATTCGTACAATAGCAAATAGCTGTCTATTAGCCTGCATATTTATACATTTATAGAAAAAAGACGTATTATATGCGGTATACTTGAATGTATATTTATACATTTATTTGAAATACAGGACAGGGACTTGTAGGGGTTTTCAATGACATATTAGACAATCGCAGGAAATCTGGATAGTGTAATATAGGCCGCAGATTTCTTTGGGTAATGCGCTCCAGATTTTACTGTTAATTGCATATAAAATAAAATGAATGAAACCGGAAGACATTTAAAGCGTCCTCCGTTTTTTTGTGTTCTTATATTTCTTTCATACTGAATATGGACTAGAAAATGATGAATGGAGGGACAAGAGAGAAAAAAGGATACTTTTTGGTTGAAGAAGACAGGAGGAAATAAAATGGGAAGTGTACAGATGTGTATCGAGTGCGAGCAGTGCTCATATGAATTCGCAATGGACGATTATAACTATAGGACGGGAGAAAGATTGACTTTTTGTCCCAGATGTGGTTACAAGAAGAGTTATACATATGAAACGGATGAAAGTGGAAACTTTGTAATGAAAACAGATCTATATGAAATAGATGAAAAGACGATAGGATATATTCCTAAAGGACCTAGCTTTGATTATGTAAAGTCGGAAATGGAGCTCCTAAAAAGATTTTGTCCTTTTAGTCGTAATATTACGCAAGAAGAATTGAACAGTATAGACAAAAAGGCCTATATTGTGAAAACAGACAGCAAAAAGGAGGAAATAGAAGTCTATTTATCTTTCTGGTATAACAGGAAGATCATAAAAGAAGACAGCAAAACTTTTTTGCAACATACCCATCCTGTACCAAGACAAGAAGAGAAACAAGGGCATGGTATATGTTGTTTAGGAGGAGCGCTTTATTATCTTGAAGATCTGGGTGTAGAAAAAGCACTAGAACTGGCAAAAGAATCGGAATACAAGGAACATAGTTATGTTACACAGTTCCGTGATGGTAAGCTAGAGGTTCTGTATGGGGAAATGGAAGGATAAGGCAGTTTTTTTTGAAGTGTAGAAAAGATTGGAGGAAATGATGACTTGTAACTATTTCGAATACAGAGATATAGTTTCAAAATATTTTTACGGAGTTCCACTTACTAATGAACATCTGAATAGATGTACGGAAAACTTGCGCCAATATTTTATTAAGGGCGGTGCGGTTCGCGTTTTGAAGTCATTGGGAATAGGATTACGAATACGAGAAAGATGCAAAGAAAATTCTACTGAAACTACTCTGATAGATGAGAGGTTCATATTTATGAATGGAGAACGAGAAGGAGATGAACTTAGGATACATGAAATAGAGAATATAGGGCTCTTTTTAAAATATGGACCGTATGAATATCTTATTAGTGAATAGTGTTAACATTGCAATGAAAAAAACGGAGGTCTTATTGGTGGGAAAAATAAATATTGAGTGAATGCTAACAGCTAACTGTCAGCAATAAAAAAGAATAGATTATTTTTGACGGCTATGATAAAATCAAAATAGGAACATACCGGAAAGGAACATGGTGAAATTGGAAAATACATTGGCAAAACATATAACGGCAGCGGGAGAAAGCGCGGCTTATGATTCGGCATGCAAACGATTGCTCGCCAATAAGATTATTTTGGCATGGATTATGAAAAGCTGTCTGGAGGAATACAGAGAATGCGACGTGAAGGAGATTGCGGAGAAATATATCGAGGGTACTCCACAGATCGCACAGGAGCCGGTAAACCCAGATGAAATAGTAGGTAATGAACAAATCCAGGGAATGAATACTGAGGACAGCACGATACATGAAGGAACAATCACTTATGATATTCGTTTTCGAGCTCTGGTGCCAGGGACAGACGATATGGTAAGTTTATTCATTAACATAGAAGCGCAGTCGAATTTTTACCCGGGATATCCGATCATTAAAAGGGCAATCTATTACTGTTCAAGGATGATTTCCTCCCAGTACGGAACTGAGTTTACTGCTCCGAAGTACGATAAGATTAAAAAAGTGTGCTCCATATGGTTATGTAAAAATCCGCCGGAAAAGCGGAAGAATACAATTAACCGTTATTCTATAACAGAAGAGAAGCTGGTGGGAAACGCGACAGAGGCGGTTGAGAATTATGATCTTTTATCAGCGGTTATGCTTTGCATGAGCGGGGAAAGCGAAAATGCAGACTCGGGTATTTTGAAGCTATTGGAAGTACTCTTATCCTCTGAAAGAGAAGCCGATGAGAAAAAGAAGATATTGCAAGAAGAGTTTTCTATTGAGATGGATAGAACATTTGAAAGTGAGGTGCAGCTTATGTGTAACCTGAGTAAAGGAGTAGAAGAAAAGGGACGTCGGGAAGGGCATCGGGAAGGCGTTATCCTCTCTCTTATGAATCTTATGAAAAACATGAAATTGACGAAAGAGCAGGCAATGGGGGCTCTTGGAATACCGGAATCCGAACGGGAAGAATATACAAGGGCATTAGCAAAGAAGTAGCTTTGAAAAACAGAATAGATTATTGAAACAATGGAGGGCTGTTGTACATTTAGTGCAACAGCCCTCGGCTTATCTGTGTACAACAGATGCGTAAAAATATTCGGGAAATGAACGCTGTCAGTTTTTTAATAACCAGATGTTATCGCATATTCTAAGTGAGTATACCAAAGAAGAAGGGAGGGCAGAAAAGTAGGGATTGAAATAGAAATTTGAGTATATTGTTTTTAAGATTCAAGAGGTTGATGAATATGATGGAGAGTTATTTAGAATTAAAAAAGAGGCATCAAAAAGAGGTTAATGAGTTCCCGTTTGGGTTTGCCTTTAGCCCGGCTCAGTTTGTCGAAATGATGAGAAAATGGGGATTAGATTACGAAAAGGATATCAACAAGATCGTCAGCATTGGGAATGGAGGATATGTGCAGAAAAAAGATCGGGATAATATGCACGAGATGTTTTCCAGACATAGAAAGGAAATCAGAGATTTTATTTCTGCAGATGAATCTGGAGAAGAGTTTGTATATAAGATGTTCCTGCGGGAGATGAGAAACTATGGATATGGTTGGACAGGTGATCCGAAAGACACGTTGGAAGCACTTGGCCTGACATGGGAAGATGTTCAAAATAATGAAAAGTTGCTGAATGGGTTCAATAAAGCATCAGAAGTCGCTTTGAGAAAGGTGATTTAGATGATGTAGATACTGAATATTAAGAAAATGTCAGAGTATCAGATAAATGTTATTCGAGGTGAACTAAAGATATGATATTAATTGATAATCTTCTGCAAATTGTTGAAACCGAAACAGGAGTTAAGATTACAAGAGATAAGCGGAAAAAAATGGAGAGAAAAATGAAACGAGAAATGGGAACATATTCGTGTGTAATTAAAGCAGGTCCATTTTATCGATTTGAAGGTCATATTAATGTTGACTCTATTTCTAAATCATTGGAGATCAATTCAAAAGCGCTGGAAGAATATATTGAGGCATATTCGATGGAATGATTCAAAGGGCTGCTATTTAACTTAGCGATTATGCTTTTTGCTGCGATAAAGAGTGAAGGGAAATGAATATCGTGGAAAGTATACTTTCAGATTCCGACATGACTGAAAGAACTGTATACAAGAATGGAGAACAGTTAGTGTTTAATATGGAAAAAGTTCAGGCGTTTATTGAAACTGAGCTTTCAGGGTATAGCACTGCGGATCAAAATATAATTAAAGAATGCCTTGCTTTTCTGGTTAGTGATTTGGATATTACCGATATTGATATGAGGGATACACCGGAAAGATTCTATTTTGATGCTGTAAAAGCCTATTTGGAAGATGGGCATAGTATACAGGATTTAGATGAAATTGAGGATGACTCAGAGGTGTTTGACTACTGTGGAATATGATTTGTGGAAAACTAAAAGTTAAAAGTACTATTTGGTTCAAGGAAGGATCGTCCGGTGTGGATGATCCTTTTTTAGTATGGTCTTTTTCTTACATTTTTGTATTGAAATCATAAAAGATGAGAGGAGGATCAGAAGAAAGAACCATGGAAATTGGAGCGACACGCAGAAGACATTGCTGAGAAATGTAAGAAACTAGGAGGAGCTACATGGGATTCATTTTAGAAAATGCAATGAAAGAGAAAAAAGAAATGCTGGTCGATCTTGGATATTTAAGCGATGAGACTATAAAAAGAGTGGAGGAATTGCGGGAATTTGGAATCGGAAAGACTAATTTCTGTTGCGATATTATGAACCGCATGGTTATGCGTTGTCCAAAGTCGAAACAGAAAGCTGTTCTGGCAGCATTTCCTATCGCAAAAGGCAGCCTTTACTGGCAGACAACACATTATTGGAAAGAAGGATAGAGCATATGCCATACAGATTTCAATATCGAAACAAGAAGGATCGGCTTGTTGTTGCTTTGGAGGACGAGGAAAAAGTGGTTATTCCCTCCCGCCTCTTCCCATTAGAAAGAAAAAGCTATCAACTTATTAATGACGAAAATACAAGACCAGTTGAGGAACAGAAAATTGCAGACATTTTTGATAGCATAAAATATGAAGTCGGAAAGTGTTATTCAAATGCTGAAAAATTAACAGAAGCACTTAGAAAGGAAGGCTACCCTGCGATTCAGTATGTAGGATGGTTATTTTCTGGTGAGGGTACATATCCGGTTCATCATAGTTTTGTGCTGTTGTATGACCATGTATTGGATTTGTCGATAGAGTTTCTGGAAAGAGACATCTACGATTTACGCTATGCCACGCTGAAACACAACCTTAGTGCGGATGGGGTGAGGAGATATATTGTACAAAAGTATTTGGAAAAGCAGCAGGTGAAAAATCATCAGAAATGCAATTTCGGAAAGTGCGATAAATATTACATGTATGTGGCTGCAGAAGGAAGCCGGGAGGAAGGGATTGCCCGTAATGAACTTCTAAGAAAAGAATATCCCTCTCATCCTGCGTTTCGAGATGTGCATAATGGAATGACGGAAACTCAAAGACTTCTATATAAGTTCCAAAGATGATTGGAATGATAACAGTGGTACTTATTTGAAGTCTTAGTTTCTATGGCGGTAAAGCATTAGAGGATTGTTCAATATCTTGCATTTTAATTTTGGAAAGTATAACAAAGAAACAAGGAAAACTGGCTTCAACAACTGAAGCAGAAAGGCGGCGACAGATGATACAATTGATTCGTAATATAAGGAAGTGGATATCAGTCAGACGACGTAAAACTTATGAAGACTGGCTGGTGAAGCAAGAGATCATGCCAGGTACAGTGGAAAGATATCTAAAAATAAGAGATGAGTATGTAGGCATGCAGGTAAAAGAATACGGTATGTTCCGATTCTATATGAGAGTATTTCCTCTAAGCGAAGGGAGAGTTTTGGCGTTTCTTAAAGAGAAGAAAAGTACTCAGTTGCTGCACGCTTTGTTTGCAGTAAAGAAATATAACGAGTTCCTGGTAGAGCATGGTGTACAGGAGGACCTCCCGGCGGCGACAGAAGTGTGCCGTATGTATTGCAGAGAAAGAAGAGACACGTCAAAAAGCGGACTGGAAAAAACATCGAACAGAGAAGTATTTAATATGCTTTTGCAAGAAAGAGAAAAAATCCAGAAAGGTCTTGTTAATCAATGTGCGGATGTATGGCTGATGATCTTTTTGCTGCTCTGCAGAGTGCGTTACTCAGAAATCTGTAATTTACAGACTACTGATCTGGATTATGAGACAGGAATACTGAGCTACAAAATGCAAAAATTTAATAAGACCGTTCAAATTCGATTACCGTATGAGGTAAGGGTACTTTGGGATTTATATCTCAGAGACCGTAATAAAGGCAGTGGTTATCTGTTTTTGAATAAAGACTCGACAGAACCAATCAGAAGAGATGCGGCAATGATAAAAGTAGAACGTGAGATTGGTATGCGCGGCCTTGAATTAAGGAGGATGTCTTCTGAGTTCTGGAAAAATAATGAATTAGAAATAGGTGTGGAGTAAGTCGGAGAGGAGAAGAAAATGGACAATATGATGACATTAGGTCAGCTTGACCAAACCATAGACAGGAACTGCAAAATTTATCTTCAATCATCTGAAGATGAAGAAGGGCGTACTCGAATTATGTTGACGGATTATATGAGAGGATCTGCATGTTTGATGTCCTGGGCGATACAGGGGCTGAGGCCTGCAAAAGATCGTGAAGGATTTGTTGCAGTGATTGATTTGTCGGTATCTTTACTTAAAGCATTGGAAGAAGTATAGCAAACTAACAGATGGAAGTAATGAAAGCCTGCGGTGTGATACAAAGACGTATCTACCGCAGGTTTTTGAATAAAGATTTCGTATTTAAAGAATGGGTTGAATGAAGGAGAGATGAGAATGTTTATTGATTATGTAAAAAAAGAATATTTTGGACTAATTGCTGAACTTGAACAAAGAGTATATCCGGAAGAACTGGTGCTGGGTATAGACGAGCTGAGAAAGGCAGATCATGGTTCGCTATGCGGATTTGAGAAAGGAGAGCTTGTATGTTACATCTTGTTAGAACGTAAGCCTTTTGGAAAAGAGGTATATATTTCAGATTTGGTTTCAACAAGCAGTAAATATTTAAAACCGTTACTCATTACAGCTTTTAGGCTTTTTGAAGACATTAAAATATCCGCTCACCTTAGAAATAACTCTTATCAGATTTTGAAAAAGCTTGAAACTAGATATCCGGATGCTGTATCCATTTTAGAGGATATAAAGTATCCTGAGTATTATCCAAATGGAGAAAGCGCGAATGAAGTTGTATTTACAATAGATTTAGAGTCGATTTTAAACGGAGATTGGAAAGGCAAGCTTCTTAGACACTTATATGCTGAATTTTTATATAAATCTCCAATGGATGTGAAAACCATATTGGGAGATATATTGTTTGAAGCGATTGAAATGGGTGTGGATTTATATAATGAGCGGAACAAAAATTTTATCATCAAAAAGATTTCTGAGACAATATTAGATTATTATCAGCTATACGATGAAAATATAAAAGGAACAATCCATACTTATCTAAATTGTAAACGAGGTATAGGATCTGGGAATACGATAAAAAAAGCGATACGTACGCTGATAGAAAGAGGATATGAGGAAAATCAGATGCCCTCAGACAAACATTTCTTTCAATACGGGAACAGTCTGGTGCTTAATTCAGTAATTGAGATAAGGAACACGGCCCATCCGGGAAAGCTTTCAGGATATCGTTGGCTGTGTAAGAAAGAAATGAAATTTGAGGCAGGGATGAAGAATGGAGGATACATGACATATTATAATAAATATGGGGTGCAGCATCCAATGCTTCCGGTTCCTTATTTAACAGATCGGAATTACTTTTACTGGGTAAGACAGTATGAGTATGTTTTAGATTTGTGCAAAAGATTTGAAATTTGTGCTGAGGCGGATAAAGTATGTATCAAACGTTCAATTCGCCGCACATGGAAGATGTTACCACATAGTACGGCGTATCAATGCATGGAGCACATAGCAAAAAACGCAACATTAAACATATCTCAATATTTTCATGATTGGGATATGGTAGTTACTACTTTATACGAGAATCGTGAGATTCTTACGCAAGGCGCAGTGTCCGCGATCCTCATGAAGTCATATAACGAGGCAAGACGTATCTGTGATCACATCAACGCGATTCGTAATACTGTATTGATAGATAAAAAACTGGAAAAAGCATTTGGCATTAAGGAGATTAGGAAAAGGCTGAGCAGTCTTTTGAGAAAGGGGCAGGACTGTTCTATTTATGTAAATGAATTGTCGGAGGCTGCCTTGCTTTGGTATAGCAGACACATACAGATACCTGAAAAGGAAGCCGGAGAAATATACGATTTTATAGAGCGAATGAAAAAGTACTGTAATTTTGTCACGTTGCAAAATTTGTATTTTTATTTTGGAAAGAAATGTATGAAGCAATTTGTAAAAGGAACTTATCCCTGTGTTTTTGAAAAGGCCATAATAACGCCTTCGTATGATGCGCTAGTTGATTTGACAAAGCAGACATTAAAGATAAAATCGAGGAAAGCGAAACATATTTATACCGGCTTAAAAAGAAATGGCCTTTTGGATGCCGTTTTAGAAGGTGATTTGCCTCTGGACCATGCCAAAAAAGTTATAGAAATTCTGAAGTATCATAACGCGGCTGATGTGGAGCAAAGAATAGGGAAACTGCTCAATTTTCGTGCGACAATCGAACAGAAAGGAGCACCAGAGTTTCTGGTAGCAGGGGACGCAAGCGTATGTTGCATGGGGTATGGAACAAGAAAAGCGGTTGCGTATGCAAAAGAAGAAGGATTTGGGATCATCAATGTGTATTACAAAGAAAGAATTGTAGCAAATTCTCTTATATGGATAAATGAGCCTTATAATTGTCTTGTATTAGATAATATAGAGGTCCATCCGAATTATCAACGATTTTGCCAGGAGATGACAAACTGTTTCATAAAGGCAGCTGGATATCTGATGAACATACACCGTCTTGATTTTGTTGTGCAGGGAAACAATTATAATGATTTAATACTATCTCAAGGAAAGAGTATCTATTTTAATAAATTAGAGCCATTAATGGTGAAGAAAATGGATTTTTATACTGATGCCCGATATTCCACAATAGTAGAGAGCAGAATCTCTGAACATGAATTAGATCTTAGAATAGCACAACATGATAATACAAATGATGTGAATATGATAGAAGGGGAGCCAGCGGAATGCTGGCTCCCCTTTAACGCTGATAGAATATCAGATCAGTCCGATGAATTCTTCATACAGCTTTTTCATCTCCGGATTTTTAGCGGCCAGTGCTTCATAGACTGCAAGGTTCTGCAATTCGCTGACCATTTCATCCATCTGCATGCGCAGGGCTCTGCGTTTTTCGGATTTTTCTTTACGTGCCTTATAAGCTGTTATATCGACCTTGTCGATGACATACTTCATATCCTCCAGGGCCAGGAAAGGCGGCAGTGTGTCAGTCAAAGAAATGACTGTAGCCAGAGTCATTCCATGCCGGGTATCAACGACCACGATATCGTCGGGCTGCAGATCGATTTCAGTAATGAAGGTATACTCTTTTTCAGCAGTGTTGTGATTGAAATGCACTTTAACAAATTTCATCATACATTAGTTCCCCTTTCTGCATACATTTTTATGGAAAGACGAAAAGGTATCAATCATTCATGGATTCCTCCTTTTCGTCTCTCAGGTTTACAAAAAGAATATGAAGAACTATGCAGTGCTTAAATATTGGGAATCTATAGATGATTTACGAGACCGCATAAAATGCATATTAGAAAGGGAACGGATTGACGCAAGGAGCGGAGCTGCTTAGAAAGGACAATAGTATGAAAATAGTGAACAAAGATTTTCTTGAACAGAAAGCAAAAGAGAGTATAAACAGAGATATCAGACTAAACAGAGTCACAGTTAACGAGAGAGAGTCCAGAATTATAGCATATGGGGAAATGCCACATAACAATAATAAGGTACATGTGAATCTGCTGTTTGATTATCAAAGTGAGGAGTTGTATTATTGGTGGATAGAAGCGGACGATGTTACGTTATCAACCTACGAAGGCGGAGAAGTACTGTTTGGGAATCATATATGCATATCTGATCCATCATATTCAAGATCAGTTGGATGTATGACCGAGATGATGAATGTTAAGCCTGGAAGATGGAAAGTTTTTTACGCGGTGGATGAACTTGATATGCGCGGAGAAAGAACCTACGCTATTTCTTTATTACATAATAGTGTTACGGATAAAGAAGACCTTAACTGGATAGAAGGAAAAGAATTAGGAGTAGACAGTCATCGGCTGATAGTCATTGGTGATAGATTTTACAGAAGAAAGAACGGATCAGCAGAGTTGTTTGAAGCAGATGAAAAGGCGAAAGCGGATTTCGCCGCTGCCTGCGAAAAGATCTCGTCTTCAGAACTTGTATTCGTTGAGTTATGTGGAACTAAAGTTGGTGTTATTTGCACAACGGGAACAGGAAGCGGGATGTTTCCCCTGCGCTATGCAGAAAAAGAAGGCGAGATTATTGCGATTGAGGTTCTTTTCTACAGAGCCATTAGCCTTGAATGAACTTGATGTATCGTAACAAAGGTATTGGGAAGCTGCTTTATTTAAGACAGATAAGTCCTGTCATATTTGAAATGAATATGGAAAGATGAGAGGAGAAGTCAATGCATACGTTATTAAACGGTACCGGTGATGACATTTCGAAGGGAGAGGAAGTTCTGAATGCTTTTATCAGGAAAATAGAAGGCTGCATAAATCCAGATGAGAATACAGTGGAAATCGACAGAGAGACCTTATGCATTTTGAGCTCTTTAGCCGCGATGGTGTATGAGGCTGAGAAATGGCAAAAGCACGAAACGCAGATTTTGCGAGAAATTTGCCAGACATGCCCGCTGGAAATGTTTTCCCCAGAGTTGAAAAGAGCATTGAAGAGCTGGATGGCAGAGTATGAAAATCAAGTAATGCAGTCCAGGGAGCTGTACAGAAAATTAGAGTGCTATAAAAAGAGAAGACATATGGCATAAAAGACGAGGTGTGGTGTTTACAAGAGAAACATCATACCTCGTCTCTTTGCTTTATATCCTGAGATTGCAGCAATCTTCCTTATTTGGATTGAAATGATCTCTCCAGTATATGTAATGTTCGGTCACATCCTCACAGACGGAAACATCAGGGATATGGATTTTCTGCATGATCCTCAGCTTTTCTTCTAAAGGAAGATGCAGGTATCCGCCATGCCGCAGCGTGTATTTCTGAAAATCAATTTCCTGAAACCATTGCTTGATCCAGGAATTTATACGGAGAAATTCGACAATACACTTGTTGATTTCCAGTGAGTTTAAATCATCGAAATCCATTAATTCCTCAATAATAGGACTCAGACGTATTGCTACGTCAAATCCCAGAGACTGTAACTTGAGGATGGCCTGAATGCGCTGGCTGGGAACACTTGCTTTTTCAAAAGTCAGTGCTTTCTTGTCATCCATACAGGTGACTGTTATTTGTATATGTGCAAGCTTCGGATCAAGGATTGCAAGATATTCCGGCTCGGCTATGAGGTGGGATTTTGTGACTATAAGATAACCGATTCTTTGTTTGTTCAATTCGAGAATAGTATTATAAGCAACACGAGACTGAGTTTCTAAAGGCTGGAAACAATCTGTCATGCCTCCCATTCGGAGGATCGTCCCAGGCTCCAGGCGGTGAATCTTTCTTTTGATTTTTTCAATATCTGCGATTCTTGGATTTGTGGGATTCCAAAGTCCACGAAAATCCAGTAAGGTTCGGGCGTAGCAATAAGAGCAATTATGCTGGCAACCACATCCGTACACATCTAATCGGGTGCTGTATTTACATTTGCTGCCTTCATTTCCGGATACTGTTTTGTAAAAGCTTTTAAATTCGCTTCTATCACCTCCCTCCGTTCTAAATGTTTTGAAAGCAAAAAGAAGAAAAAAAGTAAGGAAGTAACATTATACGTTAAAAGTTTCATCAAATAAAAACAATGGAATCACCTCTTTCTATCGTAAAATAATGGCGGGGAGCAGTACTGCCCTGCAATAATCTGGTAAAGCATCCAGATATGTTCTTTACATCACCCCGCGTCAAATGAGCTTCTGTTATAAGTATGCGAGACATTGAACAGAGAAAAGTAACAGTCTGTCAGATATTTATTGGGGACGGGGTCATACATATTGAAACCAGAAAAAGAATGAAGAAATGGAGGAAGAAAAAAGAGCTCATAAGATAATAAAGATGCAATTTGTTCCTCAGAAATGTTCTTTTTTTAATATCTGTCATATTTAAGTTATCCATAAATTGAAGAAAGGGGATAGAGATGTACAGAAAAGAACCTATTTATGCGTTGGACGATTTGAAGCGAACTTATTATATTATGATCGCAATTATATTCAACCTGAGCACTCTGATGGCGGATTTGTCTCAGGAGATAAAAGCAGATCAAAATACGCAGCTGCTATGGAGACAGCAAGCACAAAAGGGCAGGGAGGTTGTGTATAAGGATTACTTACAGCGGCTTCGTATGACGGCGGCCAGAGAAATTGATACAGTGGATGAGCTGTATGAAAAAGCTGAGGAAATAAATTCAGCTTTGGAAGAATTTCTTCCTTTGGAATTAAGGACTGCATTGATGAAAGCAACGCAGAAGGACTATTGTTTTTATACGAGCTGTGGGTATGGCAGGTTTTGGAATGAAGTAGAGTTGCCCGAAATCGTGGAAATTCTGTTTCATAGATTTTGTGAACTGGTCCATATTGATAAGGATGGGGAATATGCAGTAGCAGTATACGACATGTCGGACAGAGAAATTGTATTTTCCGAAGAAAAACAGGTTGATGCTTTGATGGAAACATATGATTTGGAACCTTGTGAGAAAATGGTAAAAAGAGATGGAGCTTGGTTTTGTTATTAAGGGAGGAGTAACTATGGCAATGATAGAAAGATGTTACGGGATAAGTACCGGACTGGGATATTTAGTGGGCGCAGGTGGAAGTGGTTTTACCGAGGAACTGGATCAGATTGTGGAAGAAGCAGCTCATAAATTGTATGAAATGTATGGCGTCAAAATTACGATCCGCTTTAATACGGATCGGAAAAGCGGAGGTGCTTTCGTTTTAGACGGCAAGTTGAGTGACAATGTAGGGATTACTGCAGCATTACATAACTCAAAGCTGCTGAAGATGAGTAATGAAGAAAAAATGCGCTTAACAGATGATAAATGGGAAGCGTATAGGAGAGATTTAGATACTATCGTAATATCCACATGTTTAAGTGCAGACTTTTTAAAAGCTCCATCACCGTATGTTTGCTTAAATAAGGAGTTTAGAGATGTGGACAATCTGGAAGAAGCGATTCACTGGCTGAGGGAAGGAACAAACGAAAAATTACGTGATTATATCGAAAAATTAAGATAGCAGCCGAATATCAGGCATACTAGGTGTAAAGGGATTGCGGGGAAGAAGTAGGAAATTCCCCGCAGTTTTAATTAGTGCGTGTTCCATCATATTAAAAACGTACATTACAGAGAAGGAAGGAGCAAAGACAGAAGAATGACTACAGACAAAGGAGTGAATGCAGTATGGCTTGGAGAAAAAGAGGAAATGCGAGAAATATTACCGAAGCGTTTAAGGAGATCAGCAGGCTGAGCATGGAGGATGTTACTTTGCATAAGTCGGTTTCGTCAGAAACCATTGTGGGCATGGAAGACGCAGCGGATTTGATAGATAAAGCTGTGCGCGATAAAATCCCAGTAACGGTAGTTGGAGATTACGATGTGGATGGGATTTCATCTACGGCAATCCTGTGGTATATGCTGCGGTATCTTGGTATAAATGCACATCTGAGGCTGCCGAGACGTTATACAGAAGGATACGGATTATCAATGAGGGTTGTAGATGAAGTCGATGAAGGGCTTTTGATTACAGTAGATAATGGAATTGCAGCGATAGAGCCAATCAGATGTGCTAAAGAAAAAGGGCTCAGAGTGATTATTTTAGATCATCATTTGCCGGGGAAGGAACTGCCGAATGCCGATGTTATCGTAGATCCTCATATTGCCCCTGAACAATCAGGCTTTTCTGACTATTGTGGGGCAGGTTTGGCATTTAAGCTGTCCCAGCTTTTGATCGATGATAACCGATTTCTGAAAAAAATGTGTGCTCTGGCGGCAGTTGGAACAATTGCTGATGTTGTTCCGCTGGTCGGGGATAACCACTGTATTGCAAGAGAAGGTCTGCGCTATATAAATCAGAGAGAGATTCCGGTAGGACTTCTGGCATTAATTAATGCAACCGGCCTGAAGAAGATTGATGAGCAGAATATTGGATTTACTATAGCACCGATGCTGAATGCGGCAGGACGGCTGGAAGACACTGGAGCAGAGAAGTCGCTCGAATTATTAATCATGGAGGATTATGCAGAGGCTGAGGAGAAGGCGTATGAGCTCATTGAGATCAATGAAAAGCGAAAGTCACTGGTAAAAAGTGCGATGGAGAGAGCACACAAATATATTCGGGATAATCATATGGAAGAAAAAAATCCCATCTGCATATATGATCAGGAACTGCTGTCAGGAATTGCTGGTTTGCTTGCAGGCCGTCTGGCTGAGGAATATCAGACACCGGCAATTGTGCTGGCTCCATCTGGTCAAGAAGGAACAATAAAAGGAAGCGGCCGAACTTATGGGGGTGTCCATCTAAGGAATCTTCTGGAAAGTGCGGAAGAATATCTGCTAAACTATGGTGGCCATGAAAAAGCGGCAGGTCTGGGTTTAAGGAAGGGAAATCTGTCATCTTTTACAGAAAAGCTGGAATTGCTTCTTAAGGATTACAATAGGCCAGAGCAGGGCGAGTATTTGTATGATCTGGAGGTGAATGCAGAGGAAATTCCGCGGATCATGGAAGATTTGGAGAAATATGCGCCGTTTGGTGAAGGAAATCCAAGACCGGTTATTCGTGTAGACCGTATTCTTTTACTTCCCCAGGCGGGGAAATTATATCGTCTGCTGGGCAATCAAAAGGAACACATTCGACTTTTAGGAAGAGAATTTTCTGTTATGGCATTTCACAAAGCAGCGGAGTATATAGAAATGGGAGAACCGGATGTGATTAATGTCATTGGATATCTTGTCCATACAAATTATAGAAGAAACAGTCAGATTGAGATTGAGGCGATTGCTTTTGAAGAGAGCGAAAAAAAGGAAAACGAAAGTACAGCTCTTCAGCAGGAAATGCTTCTTCATTTTATGCAGTTCGCTGAAGAAAGGAGGTAACAGTGGCACCGGTATGCAAATATCCAAGACAGATTGCGGTTATAAAAAGGAAGAAGCTTACTTTAAGTATTGAAGCCAATTTTGAACTTGCGGGTGTTGCGCATAACAGCCGTGGTGAGGAATATGTGGTACCTCCTCTGACTGGACATGGACCGAGATCCTGTTTTAAATGGACTTTGATTGACACGTCAGGTGTGACTGCAATTTATCCTTCCGCAAATATCCCTTTTGATGATGTGGCGACTTTCAGCAAGAGAGTGGACGCTGTTATTCAGAGGAATATTTTGCTAGATAGCAAAACAATAAAAAAAGAGGATAGCAGATCCCCCGCATATACAGTAAAACTGCGTATGAGAGAATTTAAAGGCAGGACCCCGGCAAGTATACTATTAGAGGACGGCACAAAGAAGGAGCAGCTTCTAAATGTGGTGCAATACTTAAGAGGACAGGGTGAAAATTCCAGATACCGAGAAGCGAATGAACAGCAGATTAATGCAATAGAGGAAGCTGTTTCTTTTCTGGAAAAAGGAATCTTGTCTGAAGAAGCAGCTGAGAACGGATCAATTGTAATCTACAATATACCACAAAAGATTTTGGAAAACCGTCCGGCAAAAGGCGAGACAAAGGAGCACTATTTTGTATATTCTTTCAAAATTGAATGTCTAAGTGGGTATGAATATCCGTGGCAGATTCAAATCCACAATTCCTATTGCAAAATCAAGAAGATGAAAAATGAGACAATACAGACAATTCCGGAAACAGCTATTTTAAAGGCTTCCAGCAGTATTATGCTGACAGACTATGAAATGGGGTATATTACAGATCAAATTGTGAAGAGAAAGACCAATTTTGAGCAGGCTTATTTCCCTAAAATGTTTAAGGAATCAGTGGAACAGGAACGAATGCTGAGAGAATATCTGAAATCGAATCCACAAGATCAAGTGGCTTAAAGATCGGGAGCCGGCCGGAAGGCCGGTTCTTGTTATGAGATTTAGTCACGCGAATGGTGGGCATATTTCAGATGGAACCAAAAGATGAAAGGAGAGTTATATATGGGATTTCAATTACATGAGACAGTATATGGAAAGATTTTTTTTGAAAGTCAGCTGCCTGAACTGATTCGGGCGATTGACCGAGTTGCGGACGCAATAGAAAACAGGAATGATGGTTTGTGCATCCGTACATGTAGATCAGACTACTGTGTGGGTGACAGACAGGTTTTACGCAGAGAGATGAAATATATCGTGAAACCGGAGGGGAACGATACCTATGCGGTATATGCGGTGGAAGATGGCAAGAAAATACTTTGTCAAAAAAGTGAAATCGAAAAATACCTGGAATAAAACAAAGAAATAAATCAGAGAGGGAATTGCAGATGGAAGGATATAAAATACCTGTAAAATGGGGAATGAAGGGCTATATAGAAACGCCTTGTGTCAGCTTGAGGGACGCCGTTGAATATGCGTTGTCAGAGGACGCGGATTTGCCTGGAAACCGTGAATTCATAGAGAATTCTTTGCAGCTTAATATTGGACAGCTATATAGAGATGCCAGAACATTTTTTCCGGATTCGGATGCTGAGACTTTTCAGAAGCTTTTGGATCACGCAGTGACGCCGAAAATAGAGCGTATCGAAACGGATAACAGCCGGACTTTGATTGAGGCTAAAGGCATAGACGAAGCATTTGATGATATTATCAAAATATATCTGAAAGAGGATTTATGTATAGAGGAGCTTATGTCTTCTATCGAAGTAAATGGCTTATCCTTAGAAGATGTTTTTGAATTAGTTGTAAGGCTGTACAAAAATATAGAGGGTGATACGCTGATCAGAATTATTGGAGAATACTATGTGGTTTAGCACTTCTTCTCCAGAGAAATACAGTGATTGGAGGACCGCAGTATGAAAAGCATTGTTTCTTATCCGGAGCGTGGAAGCGGAGGGAAAAATACATATAGGGGAAATTGCAGCCCCCTGCTAATCGAAGATTTGATCCGGCAATACAATCCGGATACAATCGCGGATTACATGGTGGGCAGCGGTACAACAGGAGATGTGGCAAAACGGATGGGCATTCCATCCTTTTGCTATGATCTGAACAGAGGATTCGATCTGCTCAATAATGAAATCAAAGAGCGTCCGGATTTTATGTTTTGGCACCCACCCTATTGGGATATCATCAGATATTCCGGCGAGCAGTACAGAATTGAAGAGGTTGTAAGCAAGTATGGAATTGATCCGAGTGCCAGTGATTTATCCAGAAAGCAGAGCTGGGAACACTTTTTAAAAGAAATTGACTATTGTACGGTAAAGCAATTTGCGGCACTGGAAAAAGGCGGCCATCTTGCGATTCTGATGGGCGATGTAAAGAAAAAGCGTAAATTGTATTCTATGATATTAGAAATAGCAAAACCGGGCACTATTGAGCAGATTGTAATAAAAGCACAGCATAATTGTGTCAGTGATGGAATCCATTATTCGGGGAAACCATTTATACCGATTGTCCATGAATATCTCCTGATTTTAAGAAAAGACCATGCATTGATGTATAATTATCAATTAACTGGAAATGTGGAAGGCGACATACGAGATTTGAACCTGCCCACATGGAAGGATGTTGTGGCCGGAGTTCTGGAGGAGTCTGGCGGAAAAGTTACTTTGGCTGAAATATATACGGCCATTGAAGGACATAAGCGCACAGAGCGTAATAAAAACTGGAAAGAAAAAATAAGACAGACACTTCAGATTTATGACTTGTTTGGATCAACGGAAAGAGGTGTATGGTTTCTGGTTGAAAAAGGTGAGAAAGGGCAGAGAAAGATAGCTGCCTAAATATGAAAAAGACGAGTAAGATACAACTCTTGCCCGTCTTTTTCCTGTTTATTCCCTTTTTTGCAGATCTTCCTGCATGCGGTTGGTCAGTGTGGCTGTAGATACAGAAGACAGATAAACAGTTCCGTTATCAAGCCAAAGCACAGATTTTGTTTTTCTTCCATGTGTCACATCAATGACACGATCTTCTTCCTTTGCTTTTTTTATTATGCGTTTAATAGGGGAAGAACTGACATCATCAATTCCGATGATGCGGTTTTTAGGAATCATGGAGCTGAATCCGATATTGATCATTTCTACCATGAGAAAGCCCTCCTTTGATTGGATTTTTGAATTTGTATTCCAAGAAAAATATGAGAGATATTGGACGAACCAGAAATTTTTCCGTCAGTTCAGTAAAACGCATATTTGAATCAGGAGGTGAGGCAAATGCTAAAAAGAAAAATGATTGTTATTGCTGCAGTTCTCATTGTGGGAACATCTATGCCAGTCAGCGCAGCAGAAGATGAGGGAATAACGGCACGTGAGCATGCCCGGGAGAATTTGGGAGGATTAACAATGGATACTGAGGGCCTAAATGAGAAATATACTGAGATGCTTCAGGCGCTTAAAGCATGCGGCTTCGGAGAAGAATTTCAGTTAGAACGGTCTGAATTTACCGGATATTCGATGGATGCGGTGCAATTGTTTGAGGATTCCTATGGGGATCTTTGGAGTAAGATACAATTAGGCAAAGCGGAGATCCCCGAGGATTTCTCGGCTTCTGAGTGGATGCAGGACGCTATGGATTTAAGAAATGAGATGTTTGGAGAAGTACGTTCCAGTCAGACGTATCAGAACGTCATGGGGCATATGGACATTGGCAGTGTATGGAAACAGGTGTCTGGGGGCCTCCCCAGTGCGGAAAGCCTGCTGACGAACCAGTTTCAGCAAAATTTTAATTCTCATGCGCAGAACGAGAAAGACAATAATGAAAGCAGTCAGGCAGCCCTTAAGGAAAATACGTTGGATTTGTTCACAGAATCGGGGAAGCTGCTTGGACAGAACAGCCAGGATTCTTTTTGGAATGCGGTGGAAGATATGAGGGATATTATCAGTAAAGGAGAAGACGGCGTAGATGATATTTTTGATCAGATGAAGTAGAGCATAGCATACAAATTTTCCTGCGTGTGAAAAATAAATATTTTTAATTCTGTCATTTTACAAGTATAATACCTGTAAGGGGAATGACAGGAGGCGAAGTCTATGAGAAAAATTGCAATGGTTCTTTTGCTTATATGCATGATGGCTTTCAGTACGGGCTGTGTGAAGGAACAAGAAAAAGAACCAGAACCGGTGCCGGCATCGACGCTGGAGCAGGAATTTTCAGAGTCTCATCAGAAATTTGAAGAACGGAGAAGTCTGGCACACACGGGGTTTGTTGTATGCGGTATTATCGTGGTAGCAGGGGTCCTATTTAAGCTGGTTGCAATTATAACAGCGGCGATTACTGGAACGAAGCATGGCAATCAGCTGAAAAGGGAGAAAGAACAGAGGGAAAGAAAGGCGCTGCAGGATACGCAGACAAATTATCAAAGAGAGCAGCAGCGTTATAGGGAGTATATGACAGAGCGTCGGGAAAGAGAACGCAAAAAAGGGAGATAAAGATATGGCTCTGAGAAAGCAGTCGATACATAGATTGGTATCGGCTGTTTTTTTGAGATTTTCAATCATTGTAAACAGGTATGAGTACGGGCAGGGAATGTCTATCATATTTAGCATGTGAAGTAGAGTAGAAAGGATGGTTGAGAATCATGAGTAGAAGGAAAATGTTATCCTTATGCCTGATAGGGAGTTTGCTGGGGATTACAGGATGTACTGAGAAACTACAGGGATATGATACGGATACAGTATTAAAAATCTACGGAAATGCAGAGTTGTGTGATGAGGATACCAGTGAGGCGAAAAGGATTGCAGAGCAGTATGCAAAATGCCTGTTTGATGTTGAAAACGGGAATGTAGATGAGAAACAGTTGGAGAAGCTTGCGCCAAATGAATCTGCAAAAGACTGGGAAGATACATACAGCAGTAATCAGACAGAGTCGGAACTAAAGGGGTTTTCGGTTGCAGACATCTACACAGAAAAAAGCGAGGAAATCCAATGTCTGACAATATGTGAGGCAGAGTATTCTGATTGGAGCACGCCAAAAGATATCTACTTATTCATTGTAAGAATGGACATGAAAAAAAGTAATGATGGCTGGTATATCCAGAGTTCTGATCTAACGGGTACTGCTCGCAAGTCAGAGGTAAAAGTTGTACGGGATGACTTCACGGGAACGATAAAATTTGTCACGAGAGGAGGCGAAACGAAATGAAAAGAAAAACGGGATTGCTAGTCGGGCTTCTGACGTTTGCATGCGCGACAACATCTGTGCCGCTTCAGGTGAAGGCAGCAACTCACGCAGAAGCCAGCATACAAAACGATGTGATATCTGTAAGAGGAGCGGTTAATAAAAGTGACGCGGATGCTGCTTTTGCAATCAAAGATGAAGACTGCGGCTATCTTACTTTTGCAGTATTTGATCTGAGTTTGATGGCACCAGTTACGGACGTTACAGTGCTCAAGCTCACTCAGTCGCAGAAGGAGGCAGATGAAGTTGATTTTGAAACAAACCTTCAAATGATAGAGGGTGGTTCCGTTGATCAGGACGATGCTGACCGGTATGTACTTATCGGCAGTTTTGAAAAAGAGGCGAGTGGTCTGACAGATCAGGGCAGCGGAAGTCAGTTCAGCTGTAAACTGTCTTTCTCTGATTTTACTGTTGATAGTAGCGGAGATACGATCGTTCAAATGAACCGGATGGGATATATCGCAAAAGAAAATGCTGCCTTAAAGGATGGACCAAATGATGATCTGCCGTCTGTAGGGGAGGATGGTCTCTATCTAAAGCTGCCTGAAGGAACGGAAGTGTTGGTATTGTATAAAGGTACTTATACTTACAAGATTGAGTATGAAGGAAAGCAGTATTATACAAACCATGAGAATATCCGATTTTCAGATAGTGTAAAAGAGGACGCTCTGGCAGAAAATATCCGGAAAATCATATATGAACAGAGCATGCTTTCTGAGTACTATATGTACGGTATTTCACAATTTGATTTGCCAACCGTAGAAGGAGGGGATCTTGCGGATGTGATTGAACTGACACGTGAACAGCTTTTGGAAGATGCGGATTCGGTAGAAGAGGCGCTGAAGGATATCCTGAAAAAAGAGAAGGAAAACGGAGTATCCAGTGGTGAGGTACCAGATGCATATTTGGATGCAGTGATTGAGGAAGATCCCATGCAGATTATAGGTGAAGCCGCTAACGATTTGTACAGTAATGGAAAGACGGAGGCTATCAGAGAAAGAAACGAAGCTCTAAAAGAAAAGGCAGATGAAGAAGAACGCGTGGAAAAGTACGAAGAAGAACATGCAGAGGATATCCTGAAGATAGAGATTGATAAAGAAGTCGTTGGAGAGCTGCTTGGGAAAATCTGGGATACACACTTATCGGATGAGATAATCAATGCTCCGGCAGATTCTTATGGAAAAGCAATTACAGAAGATATCTATAAAGGGATTTTGGGATGGGATAACCGTCTGCCGCAAAATTATGAAAAACTAATGGAGTGTTATACTGGCACACCAGGAGATATGGATAGCTTTGATGTGCTTGGCGATTTTAACATGGGAAATGATCATGCGGAGATTAAAGGAAGCCTCTCTCAGAATGAACAACTGAGAGAATATGGAGACCGGCTTTCAGAGCAAATGCAGGGTTATATTAAGGATGGGAAACTGAGTTCACTACCCTTCACCTATCAGACTAAAAATGTGAGTGCCTATAATCGTTTTCTGCCCGGGAGCCTTGTGGTATTTGAAGTGGTCGATTTTCGCATTCTGAGTGTTTCTACCCAGCAGTATCTGGGCGTTTACGCAGGGGAAGGCAAGTTTTATCTGCCTGATTATGAGGGCTCTGATTTTGATCTTCTTTGTAGTAAAATCGAGGGAATTAAAAGGAAAAACGGTCTGATTGAGATTACCAATGATCAAGGAACACAGTCTTTCAGTAAGAACGCAAGCTATGGATTTCTTGGGCTATGCTATAAAAACATTTCTGTAGTTAATGTCTATGAGGCAGACATTTCTCTTCTGAATGATCCAAAGTATAGTGAGCAAGACAATAGCTATTTTCCGATGACAGCAATGGATATGAGCAAGAACCGTTACAAAGAAATAGAGTGGCAGGTAGAAAACGGCTGGAGACCGCCGAAAGTATGGGATGATTAAAGGAGGTGCATACATAATGAGTCGCAGAAAAATTACAACACTGTTATTGACTGCTGTGCTTTTAAGTTGTTCGATCAATGTTTCGGCAGCTCCGATTGACAATGTCGAGATATATGAGCCTGCGGGAGAGTCAGATGAAGTTATTTTTGTTGCAGGTCAGCACCAGGGCAGCCAATCTGGTGAGGGGACGACTAATACTGAAAATGAAGTCGATCAGAATATTGCAAGTCAGAATACTTCGCTCAGTAAAGAACAGAGGGAAATTAAAGAATCGATTATAAAGGATAGTATAGAAAAATCCATGGTTGTATATGTACCGGGGAAAAGCATTGTGGTGAAAGAAGAAATACCAATATCGGCACAAGATATTCTTCCTTACATTACAAACGGATTAAAGTTTGAGGGGATTCCCGGACTTCTGGGTATCCAGCATAGTGAGGGAGGAAATGTACAGCAATCAGAAAATACGGACAGGGCTCTTAATGAGCTGAGAGAGCAGGTTGCAGGGGGACAAAATGTGGGAGGCAGTGTTCCTTTTACTATTGGCAGCGGTCTTACATGGGATTATCTCCAGAGCATTGATACAAAATCATGGTCCGAGGATTTGGTTGCTGCATGGGAGCACATTCTTCAAAATCATACATGGACCCAGTTCCGGACCGATTTGGTCGGAGGCGGAATGATCGACTGGCCTTATCAGGAACTGAGGTATCAGATTTTGAAAGCCTATGTCAACTCGTTAGGAATGACAGATAATATTGAGACAACCAACATAACGGAATACAGAATTTCCAAAGAGGAACAGCAAAAGATTATTAATAAACAACCGGTAGGAGAGTATGAATGGGAAATCTATGACACCGAGGGAAATCTGCTGAAGACAACTCATACCTATGGACGAACATTGAGGCTGTCATTCAGTCGGGCCGGAACCTATTATATCAAGGCATACCAAAAGCACCATGTAACGAGAGCGGATGTTGTCTCAACACAAAAACTGGAATATTGGCTGATATCAGAGACCAGACAGCTGTTATGGAGCTCGGAAGGGGCAGGCAAGCAGTTTATTTATAATCGCAGCAGCGGGGAAGAATTCATACAGACAAACTATATCCAACAGGAAATAACTCCCTCCATGCTTCAGGATAACTGGCTTTTCGATTTGGATTCCAGTGGACAATTGCAGATTGCGGAAGGCTTCCAGGTTGAACGTATCAAATAAGTGCTCCACCGTACCGGAATGGTACGGTGGAATTTTTTAGAGAAGCAACAAAAGGTTTATTTACCAGAAGTCTGTAAATGTTCGTTTTCGGCTGAGGAGGAAGATGCGGGAATGGGAGACGTTTCCATAGCCCTCAGTATATCTTTCCCCTCGGTTTCATGCGCAGCACTCTTTTTCTGCTTGTTTACCGTAAGAGCAATAGTTTTTCCTGCTGCAATTGTACCTAGTATACCAAGAATACTCCCCTGAATTCTTCCTTTGGTCAGTCCTTTGGAGAACGCCGCCGAGATCTCAGCTTTAAAGTGATTTCCGATACGGGTTAGTCCTGCCTGCATGCTTCCGTTTCCGAGAAGTTTTAAAGCATGCGTCATATCAGGAGCCGGTTTACCGTTATCTGTTATCAGGTCAACAATTTGCATTCCGGTAGTTGTCATACGCTTGTCCCTCCGATTTCAAATTTAATATTGAAGAGCTCTTCTTGCCTTCATAATAGCAGTATGATATAACAAAGTAAAGGATAAATTAGTCTGAAATTATATCTGTTTTCTTTGGATTATCAATTAAAATAGATAATAATATCTATAACAAGAAAGAAGGGGATTGTTTGTCATTCGCAAAAACAAAAATTGAGGACTTTCCGGCTTTTGGCCGGAGGTTAATGGAGCTTGCACGTGAAAAGAATATAGGATCACCACTACAGTTAGCAGAAGCACTGTATGAGAACTGCCGCGATCTAATAGAACCAGCTCAGCGCAGAAATAAGCACGGGAAAATCGTAAAAGACCGTAAGCATGATATAGATGCTATCAGGAGAAGAGTACAGACTCATTTTGATGAAGAAAATGCATACCTTGTTCCAAGCAAGTACCTTTATGCTTACAGCAGACTTTTTGATTGCTCATTGGACTACCTGTATGGGGTGGTTCCGGTAAGAAGCTGCAATCTTGAAATTCAGGATATCTGCGAAAAAATGCATATGGAGGAAAAAGCTGTACTCAATTTTATCAATGAATATGATCCAGATCCGGAGGTCTTTGCGCCTGCAAAATTTTGGTCTGACGTGCTGAAAAGCGATTTGTTTTCAAAAGTTCCCTATGCCTGGCTGGGGTACAGTATGGAAGTACTAAAATTTAAAGACTTGGAAAAGAAACTCGCAGCAATCAAAAAGGCAGAAGATGTGGCCACAGATCCAATGTACCGTGCGACAATGGAATCCCGGTATGATTCACTTGAAAAGCTACGGCCCAGAGTGAGGAGTGACTGTGAAGGAGCATTTAAAATTCTTGCGGATATGCTTTCTGAGTATATTGATACGAGGGCTGAGGAATGGGTGAAATCGAAACATACTGATTGGGAACAAAACTACTATGACAATGAACTAAAGAAGATCGAATATTTGGAGAAAGTACTAAAGGAGGGTTCAGAAAAACGGTAAATTAGAGGCGAGTGCTATCAGAGCAGAAAGAAGATCCCCTTGCTAGAGAAATAGATAATGAATATAATAAGATAGGGTAAAAAGCAAAGCCCCTCAAAGGGATATAGTATGCGGATAATTCAGAATCGAGGTAAGATGAGTGATTGTAAAAGAACTGATTGAGCAATGTCCTGTGGAAACAGTTGTTTCAGAAGTTTTGACATTGTGTTGTGTGGACGAGAATGAGCAGACGAGTGTTCGCGGGAGCTATACTGCATTTGTCGAAAATTTAAAGAAGAGACAAGCTGTGGAAACAGAGCATCTGCTTTTAGGAATAAAAGATATAGAGGAAACCAAAGAAAAGATTGAGATTTTGCTGTATGCATGTAAAGACCTTCATCGTTTTCTTAGTGGTGATCCTCCGAGAATAGATGTTGCAGAACTGGATGCATTCTCTCCAGAAGATATGGAGCAGCTCCTTGAGCGTGTAGATCTTCCGAAAGAAAATCGTTTTGAATTTTCTCCGTGGAATGAAGTATTGGGGTACAAATTGGACAGTCAAAATTTGAATGATATTGGTTCGTTAAAATTTGCGGCGGCTATTGTCTACGAAATGACTTTCTGGGGATTTACGGAAGAGGAGGCAGAAGCTGAACGGAAAAGACTTCAGGAGGCAGTCGGGGAATCCATGCTTCTTCAGAACTATTCGCTGGAGAAAGAGGAAAAGCATTCACTTAGGGAAGTGCTGAAAAAGAGACTGCTCGCTGTAGCAGCAATAGAAAAATATGGAACAAACACCAACTGCTTCTAAGAGAGGGGAGGAAAAAATGGCGGACAGGGTGAAACAGAAAAATATTCTACATTATAGATAATAGTATAGGTATCAGTAAGTACAGGAGATTATAAGATTACGTTGATATTTCAGGAAATAGACGATATCCTTGTCATCGACGTTCTATTACGTCGATTTTTGACAGGAGGTATATCTCTATGAACAATGTAATACGAATGCCGGGAAAGACTCCCGGCGAGATCAGAAGGAACTGTATTTTCAGGAACCGGTCTGTGCAGATCACAGGGGAAAGCGGGGAAAAGGAACTGTATCCCTGCATCGTGCTCTATGAAACAGCCACTGACATCCCCATCTACTATACCGGACTTGAACGTTATCTATGCCATCTGGCGAAGAGTCGGCTGCTGGACGGGAAGACGCTCGAAACAAGAGCCTATGCGGTTTGTCACTTTCTGAACTATCTTCTCTGGGAAACGGATATCCGGTCACTGCATGAGTGCTCCCTGGATACCATAAGGGATTTCCTGAAGTCTTCCCGCAGGAAACAAAATGGGGAGGAATACAACAAGGATACCTGGCTCCGTTACAGGGATTACATGACAGACTTTCTGGTGTTGTATCACGAGTATAACCAGGACAGTCTCCCCTTCCGTTACACTGGCTCCGACCTGCGGACTGCCATTGTTTTACGGGATGAGAAGAGCCATCGGAAGGCTGCAATGGTCTACCCGGTCTCATTCCACCTGAAAGCCCCCAGGACTACCCATAAGAAAAACAGGGTCCTTGTGGATGGCTACCTGGATCTCCTTTTGTATGAGGCGAAGAAGTATGAGCCTGACATTGCCCTGGGGATCGCACTGGGAGCATACGCCGGACTCCGGGAAGGCGAAGTCGTAAATATAAGCTTTGGCGCAGTCAGGACGATCTGTAGAGGCTTCGGCATTGTCTCAGGAGTTGAGATTGACCTTACCGGCGATGCTCTGTTCTTCAAAGGATGGGATGGCCGTACAGATCCCGGGAGCATAAAAAAGTACCGGAAACAGCGGGTGTATCCTGACTTTGTGCAAGCAGTCATTACCCTTTTTGATGATCATACGGCCTCCATGGCCGCAAGAAGCTTTCCAACAGGCAAGAATGATCCGGTGTTTGTGAACCGCCAGGGATCTCCCATGACAGTAAAAACCTATACTGAAAGGGTGAAATCCCTCTTTTATCAGAGATTTTTGCCTGCATTGCGGAACACCTGTGAGCAGCAGGGAACTTTTGCGGAGAATGCCGCATTTATTGATGCATATGAAGCCGAGTATCCGGGTGCCCATATGTTCCGGCACTGGTTCACCATGTACCTTCTCACAAAGGCTGGCCTGACCAGCGGTGAGATCATGAAATGGCGCGGCGACTCCAGCCAGGAGTCCATGAATGACTACATCCATGAGAATGCGGATATGATCCGCTTATTCAGGGAAACCTCCTATACCTTCCAGGAACAGATCCTGGATGCAATCGGAAGGAGGTGCCTTGATGGGAAAGCGTAAGCTGTCTGAAAAAATGACGGTCAATGCCGCAGCCAGGTTCCTTGGTGTCCATCCGGCTGAAATGCAGGCCTATATCGATGCAGGGCGGATCATCAGCACCGATGGTTGCATATCCAGGCTTCTTTTAGAAGACATAAGTGAACGGCAGGAAAAATATATCAGCCTGCGCGACTACCTTAAAGGGCACGATGGCGGCCTGTTTGATTCGCGGCTAGTCCGGAACCGGGAGAAATACATAGACTTTCTGGAAGAGCATGGTTACTTCGGTATACAGACCATAGATCCGGAGGCATTCATTCTCAAAGCTTCAGAAAAAGAAGGATGTTTTATAGCCAAAGAGGATCTCTCTTTCCTTGACTATAAAAGCCAGGATTTTTTCGCAGAATTCGGTCTTTCTGAGCAGGAAAAAACGGACAGGATCATATCCGTGGTCAGCGGCCATGATCATACGAAGGACTGTGTTGCCGGGTATCTGAACCACATACATGATGAAGGAAACATTTATACGCCTTCTTTGACGGATTTTGCCAGGATCGTTTTTGAACTGCCAGATATCATATATGTTACTGATGAAGACATTCTTAACGGAATGGAAAGCGCGGCAACAAGAAAGACAAGGGAACTTCTCACAGGTTTTTTCGCGTATGCTGCTTCCCGCAAAAGTGTATCTTACCATAGTGTGGGGCTGAAGAAGGCAGAAAGCAATCCTCCGGCTGCATATCCCTATGCGGATTTCGTAAAACTGGCAAAGATTCTGTTTAATGATACTTATGACAGGGAGCACAGGCTGACGGCACGGGCACTGGAAAACAGCAGTTATGCAGAAGCATGGATGTTCCTGGCCTGCCATTATGTATGCGGGTGGCGGTCAACCGATATCTGCTCGCGGTGGGTTTATCCCAACCTGAAAGAAGACAGTAATCCTTTTGGTATCAATACGGGCACCCTGAAAGAGGATATCCTGACCGGAAGAATACCGGACACAGTTTACGAAAGTGTTACCCTTTATGTCATACGGCGGATAGAAATGTCTTACAACGTCCCCGGAAAAACCGGGAAAGGAAAGCTGCGTTCCGCAATCGTACCGGAACTGCGTGTCTTTTTCGGCAGACTCATTTTGATTGCTGAGCATCACCATCTCAGGTCAGGCGAAGGATACATGAAAGCTTACCGGGCAGCCAGTTACCGGAACTGGGTCACCTGCCGGGAATTCTTTGGTGAGGATTTCTATGCTGTAACAGGAAAACGTGCCATTTCATCCAGACGGCTGAATAAATCCTATCTGCAGGGAATGGAACAGGCTGCCCGGGCTGACGGGAATACCACACTGGTCTCCCATGTCATAGCCTCTTATGCACGCAGCCACACAAACGTTGATACAACAGTTGCCTATCTGAAAGACCACGGCCTGACCGGCGAAAGTGCCGGAGTTGTCCTGTACCTGATGATGCAGCGCGGTGTATTCGGTGTATCCCTGTACCATGCGCTTCTGGCAGCATTTCCTGATGCTTTCGGGAAGCTAACAGCGAAGGAACAGTCAAGGCTTATGGCACAGGTTCCGCTGTCCGCATATGAGCTGGAATCAGCCGGCAGCGTATTCGCTGCCTCAGAAGAAATGGCTGCGGAACTGGCCTGCGGGAAGACAGAACTGCCTACGGTGGTGTTAAGGGCTATGCTTGCCATCGGCCAGGGACAGGGCAAAGCAAAAGACGAAGGCGTCCACTGCATGAGGAAAGCACTGGGACTGTGCTGCGACCATCCCCTTTATGAATCCTGCCTGGCAAACCTTTGCCCGCATTATATACTTTCAAGCGAAGGGATACCCGCACTGGCAAGGGTTATCCGGGATTACGTGGAAAAGGCGCAGCGCACCGTGGATAAAAAGTATGAAGCCGCTTTGCGTAAATATATCATTCCGGCATTCCAGGATGTATTAAATGATGTAATCCGGGAGATGTCCAGTTCGGAGCAGGTTTCCACCAGAAAGCTGCTTAAGGAGGTGCTTCATGAGTAACATCCTGAGAAAAATAGAAACAGATGAAGTGGTAATCTACAAAAATCACACTTACAGTACCAGTACGCTGGAAAAATGCCGCAGACTCCATGAGGAACTCGTAAGAGAAGGGAAAATCACCGGTGCTTTTGACAGTGACCTGTGGATGGGGTATTCCGGAGTCAGGTATTCCGGAATGAATTTCGCCATCGATCCTGATGCTTATCATAAACACTGCGGGCGGGAATTCGGGATCAGCATCAGCACGATGAAAAACATGCTCCGCTGTTATGCTATCTACTGCAACGGCGTATATATTTACCAGACGATATCCCGGGACAGGCTGAACGTCATCAAAAGCTTTTTGGAAGGGTTCCCGGGAAAAGGATTCCGGCTGAAGGCATCCGGCATTTCAGCCATTGAGGATTTCCTCGCGTTTATCAACACACCGGATAAGCAGATCCAGGATATCTTCTCCCGCATCGCTACGGAAAAGGAAACAAGTGTGAGACAAAGAACCCTCGCACCTGTTATGAACTATCTGGTAATCGAGAACGAGATCAACACCCTTTTCCAAAGCGATCTGGACGAAGCTTACTTCCGGAAATGGTTTCCCATCTATTTCTGGGTAAATATCACTTTTATCCTGCCTCTTCGGGCAACTGAGATGCTTGTGACCCCGAAAGACTGCATATCCCATACCGGAGATGGGAAAACCTTTCTTACCGTACGCAGGACAAAGCTTAAGAAAAGGAAACGCACGGTTTATTATGATATTGCCAGTGACTACAGGGAATTCACCTATGAGATCCCGGATAATGTCGTTGCCGCAACGATTGAAAAATACATAGCGGTCACTTCCGGCCAGGATCGCCGTTTCCTTTTTGAGTACAGCGATCTTATGATCAATGGCATGCTCTCCCTTCAGGCCTTTAATCATCTTCTGGCAGAGTTCATGGAAGAACGGATCATTGGAAATCCCCGCTATGAGTTTGCGAAATACGCTGCTGGGATCCCGGAATTCGAAAAAGTCACGGCAGGCGACAGCAGGCCGATTGCGATGGCCAACCTGTACTTCCAGAATGTCGGCGAGGATATCTGTCGCCAGCTTGCAGACCATGTGCACATCGACACGAGTTCGGGTTACTACACGAACATATCCGAAACAATCTGGGCTTCTTCTGTGATCCATTTCCAGAAAAAGATGGAATACGAGCACAGATACGCACAGGAAATGCATGGAAAAGGAAAACTGGCTGCCACCGGACCGTATTCGCAATGCCTGTCCGGGAAGCGTCTTTCAGATTCTGAGGATCTCGATGACTGCATTGAGCAGGGGCATCTTGCTGACTGCATGGGCTGCCGGTTCTACCGGCCTTCAGACAGAGAGCTGGCAGACTTCATGGAGATACAGAAGAAGCGGGCCGATGACGGGGCAAAACGCGTCATTGAGTTCATGAACAGTACTTTGAAAGCCAAAAAGCAGGACATATCTATGGAAGAATTGTTCCTGTCAGTCCAGACCGATGCCAGCCGGTACCGGATGGGCTGTGATATCAGTGCAAAGGAGAAATACGACAAATGGCAAGAACACAGAAATTCCCCGAAGACCTGCTTTTAGAGGCAGTCGTTAAATATGCGGAAGTGGAAAAAGGAAAAATCAAAGCTACGGAGCTGGCAGCATGGGCGGCATTAAATATCAAAGGACTGGAGGGCGTCCGGGACTATCATTTCATGCGCCCGGTTCGGAATAAGGATTCTAAAACCGGGAAACAGACCGCCGGTAAAAAGACCTGCACACTGCGTATGGAAGAGATCAACCGGGCACGGAGCCTGACGGAAAGTGTCAAAAGAAATACTCTCCTGAAGGCATCCACGGTAGAAGCGTTTATGGATCAGCCGGATTATGTGCAGCGCCGCCAGATCGTTGACACAAGAGAAACTGTCGACCGGATACTTGCCAAAAACGCCAGTCTTACCAGGAAAAACGAGTCGTTGCACGCAATAAACAGGCAGATGAAGATGGAAATAACAGCCTTGTCAGAAAAGGTGGAGTCATTGAGCCGGACGCAGACGATTCTCTACAGAAAAATCCTTTTTCTGATGAAGGCGACGGATGAGGCTTCACGGAAAGCAATCCTGGCCGAAATGGGGATAGAAGATCATGGGATCGATCTGGATGTCTATACACAAAGCCTTTCCCTTGATATCGGGGACATCATGGATATCAACAGGGCTGTCATCAGACATATGGCAGCCTACGGAAGCATTCCAGATGAAGATAAGGACAGACAAAGCCCCATGTCATTATCAGACAATGTCATTGCCGGCCTTCATTTCGGGGAGGGTTCCAATGAATAGCCGGCGCATTGAAAGGGACAAGAGCCTGGCCGCTTTATATCCGCAACTCTCTGCCGAATGGTGTTATGATAAAAATGCCGGACTAACGCCATATGATATCCTGCCCCATAGTAACCGAAAAATCTGGTGGCGCTGCAAACAAGGTCACAAGTGGCAGGCAACGCCTTGCCATAGGACAAAACACAGCTCTGGCTGTCCGTACTGTTCCGGCAGATACGCCATCAAAGGCGAGAACGATCTGGAAACACTATATCCAGATCTCGTCAAAGAATGGAACTACGAAAAGAATGGAAACCTCAGGCCGAGTGACTGCAAGCCAGGCAGCAATAAAAAGGTCTGGTGGGTTTGCAACGAGGGACATGAGTGGCAAACAATGGTCTATCACAGGACAAGCCGCAGCACCGGCTGTCCGTACTGCTCCGGGAATATCGTAATACCTGGTAAAACAGATCTTCATGCCTTGTTCCCTGAGATTGCCTGTGAATTCGATGTTGACAAAAATGAAGGAACTACTTCTGGAGAAATATGCGCAAAATCTGGCAGGAAAGTTTGGTGGAGATGTAATAAAGGGCATAGTTGGCAGGCACCTGTAATAAACAGAACGAATTTGAAGTCAGGCTGTCCGTTCTGTGCAGGCCAACGACCGATCCCCGGTGAAAATGACTTGGGAACTGTACGCCCGGATCTGGCTGCAGAATGGCATCCCCAAAAGAACAGGAACTTCAAACCTTCAGATTGTACTATCTCATCTGGAAGAAAAGTCTGGTGGAGCTGCAGGGAAGGACATGAATGGAAGTCTGTCGTGAGTGCCAGAACAGGAAAAGATAACTGCGGATGTCCGTATTGTTATGGTAGATATGCTGTTCCTGGAGTTAACGATCTTGAAACTGTAAACCCAGAGTTAGCATCAGAGTGGCACCCTACGAAAAATAAAACAAAGCCATCGCGAGTCTTGCCTAATTCGAACAAGAAAGCGTGGTGGTTGTGTCCAGAATGCGGTTATGAATGGCGTACGTTAATTACATCAAGGTCTGCCAGAGGCAGTGGCTGCCCACGATGTTTAGGGAGGGTCAGGTAATGTTTGAAAATGAAAAATCGACGATAAAAAGCTCCGAAAAATTTTCCCTTCCTAGGACTTATCTGGCAATTGATTTAAAATCATTTTATGCGTCTGTGGAATGTATTGAGCGGGAGTTAGATCCTATGACGACAAATTTGGTTGTTGCTGACAAAAGCCGTACAGAGAAAACAATCTGTCTGGCCGTATCACCGTCTCTTAAAGCATATGGAATATCAGGACGAGCAAGGCTGTTTGAAGTGGTGCAGAGGGTCCAGGAAGTAAACGAAGACCGGAGACGGCATGCTCCGGGACAAACACTGTCAGGAGTTTCATGGAAAGCACAGGAATTAATAGATTCACCGGATCTGGCAGTGGATTATCTGGTGGCTCCGCCTCGCATGGCGTTATATATGCAATATAGCGCCAGTATTTACGAGGTGTATCTGAAATATGTCGCTCCGGAGGACATTCATGTATATTCCATCGACGAGGTATTTATGGATGTAACCGCTTATCTCGGAACCTATGGCATGTCTGCGAGGGATCTTGCGGCTAAGATGATTCTGGATGTCCAGAAAAGTATTGGTATCACTGCAACTGCAGGCATTGGATCAAACCTGTATCTGGCAAAGATAGCGATGGATATTGAAGCGAAACATATACAGCCGGATGAGAACGGTGTGAGGATTGCCCAGTTGGATGAGAAAAGTTATCGGCAGCTTCTTTGGAATCATCGTCCTTTAACGGATTTCTGGCGTGTTGGCCGTGGATACTCAAAAAAGCTGGAAGAACACGGACTCTATACGATGGGGGATATTGCTCGTTGTTCCATAGGAAAGGCAACGGATTATTATAATGAAGAACTGCTGTATCAGCTTTTTGGCGTCAATGCAGAGCTGTTGATAGATCATGCATGGGGCTGGGAGCCATGTACGATATCAGATATTAAAGCGTATAAGCCGGAGTCCAATAGCGTGGGGTCCGGCCAGGTGCTATCCTGCCCGTATCCATTTGATAAGGCGAGGCTGGTACTTCGCGAAATGGCGGATATGCTCTCTCTGGATCTGGCAGATCGGGGGCTGGTAACAAACCAGTTGGTCTTGACCGTAGGGTATGATAGAGAAAATTTGAAATCCAGTGGGAAGCGATATCTGGGGGAAATATCAACGGATCGTTACGGGCGCGCAATACCAAAGCATGCTCATGGAACCGAAAATTTGAAGCAGTATACTTCTTCGACAAGAAAACTGATGGCTTCTGCCACGGAATTGTTCGACCGGATCGCAGATCCAAAACTGTTGGTACGACGCCTTTATCTGACAGCTAATCGTGTGATTGATGAAGCATTGGTGCCGGAAGAGGATAACTTTGAACAGATGGAGCTTTTTACAGATTACAGCGCAGTGGAGGAACAGCGAAAAAAAGAAAACCAGGATGATGAGCGTGAAAAACGCTGGCAGAAAGCCGTATTGGAGATAAAGAAGAAATACGGAAAGAACGCAATCCTCAGAGGCATGAGTTTTGAAGAGGGGGCGACTGCCAGAGAACGAAACGGCCAGATAGGGGGACATAAAGCATGAAACGGACGTATGATGATATGTTGGAACTTCCTCACCATGTTTCCAGCGTACACCCGCAGATGACCATGAAAGAACGTGCCGCCCAGTTTTCGCCATTTGCGGCTTTGACAGGTTATGGTGATGTCATACAGGAGACCGGTCGTCAGACGATTCCGAGACTGGAGCTAAGTGAAAGTTCCCAGGAAGAAATAAAGCGAAAGTTAGATTGGCTTGCTGCACATATCGGTCAACATCCGCAGATATCTGTTACCTATTTTCTGCCGGATCAAAGGAAAGCGGGCGGAGCCTATGTAACAATGTCAGGCAGGGTGAAACGAATTGATGACGTGAAGAGAATTCTTCGGTTCGAGAACGGGGATAGTGTTAAAATTGCTGATATAGCGGAAATAGAGGCAGCGGATTGAAAAATTTGTTGCGGTTTTGTTCTTTTTGGAAAAGAAGTTTCTTTCCATTTCACTAATGAATAAGCGAAACATAGTAAAGCACCGGACGTGGGGATGTTTGTCCCTCGCTCGGTGCTTTTCCTTTATAGACTGGGATTTGCAAGAAATGGGGTAGTGTAAAAAACTTTGTGGCTTTGGTAAAAAATGGCTCCTTTTTGGTAAGAA
>OLNC01000558.1_pt1 | contig 34111 bp, 30 predicted proteins | sample 1672011 | NCBI WGS metagenome assembly OLNC01 (sample SAMEA3136636, study PRJEB25190) | human gut metagenome | biome: human gut; feature: human-associated habitat; material: faeces | place: Austria | collected 2013
TATATCGCATGGCAGCTGCACCGTCACCCTCGATGGAACCGAAGTTTCCATGTCCATCCACCAGTGTTCTTCCTTTCTTGAAATCCTGCGCCATTACTACAAGTGCTTCATAGATCGAACTGTCACCGTGAGGGTGATATTTACCCATGGTATCCCCTACGATACGGGCACATTTCCTGTATGGTCTGTCATAGCGGATACCCAGTTCATACATATCATACAGGGTTCTCCGCTGTACAGGCTTTAATCCGTCACGCACATCCGGCAGGGCTCTGGAGATAATAACGCTCATGGCATAATCGATATAGGATTTCTGCATGACCTCCGCATAGTCGGTAGGGATCACATTCTCCTGTTTTGTTTCCATTTCTTTCATTCCTCCAATCAGTTACACATCAGATGTCCAGTTCTGCATCCTGTGCATGCTCATAGATAAATTTCTTTCTCGGCGGGACATCGCTTCCCATCAGAACTTCTGTCACGTTGGATGCAAGTCTCGCATCCTCGATCTCCACACGCTTCATCACTCTGGTTTCCGGATTCAGAGTGGTCTCCCAGAGCTGTTCTGCATCCATTTCACCCAGACCTTTATATCTCTGAAGGGTAAAACTTCCTGGTTTATGGGAGCGTCTGTATTTCTCCAGGGCCTTATCATCGTACAGATATTCTTCCTGCCCTTTCTTCGGCATAACCTTATACAGCGGCGGCATGGCAATGTACACATGTCCCTCTGTGATCAGATCCGGCATGAAACGGTAGAATAATGTAAGAAGCAGTGTGGAAATATGTGCTCCATCCACATCGGCATCTGCCATGATCACGATCTTATCATAGCGAAGTTTCGTGATGTCAAAGTCATTTCCATACCCTTCAGAGAATCCGCAGCCGAATGCATTGATCATGGTCTTGATTTCCGCATTGGCAAGTACTTTATCAATGGTTGCTTTCTCTACATTCAGGATCTTACCTCTGATCGGCAGGATTGCCTGATAATTACGGTTACGGGCAGTCTTGGCAGAACCACCGGCAGAATCTCCCTCTACGATGAAGATTTCACACTGGGAAGGATCTTTCTTCTCGCAGTTCGCCAGCTTTCCATTGGAATCAAAGGAATATTTTTGTTTGGTCAGAAGATTGGTCTTGGCTCTCTCTTCTGTCTTGCGAATCTTGGCAGCCTTCTCAGCACAGGAGAGGATTGTCTTAAGAGTTTCCAGATTTCGGTCGAAATAGAGTACCATCTGCTCTCCCACAACCTTACCGGTTGCACGGGATGCATCCTGGTTGTCCAGCTTCGTTTTGGTCTGACCCTCGAATCGTGGTTCCGGATGCTTAATGGAAACGACCGCGGTCATTCCGTTACGGATATCTGCACCTGTGAAATTCGGATCTTTATCCTTCAGAACACCGATCTCTCTGGCATAGGTATTCATCACTGTAGTAAATGTAGTCTTAAATCCGGTCAGATGAGTACCACCCTCTGCATTGTAAATGTTATTACAGAAGCCCAGCACATTCTCACGGAACTCATTGGTAAACTGAAATGCTACTTCCACCTGAATGCCGTCCGCTTCCCCCTTCAGATAAACCGGCTCATGGAGAACTTCCGCACTGTGGTTCAGATCCTTGATAAATCCGATGATGCCATCCGGTTCATGATAGGTAATATCTTCAATCTCCGGTCCTCTTTTATCCTCGAAGTGAATGGTCAGTTCCGGATTCAGGTATGCAGTCTCATGAAGCCTGCTCTTTACCTCTGTTGCTGAAAATCTGGTCTTCTCAAAGATTTCCGGATCAGGCAGAAAGTTAATACTGGTTCCTGTCTGTCTGGTCTTACTTAATTTCGGCAGAAGTCCCTCTTCCAGTTCAATGGCAGGAATTCCCCGTTCATAATGATCATGGTGAACATATCCGTCACGGCTGATCTTAATGTCAAGATATGTAGACAGGGCATTTACAACAGAAGAACCTACTCCATGAAGTCCTCCACTTGTCTTATAAGCGGAATTATCGAATTTGCCGCCTGCATGAAGAGTGGTAAATACCAGACGCTCTGCTGATACTCCTTTCTCATGCATATCTACCGGAATTCCACGTCCGTTATCTGTGACTGTACAGGAACCGTCTTTCTCCAGAACCACATGAATCAGATTGCAGTAGCCTGCCAGATGTTCATCTACAGCATTGTCTACGATCTCATAGATCAGATGATTAAGTCCCTTTCGTGAAACACTTCCGATGTACATTCCGGGACGCTTACGAACTGCCTCCAGGCCTTCCAGGACAGAGATACTCCCTGCATCATAGGTGTTTTTCTTTGCCATGTCTGTTACATTTCCTTTCTTTCTATAATTCTATAATTAAATCAAGCGGATATTCGCAATCCGCTTCGCTACGTGGCTCTACACCGAATAACTGCTCCGCAGTTTATCAGAAGGAGTTTGCACTCCTCCTGATACAAGCAAGTCCCCACCCACTGCTTATTGCTTTTCGCAATTGAAGCAGGGGACTTACTTGATTCGGTTAATCTGTGTACTGTTATTTACCTTTGAATTCGAAGTTTATATTCCGAACGTTTGTTCCGTATTATATACGAAATCTGAATTTATTTCAAGTACACATTTTCACAAAAAATGTCCCTGTGAGTTTTATCCGAAAAAAAATGACCAGAACATCGTTCTGATCACTTTTCATTCGTTCTCACTATTTAATAGCAGCCAGTACGGGAATCGAACCCGTGTTTTCGCCGTGAGAGGGCGACGTCTTAACCCCTTGACCAACTGGCCATCTGTTTCTCTGTCGTTCGCTCTTCGCTGTTGACTTGTTTAATATACATCATCTTTTTCTAAAATGCAAGTACTTTTTTAAAAAAATTTTATTTTTTTTATTTTTTCTACTTTATATGCAATTCTGACAGTTTTTTATCTGCAGAACCTGCCGCCCACAGCGCCTTATAAAGGCGCTGGAGCAGATCCTTTTATCATTCCTCAATATCCTCTGCCGGTTCTGCCGGGACAAACACTCTGGATTTCTCTGCCTGGGTTTTATGTTTATGAAGGGCAGCCTTCTCTGTGGCCTCCATGCAGAATTCCATCTGGGAATTGATCTGTGCTTTTCCTCTTTTGTCCGGTTTCTCATAGGTTCCGTCCGGCTGCAGGATATGTGCCTTGACATTGTCCCTGAATTCCAGATCAAGGATATGGGTAAGTTCTTTCTTAATTTCTTCATCCTCTACAGGGAAAACGATCTCCACACGACGATCCAGGTTACGCGGCATCCAGTCAGCACTTCCCATATAGATTTCCGGATTTCCACCATTCTCGAAATAGAAAATACGGCTGTGCTCCAGAAATTCTCCTACTATGGAACGAACATGGATATTTTCACTGAGTCCGGCTACCCCTGCTTTCAGACAGCAGATGCCTCGCACCAGCAGCTCCACCTGCACCCCGCAGGAAGAAGCATAATAAAGAGCTGCCATAATTTTCGGATCACAGAGGGAATTCATCTTCGCCCTGATCCCTGCCGGAAGTCCTTTCTTTGCATTCTCTGCTTCTCTTTCGATCATATCCAGAAATCTGTTTTTCATCCAGATGGGTGCCACGATCAGTTTGTTCCAGCATTTCGGTTCTGAATAACCTGACAGCATATTGAATACTGCTGTCGCATCTTCCCCGAACCGTTCATCGCAGGTAAAAATACCGCAGTCTGTATAAAGCTTGGCTGTGGAATCATTATAGTTGCCTGTTGCCAGGTGTACATAACGGCGGATTCCTGTTTCTTCTTTTCTTACTACCAGCGTAATCTTACTGTGTGTCTTTAAACCTACCAGACCGTAAATAACATGACAGCCTGCTTTTTCCAGTTTCTTCGCCCACACAATATTATTCTCTTCATCGAAACGGGCCTTCAGCTCAACCAGTACGGAAACCTGTTTGCCGTTCTCTGCTGCCTGTGCCAGTGCCGCAATGATGGGAGAATTTCCGCTGACACGGTAAAGGGTCTGCTTGATGGCCAGAACTTCCGGATCCTTCGCTGCCTGACGCACGAAATTTACCACAGGATCAAAACTCATATATGGATGATGCAGGAATACATCTCCCTCACGGATCACCTGGAAAATGTCTTTATCATTCTGAAATTCAGGTACAGGAGCCGGCTGATAACGGGGTGTTTTATACTGGTCGAAACCTTCTGCTCCGTAAACCTTCATCAGCATGGTCAGATCCAGGGGTCCATTGATGGCAAAAATATCTGCGTCTTTGATATCAAATTCCATCTTCAGAATATCCAGCAGACGTTTATCCATCTTATCTTCCACTTCCAGACGGATCACCTCGCCCCACTGGCGTTTCTTCAGCTGCTTCTGGATCTCCACCAGCAGGTCCTCTGCCTCATCCTCGTCAATAGTCAGATCCGCATTACGCATGATCCTGTAAGGATGGGCGCATACCACATCATAACTGAGAAACAGTTTATCAATATTTCTCTCTATGATCTCCTCCAGAAGGATCACCGTGGTGTCTTCTGCTTTTTTTGAAGGGATCTGCACTACCCTCGGAAGAACAGACGGAACCTGTACAGTGGCAAACACCAGCTCTTCTTTGCCTTTTTTATCTTTCTTGGAGATCAGGGCACCGATATTCAATGTCTTGTTTCTGATCAGCGGAAACGGTCTGGAAGAATCCATGGCCATAGGTGTAAGCACAGGATACACATTATCTTCGAAATATCTGTCTACATAAGTCTTCTGGGCATCACTCAGATTCTCATGCTCTGCCACCAGATGAAGTCCCACTTTATCAAGAGCAGAGAGCAGGGAACGGTTCAGGGTATTATACTGAACATGAACCAGCTCATGAGTTCTGGCACTGATCTCTTTCAGCTGCTCTTTGGCAGTCATTCCCGCGATATCTGTCTTATGATATCCTGCGTGTACCTGATCTTTCAGGGAAGCCACACGCACCATAAAGAATTCATCCAGGTTGGAAGCTGTAATGCTTAAGAATTTCAGTCTGTCAAAAAGAGGCAGATTTTTGTCCCTGGCCTCGCTGAGTACACGCTCATCAAATTTCAGCCAGCTCAGTTCACGATTTACAAAATTTTCGCTTTTCTCAAATTTTCCCAGTTCCATAATCTACCTCCTCTATGCCCTTCCTTTACGTCTGAGTACAAGACGGATTCCAAACACTTCTTCAAAAAATGCAACCTTATCCTTCAGAAGCCCCAGTTCCAGGGAAATATCCTGGGTGGAATCCATCACCATCTGCAGTTCCCTGTCTTTCAGCACGGTTTTGATCCCTTTTACCTTCTGACAATGGCTTCTGTCCATGGCATTGGCCAGCCTGAGGATTGCTGTCATCTTGGCGATCTTTATATAACTCTCTCTGTCAATGCCTGCCCCCATCATCTGAAGCTCCTCGTAGTCTCCGAAAGAGGAAGTATTATACCGCACTGCAGAGGCGATCATCTTGCGTTCGAGAGAAGACAATCCGATAATATCCGTGGACATAATGATCTGGTAAGAGCACTCCGCCACATTTCCCATACTGATATATTTGCCGCAGTCATGAAGCAGTGCCGAGATCTGCAGGAGCAGACGTTCCCTGGCTCCCATACCGTGAACTTTCTTCATGCTGTCAAAAATATCCAGACACAGGTTCATGGTACCCTGAATATGACTCTTGCTGCTGAAATAACGTTTCGAAATATTTCTGGAAGTTACCAGAATATCATTCTCGAAATTATGTACACTCTTTATAAATTTCTTTTTCTCCGCATAATCATAGGCAATTCCGTCAAGAAGAGAGACCCCTGGTGCCCAGAGGGATTCCGCATTGAAAATATCAATAAAATTTTTGCATACAACCATGGTAGGTACAACCAGAGATGCATATTCCGGATCGATCTCCATCTCCTGTGCCAACACATAATCAGATTTGCCTACCGTATCTTCATAACGCTTCATGAACTCTTCCCTGGTTATGATCTTATCTTCCATTTCCTCCTGGAAGATCATATCTGTAATAAAATCTCCCATAAGGATCACGTTTTTAATATCCCTGTCTTTCAGGTACAGACGCTGGAAATTGGTCAGGTCATTGCGGATAAATTCCTCCACAAGCTGATCATAATGGATGGTGGATTTCTCCAGCTCCTGAAGTCTCTGGCGGATACGCAGGCTTCCCATTTTCAGTCCCTGGGTAGTCACCAGGGCATCCTTGTCAAAAAGAGAAACCTGCAGGTTTCCGCCGCCTACATCCAGTATGGCAGTTCCCTTCTGGATCATTTTCTTGAATCCTTTTTCAATGGCTGCAATCGATTTATAGCCCAGAAAATGCTGTTCTGCACTGCTTAAAACCTCGATCTTCATCCCTGTTCTACGCAGGATCTGTTCCACTGTGATCAGCGGATTGGCAAGCTCCCTGAATGCACTGGTACCGCAGGCACGGTATTCCGTTACACCGAAATCCTTCATCAGTCTCTTGAAATCATTAAGGATCTCACAGAGAACATCCAGCATTTCCGTGTCGATCCTGCCATTGGCATAGGCACCTTTTCCCAGCTCCAGACTGTATCTTACGTCATTCAGCTCCCGAAATCCGATTCTTTTTGACAGTTCGAAAATCTTCATGCTCACTTCATAGGAGCCAATGTCAATTGCTGCAAAAGTCATGACTGCCATATTGTTTTCTCCTTCCGATTGGATTATTTCTTCTGAGAAAAGGTGCTACTTTTCCACAGTTCCCAGAAGATGGTCAATGAACTGCTGTGCAGTTCTTCCTGTCAGGCCGCCGTGGGAAAGTTCCCATTTATTGGCCTCCAGCAAAAGCTCCTCCTCAGGCATGGTAATCTTGTTTCTCTGTGCCAGTTCTTTAACGATGGTCTGGAATTCCTTTTTGCTTGGTGCGCCGTAATAGATACGGACACCGAATCTGTATACCAGGGAAAGTTTCTCCTGTACGGTATCAGAGGAATGCAGATCATCATCATCCATGATCTCCAGCTTGTCACTGGATTTCTCTCTTACCAGATGTCTGCGGTTGCTTGTAGCATAGATCAGAATGTTATCCGGTTTCTTCTCCAGACCGCCTTCGATCACTGCTTTCAGATACTTATATTCGATTTCAAATTCCTCAAAAGAAAGATCATCCATATAAATAATAAATTTATAGTTTCTGTTCTTGATCTGTGCGATCACATCGTTCAGATCCTGGAACTGATGCTTGTACACCTCAATGATACGAAGTCCCTCATCATAATATCTGTTCAGGATTCCTTTGATACTGGAGGATTTACCTGTACCTGCATCACCGAACAACAGACAGTTGTTGGCCTTTTTGCCTCTGACAAAGGCTTCTGTGTTCTCGATGAGTTTCTGTTTCGGAATCTCATATCCTACCAGGTCTTCCAGTTTCACATGTGCGATCCTGGTGATAGGCTGGATCACGACGTTATCATTCTCATCATGACCTACACGGAATGCTTTGTGAAGTCCCAGCTTGCCTACACCGAAGTCTTTATAGAACTGTACCATATCTGCCATAAATTCTTCTGCTGTCCGGGCTTCTGCCAGAGTTTTGCTCATCTCGCAGATACGGTCTCTGATGCGGGAATTGAACATCTTACTGTTGCTTCCTGTGTTTGTGTAATCACAGAGAACTCTGCAGCAGGAAATGCCGAAAGCTTCGTCCAGTACACTCAGGTCGAAATCATACAGTTCCTTGAATACAACGAAATCATTTAACGCAAGTTCGTTAATGCTTCCCTCTACCGCACCTCTGATCTCACTGGCTGTACTGAACGCATTCTCATTGTTTACCAGCAGAAATGTAAGGTAGCAGTGCCAGAGGTTTCCAGAAAATCCATACATTCCTGCATTTTCCACCAGCCCGTTGGCACATTCGAAAAATACGCCTTCCATTTCTTGAAGCTTCGGATCTTTCTTCTCCCAGGCATTCATCAGGCCTGCCATTTTCTCCAGGATCTCTCCGTGTTCAAAGTTACGATAAAGTATACATTCATTTAATCTTGCCATTGTTATTTCTTCCTCTAAATTTACTCTATTTGGTTTTCCGTCGTATTAATAATTTCCCAGGATTCTCATTCTGTTCGCTTCCGCCTCGATCCCTCTCAGTGCATTCTTCACAGCACTGTCCTTTAAGTTTCCTTCGAAATCCACGAAGAACCGGTACTCCCAGGTACGTCCCGCAATAGGGCGTGATTCAATCTTCGTCATGTTCAGTCCGTTATAAATAATATGGGAAAGCATGTTATAAAGGGTTCCGCTTTCGTGAGGCAGTTCGAAGAAAATGCTGATCTTATGGGCATCTTTCACATAGATCGGCTTCTTGCTTACAATGATAAACCGGGTGGCATTCTGTCCATTGTAGCAGATATTCTCTGCCAGGATCTTCAGTCCATAAAGTTCTCCCGCCTGTCTGCTGGCAATGGCTGCCTGGGTTTTATCCCCGTCTTCTTTGACCTGTTTGGCAGAACCTGCCGTATTTTCCATCTCTCTGGTCTTCCAGCCCTGATGGGCTTCCAGATATTTGCCGCACTGTGCCAGTGCCTGAGGATGAGAGCATACGCAGGTAATATCTTCCAGGGAAGCATCCTGCATGCCCAGAAGCACATGTTCCGGACGGATGATCTGCTCTCCTACAATGCTCAGATCATACTCTGCCAGCAGATCATAGATCCCTGCCACGATCCCTGCTGTGGAATTCTCGATAGGAAGCACTGCATAATCTGCACGTCCCTCTGCCACTTCTTCCATGGCATCTCTCCAGGTCTTCACATGGAAGCTTCTGATCTCATCAGAAAAATATTCCCGCATGGCAGCATAGCTGTACGCTCCCTCTACTCCCTGGAACACCACGGTTACATTTTCCAGCGGCAGATGATCTACCATCTCCAGTTTCTCATCATCTTCCACTCCATGCTCATTGAGAAGCTGATACTGTCTCTTACGGCTGATAGCCATGATCTGCTGAAACAGTTCCTGTGCTCCCAGCCGGTTGAACTCGCCGTGGGCCTTTTCCCTTAATACTTCCAGTTTCTTCCTCTCACGTTCCGGATCCAGGACTTTTTTGCCTGTACGGATCTTATATTCTGCAACATCCTCGCAGACTTTCATTCTTTTTTCAAAAAGGCGTATGATCTCGCTGTCGATCACATCGATCTCATCTCTGCATTCCTGTAAATCGATCATTTCTGTTTTTCCTCTCGTTTCCTCTCTTTCTCCACCAGGTCTGTCATCTCTCCGATAAATGACAGAGAACCGAAGGCGAGGATCACATCCTCCTTATGTGCCAGTCTGAAAGCAGTCTCCACCGCCTGCTCTATGGATTCCCGGGCCTGGACATCTTTATGGAATTCCTTCACTGTCTCAGCCAGCTTCGCAGCAGGAAGGGCACGCTCATTGTTCGGTGTCTGGATGGTCAGTATCTTGTCTGCGTAAGGTACTGTTTTCGCCACTACACTCCTGTAATCCTTATCTCCGAAAACGCCCATGATATAGATCAGACGTTTCCCTTTGAAATAATGTTCAATAGATGCAACCATCATGTCTGCTGCTGCCGGATTATGTGCTCCGTCCACTACGAAAAGGGGCTCTGTACTAAGAACTGTGAATCTTCCATTCCAGACTGTATGCTTCATTCCCGCTTTCTTCTGTTCCGGTGTGGAAGCAAAGCCAAGGGTATCCAGCACTTTCAGGGCATTCAAGGCAACCACTGCGTTCTCTTTCTGATAGACACCTGCCAGGGGGATCTCATACTTTTCTCCCTCATACAGAAGCGTCTGGCCCAGACAGCTTTCTGCCAGTACCTGCGCCTTACCCGGGTCTGCCACAACACATTCTGCATGGCATTTCTCACACTGACTGCATATCACGTCCATGGCCTCTTTTTTCTGAAGAGCGGTGACAACGTGGCTGTTCTCTTTTATGATTCCTGCTTTTTTCTCAGCGATTTCCCCCAGGGTATTTCCAAGAAAAGACATGTGATCCATGCTTATGGATACCAGCACGGACAGCATAGTGTTTCTGATAATGTTGGTGGCGTCCAGATTTCCGCCCATTCCAACTTCAAGAAGTACGAGATCACAGTTCTCGTTTCTGAAAAACAGAAATGCCACAGCCGTCTCGATCTCAAATGCTGTGGGATGAGGATATCCGTCCTCTGTCATGGCAGCGATCACATCTGCTACCTGTGTCATATATGCGGCAAAGCTGTCCCGGCTGATCCTCTTTCCTGAAATCTCCATTCTTCCTCTGTAGGAATAAAGAGTTGGGGATACATATCTGCCTACCCGGTATCCTGCTTCTGATAATACAGAATAGAGAAATGCGATAACAGATCCTTTGCCATTCGTGCCGGCTACATGGACATACTTCAGATCATCCTGGGGATTTCCAAGACGTTTCATCATCTCCCGCATATGATCCAGTCCAAGTACGCTGGGAATTTCCCGTGTAACTCTGTCTATGTATTCCCGGCTTTCCTGATAATTCATATTTTTGGCTCCTTATATTTTCTTATGTAATTCATTTGTTACCATTTACAGTAACATTCTGCTTTCGCTCATTATAGCCCAGACGTATGTTTTTTTCAAGGCAGGCAATACTACAAACAGGTTAAATTTATGTAAAGGAGGAATCCTGATTTGAAAAAAAACTTTCTGATCTGCGGCTTTATAGGATGGTGCCTGGAAATCCTCTGGACAGGGCTCCATTCCATACTGGCCGGTGAACTTACCATGACTGCCCGGACCTCTCTTTTAATGTTTCCCATCTATGGCTGTGCCACAATTATCCGTCCTGTTTCAGCCAGGCTTTCCAAAGTGTCCACATTTATCCGCGGCTGTATCTACACAGTGGGGATTTTTTTCGTAGAATTCTTAAGTGGAACCCTTTTGCGCCGTTTTCATATGTGTCCCTGGGACTACAGCAATTCCCCTTTCAACTTCATGGGCGTGATCCGTTTTGACTATGCACCCCTGTGGTTCGGAACCGGACTTTTTTTTGAAAAAATACTTGGAAAACTATCTTGAAAAATATATCTGATTATTATATGATGTTAAGAAGGATTACGAAAATTCCTGCACCAACAAAATACGGAGGTATGAAATGAGACACTTAATGAGTCCACTTGACCTGTCTGTAGACGAGCTTAACACTCTTCTCGACCTGGCCAGTGATATTGAGAAACACCCTGATAAATACGCGCATGTCTGCGATGATAAGAGACTTGCCACCTTATTCTACGAACCAAGTACCCGTACCCGCCTCAGCTTTGAAGCTGCTATGATGAATCTCGGCGGTAAAGTCCTTGGTTTTTCATCAGCTGATTCCAGTTCCGCTTCCAAGGGCGAAAGTGTTGCTGATACGATTCGTGTCGTTTCCTGTTATGCAGATATCTGTGCTATGCGTCACCCGAAAGAGGGCGCTCCGTTAGTAGCTTCCATGGCCTCTTCTATTCCTGTTATCAACGCCGGTGACGGTGGTCATCAACATCCTACCCAGACATTAACTGATTTACTTACCATTCGCTCTCTTAAGGGACGTTTAGACAACATCACTATCGGTCTGTGCGGTGACCTGAAATTCGGACGTACCGTTCACTCCCTGATCGAGGCACTTGTACGTTACAACAATGTGAAATTTATACTGATCTCACCGGAAGAACTTCGTATCCCAAGTTACATCCGCGAAGATGTCCTGAAGAAGAACAATGTTGAATTCCAGGAAGTCGAGAGACTTGAAGACGCTTTACCTGAACTTGATATCCTGTACATGACACGTGTACAGAAAGAACGTTTCTTCAATGAGGAAGATTATGTCCGCATGAAAGATTTCTATATTCTGGATAAACAGAAACTGGAGCTTGCAAAGGATGATATGTATATCCTTCATCCACTTCCACGTGTAAATGAAATCGCAACAGAAGTAGATTCTGACCCGAGAGCAGCTTATTTCAAACAGGTGCAGTACGGTGTATATGTACGTATGGCCCTGATTCTCACATTACTGGAGGTAAATTTACCATGTTAAATGTTGGCGCACTTCGTGAAGGTTATGTATTAGACCATATCAAAGCCGGCAAGGCCATGACTATCTATCATGATCTGAAGCTTGATAAACTTGACTGTACTGTTGCGATCATCAAGAACGCACGCAGCAATAAAATGGGAAAGAAAGATATCATCAAGGTCGAATGCCCGATCGAGAATCTTGATCTGGATATCCTTGGTTTCATTGACCATAACATTACTGTAAACATCATCAAAGATGAGAAAATTGTTGCAAAGAAAGACCTGAAACTTCCAAAACAGGTTGTAAATGTGATCAAATGCAAGAATCCCCGCTGCATCACTTCTATTGAGCAGGGTCTTGATCAGGTATTTGTTCTTGCAGATGAAGAGAACGAAGTTTACAGATGCAAATACTGTGAAGAGAAATATACTGGCAAACGCAATAAATAATCAGCAGAACCTCATATGAATCTTTACATAACCGGGAGCCATCGTTGTTCCCGGTTATTTTTATTCTATCATTTTTTCGTATACAGGAATCTTATTTGCTGAAACATCCGCCTGTATCAGATTTCCCAGTTGTAATGCAGTTAAGAATAATTTTCTATGCAAAAAAATCTCACCGACTGACGCAGACAAATTTTCCACATCAGCAGTGAGATCTCAATTTCTAATTCTTATACGCAATCAGATCGATAAGCCGGGTTATGTCATTGGGTAATCATCTGTCTAGGCCCTACGTTGCCATAAGGCTCAAGCGACCCACCTGAAAGCACGACGGGCAGCCGTATCGCTTTCTATTCGGTCTTGCTTCGAATGGAGTTTACATGTGCCCGGCCTGTTACCAGGACGGCGGTAGTCTCTTACACTGCCTTTCCACCCTTACCTCAGCAAGTGAGGCGGTTTATTTCTGTTGCACTGGTCTGGGAGTCACCTCCACCGGACGTTATCCGGCATCCTGCCCTGCGAAGCCCGGACTTTCCTCGTCTGAACCCTTTCGTCTGTTCAGCCGCGATTACCTGGTCTGGTTGCGCAAGTGCTATTCTAACACGATTTTTTTTACTTGTAAAGCTATTTTGCCATTCCTTTTATACATTGAAACAGCTTCCCCCGATAAATTCTCTCAGAATGGAATTATGGGGCACCGCCTCACTTGGAACAGGCAGAAAATAATCAAAGAATTTCAGAAGCCTTTTCGCTTCTGCATATTCCGGCTCATTTTTATCAATTCCGAACAGCAGCGGTTCTGCATAAACCTTCAGGCACGCAAGTTCATAGATCAGCGCAGAATTAAACATCACATCTGCTTCTTCCTGGAACGGAAAGATATTCTGTTCCTCTCCCCTGCGCACAGAGGGCCACCTGGCGATGGTCTCCTTCGCGGAAGTTCCTCTGGTACGTGCATCTCTTACGATCCTGCGGATCAGCCTGCCGTCAGTAGTGGGAATCCGGTTATGCTCATCAATATTCAGCTGAGTCAATGCACTGATATAGATTTTAAACTTGCTCTCTTTGGGCAGCGCATAGCTTAATTTGTCATTCAGTCCATGAATTCCCTCTATGACCAGAACATCCTCTTTTCCAAGCTGAAGGAAGTCGCCCTTATATTCCCTGTGTCCTGTCTTGAAATTAAAGACAGGAAGCTCCACGCGCTTTCCATCCAGCAGGTCTAACATATCCTGGTTGAACTGTTTCACATCAATAGCTTCCAGGCATTCGAAATTCTTCTCTCCAAATTCATCCACAGGGGTAAATTCCCTGTTCACGAAATAATTATCTACTGCGATGGGATGAGGTTTCATCCCGTGTGCAGCCAGCTGGATAGACAGTCTGTGGGAAAATGTGGTCTTTCCAGAAGAAGACGGACCTGCGATCATTACGAACTTCTTATTTCCGGCAGCTGCAATCTGGGCTGCAATTTCCGAAATCCTGCCCTCCTGCATGGATTCCTGGATCAGCAGAATATCCTGGATCTCTCCATGGGTCACTTTGTCATTCATTTCTCCCACTGTGGAGATATCCAGACGGTCTCCCCACTCCTGGGATTCCCTCTGTACATGAAAGATCTTTTCCTGGGGTCTGAATTCCGGGATTTTATCCGGTTCGGCCTGGTTCGGCAGCTGAAGGATAAATCCTCCTTCATATAAAAACAGGTCAAAATACTGAATATACCCTGTATGATTTGCCATAAATCCATAGAAATAATCTTCGAAATTCTCTATACTGTAGAGATTTACCCTGGATACTCTTCTGTAATAAAACAGCCGTTCCTTATCATACATATGATATTTATGGAACATGGCAATGGCATCATCTGTGCTGACGCTTCTCTTCTGAATCGGCAGACGGGCATCTACGATCTCATGCATCCGGCTCTTTACCTGATCAATAAATTCCTGTGTCAGCTCAGTACCGCCCTTCATTGTAAAATAATACCCGCTTCCCACTGAATAGTGGATCACTACCTTATCTATGTTCTCCTGCCCTGCCACATCATAGATGGCTTTCAGAAGGATCAGGCAGGCGCTTCTCTTATAAGTCTGATGTCCGATCGGATCACTGGTTGTCACGTATTCAATGGTACAGTCACCTTTCAGCCGTTTATGCAGTTCTCTCAGCCTTCCATCCACCAGCACCAGGATCACCGGCGCATCACCGGCACCTTCGTATTCTTTCACAATCTCACTGTAAGGGATTCCTTCCGGATATTCCTTCGTCTCTCCCTTTATTGTAACATGATACATTTTCTGTTCCATAAATCCTGCCTCCATTTCTGTTATGCCGACAATATGGTAAGAACCCGTATCACAAAATCGTGTACGGGCTCTTTACTTCTGCACTGGAAATCTTCAGCTTTGGAAAAGCCTGTTCCAGTTCTTTCTTCATCGCATCCATAAAAACATATTCTGTTCCATAGTGTCCGGCGTCGATCAGCGCCAGTCCCTGGGCAACGGTATCGATTCCGGTATGATGATCGATATCACCGGTCACGTACACATCTGCACCTGCCTTAATGGCATCTTTGATCATGCTCTTACCTGATCCTGTACAGACGGCTGCACGCTTTACTTTGGCATCCAGGTCACCATAGACCTTCACATCATTTAATTGCAGGGATTTCTTGATCAGCTGCGCATACGCCCTCAGAGTCATCTCTTCCGGAAGGTCTCCGACCCTGCCGAATCCCTGCACCTCACCGTTTCTCTCTTCAGTTACAGAAAGAACTGTCGTATTGTGCATCTTCGTATAATCTGCACTTAAATCTGCCATGCCCAGCACATCATAATTGGTATGCATGGCATAATAGACAATTCCCTTCTGGATCAGTTTTATGATCTTTCTCCCTGTAAAATTATGATTATTGATCTTCTTGATCCCGGAAAAGATCATGGGATGGTGGGTAATGATCATATCCGCTCCATCCTCTATGGCTTCAGCCAGTGTTTCCTCTGTCAGATCCAGAGCCAGAAATACATGGCTGATCTCATTGGTATCATCTCCTGTGAGAAGTCCTACATTATCCCAGTCTTCTGCTGCATCTGCAGGATACTTCTTCTCCAGCCAGGAGGTCAGTTCATATGCTTTCATATTCCTTTAAAGCAGCGATGATCGCCTGCTTCTCCTCCTCTATCTCACCTGTCCGTTTCTTGGCATCAGGCGCTTTCTTTAATTTATCAAGGATCTCATTGCGGATGCGGAGCTCTCTTTCCAGATACTCCTTCAGAACAGGGTGTTTCCGCTCCAGAAGCATACTGCCGAACCACTCACTTAAAGTATAAGGCGTATCTGCACAAATATGCTCCTTTTCTCCGGGAACGACCTTCATCATGGGATAGAATTTCCCATCTTCCAGGATCATCTCCTCCTCCACGATCTTCCACCCGATCTCCTTTATAAATCTGCGGAAATGGGGAATATCAGACTGCGGCTGCAGGATCATCTCCCGGAAACTTTCCCGGACTGCCTCACCGTCTGTGAGAATCCTTTCCATAAGAGGGCCGCCCATTCCTGCGATCACAAGCGTATCTGCCTCCCCTGCTTCCAGCTTCTCCAGTCCATCGGAAAGCCGGGTTTCTATGTACTGTTCCAGTCCATACTGTGCAATATGTTCCTGCGCCCTGGACAAAGGACCCGTGCGGACATCCATGGCGATCCCATGAGGAATGATCCCTTTCTGATACAGATATACCGGCAGATAGCCATGATCGCATCCTACATCTGCCAGTCTGTTTCCCCTGGTTACCAGGCCTGCCACTGCAGACAAACGTAGTGAAAGCTGCATAACAGGCTCCTTAATCCAGGTAATCCTTCAGCTTACGGCTACGGCTCGGATGACGTAATTTACGAAGAGCTTTGGCCTCGATCTGACGGATACGTTCTCTTGTTACATTAAATTCTTTTCCTACTTCTTCCAGTGTTCTGGCACGTCCATCATCCAGACCGAAACGCAGTCTGAGAACTTTCTGCTCTCTGTCTGTAAGAGTACTGAGGACTTCCACCAGCTGTTCCTTAAGAAGTGTAAATGCTGCTGCATCTGCAGGTACCGGAACATTGTCATCCTGGATGAAATCTCCCAGATGGCTGTCTTCCTCTTCACCGATAGGAGTTTCCAGGGAAACCGGTTCCTGGGAAATCTTCAGAATCTCACGGACACGTTCCACGGACATATCCATCTCTGCTGCAATCTCTTCCGGCGTAGGTTCACGTCCAAGCTCCTGCAGTAACTGACGGGAAACGCGGATCAGCTTGTTGATCGTCTCAACCATATGAACCGGGATACGGATAGTTCTTGCCTGGTCTGCGATGGCTCTGGTAATAGCCTGACGGATCCACCAGGTTGCATAGGTACTGAACTTGTATCCCTTGCGGTAGTCAAATTTCTCTACAGCTTTGATCAGACCAAGGTTTCCTTCCTGGATCAGGTCAAGGAAAAGCATTCCACGGCCTACATATCTTTTCGCAATGCTGACAACCAGACGAAGGTTGGCTTCTGCCAGACGTTTCTTCGCTGCCTCGTCACCGTTCTCCATTCTTTTGGCAAGTTCAATTTCTTCTTCTGCAGAAAGAAGCGGAACTTTACCGATCTCTTTCAGATACATACGGACCGGATCCTCGATGCTGACGCCCTCAGGTACGGAAAGGTCGATCTTGTCAAGTTCGATCTCCTCTTCCTCGCCGATCTTGTCAATATCATCTCCATCGTCCAGAAGCATATCATCTGCATTATTGTCTGTGATCCTAAGCACATCTACTCCACTGGCTTCCAGGAAGTCGAAGACTTTCTCCATCTGCTCCACTCCCAGCGGCTGATCCTTAAAGAAATCGTTGATCTCCTGATACTCCAGTACATTCTTTTTCTTCTTGGCAAGTTCCAGAAGTTCTACCAGTTTCTCACTGAATTTACCCATATTCATTTCCATATGTGCTCTATACCTCCATATAGTGTTTATATTTTATCCTTATTCGAAAGAAATATGCAGCTGCTGCCGCTTTCTTCCGAGATCTTCCAGTTCCTTTTTTGCTTTTACGATCTCCTGGAGCCCCTGCATATCTGTGGGATCCCAGTTTTTATTTTTTTCCTTCAGGCTCTCCTCTTTGATCCTGAGTACCGTATCCGCAAATGCACGATCCTGTTCCTGGGCATTTTCCAGGTGGATCGTTGCATTAAACAGGGACGAAACTTCTCTCTGTTCGTCACTGTCTATAAAGGAATTCAAAAGTCTTGCAGGGTTTACATCTCCCTGCGCATGCTGTTCATACAACATTTCTGCCACCTGTCTGTACAGGGGCACGATAAAGTCTGCAGGCTGGATATATTTCTCCACAGTTTCAAAGATTCCCGGATAGGTTACCAGCCAGGTAAGCATCAGTTTCTGTGCTTTCTCCCCTGCGTTCTCCTTTTTCTTCTGCTGGGTGCCTGTCTGTTTCGGCTGCACCCTCTGCTCTGCAGGCGTTCCTTTCAGCGCCAGCGTGTTCACCCTTTTTCTCAGATCCTCCACACTGATCCCATAGTTTCTGTAATCTTTTACGATAGCCTCTATATAAAGATTTCTCTCCAGCTCATCGCTCAGCTCCAGAAGCATCTGCGCACATCGTTCGAAGAACCGGTTCTGTCCCTGGGGTTCTTCCATGGAAAATTCCCTCTGTGACATATGCACCCGGAACATAAAGCTGTCCATGGCCTGTTCCAGACGCTTCTCGAATTCCTCACCACCCAGTGCCTTGATAAATTCATCCGGGTCTTTATGAGGTTTTAAATTCACCACCCTGGATGTCACTCCCGCCTCTCTCAGAATAGGAATAGCACGAAGTGCTGCACGCACTCCTGCATCATCGCTGTCGTAGAGAAGCAGAACCTCCTGAGTATAGCGCTTCAGCAGGCTTGCATGCCCGGATGTCAGCGCTGTTCCCAATGATGCTACTGCATTGGTAAATCCTGCCTGGTGCATGGAGATCACATCCATGTATCCCTCGCACAGGATCAGATAATTTTTCCTGGTTGTTCTCGCCACATTCAGTCCGTACAGGTTCCGGCTCTTGTCGAAGATCTTCGTTTCCGGAGAATTCAGGTATTTCGGTTTCCCGTCGCCCATTACTCTTCCTCCGAACCCGATCACACGATTATTCACATCCATGATGGGAAAGATCACACGGTTCCAGAACTTATCGTACATTCCGTGACGTTCATCTACATTAAAAAGTCCGGAATCCCTCAGCAGCGTATCGCTGTAATTCTTTGATTTCAGGAATTTGTACAGGTCATCGCTGAACTTGTCGGAATAGCCCAGACCGAATTTCTTAATGGTCTCCTCACTTAACCCTCTGCCTGTAAGGTACGCATAAGCTGTTTTTCCGCTCTCCCTGCGCAGCTGGTAATAAAAGTATCTGGCAGCCAGCTTGTTGATCTCCAGAAGAGCAGCTCTCTCTTCTGCCTTCTGTCTGGCTTCCCTGGAATACTCGATCTTAGGCAGCTGCACTCCTGCTCTGTCTGCCAGATGCTGTAATGCCTCCCCGAAAGTATAATTCTCATATTCCATTACAAAGTTAAAAACATTTCCCCCTGCTCCGCAGCCGAAACAGTAATACATCTGCTTCGAGGGTGTCACCGAAAAGGACGGCGTCTTCTCATTATGGAAAGGACACAGTCCGAAATAGGTGCTTCCTCTTCTCGTCAGCTTCACATACTGGGATACAACGTCTACAATATCATTCTTCATTCTGACTTCTTCAATGATATCGTCTGAATAGCGCATGTTTCGTCCTCCTTCTTCTGGTATCTGCTAATAGACTTCCCATGCTTTAGGTATGTATATCTCCCGGAATTTCTCCATGGAATACTGATCTGTCATGCCGGAGAGATAATCGCACACAGTCCGTGTTTTCTTCTCTCCCCTTCGGATCATCTCCCTGTACTCCGCAGACATGCTTTCCGGATGTTCCACATAATATTCGTATAATTCTGTCAGCATCTTCACTGCCTTATCCTCTTCCTTCTTGGCGACAGGATTCTCATACACCTGCTCGAACATGATCGCCCGGAGGGTCATCATGGCTTCGAAGATCTCATCTGACATCTTTATGGTGTCCTGCTCATAGCTGTTCTCTATGATATTATGGACAAAGGTATTTAATCGTTCCCTGGTGGTATATCCCAGAAGCATCCGAAGAGTAATGGGAATATCATCCTCTGTAATGATCCCGGCTCTCTGGGCATCATCCATATCATGATGGATGTAAGCGATCTTATCAGAAAGACGCACCACCTTTCCCTCCAGTGTGGAAGGATTTCCGCTGGTGCGGTGATTCAGTATCCCGTCCCTTACCTCCCAGGTAAGATTCAGGCCTTCCCCGTTCTTCTCCAACACCTGTGCAACCCGGACGCTCTGTTTATAGTGGGCAAAACCATCCGGATCCACTTCATTGAGTGCTCGCTCACCAGCATGTCCGAAAGGAGTATGTCCCAGGTCATGGCCAAGTGCGATCGCCTCCACAAGGTCCTCATTCAGCCGCAGCGCCTTCGCAATCGTCCTGGCGATCTGCGATACCTCCAGAGTATGTGTCAGCCGGGTCCTGTAATGGTCCCCCTGGGGTGCCAGGAAAACCTGTGTCTTATCCTTCATCCTGCGAAAAGCCTTACTGTGAAGGATCCTGTCTCTGTCCCTCTGATATACAGTACGTACATCGCATTCCTCTTCCTGCCTCTCCCGTCCCCGGGAATGAAGGCTGTGTGCTGCATAGGGGCTTAATAGCTCCAGTTCTCTCTGTTCCATGCTTTCCCTGATGTTCATAAGCGATACCTCCACAGGCTGACAAAAATGTTAACCACAAAATACCTCTTATTAATTATATTCTACACAAAATTTCAAATTCCTCTTTTTTTCAAAAAAAAATTGAAATTTTTTTATTTTTTTACGAAAAAGTGTTGACATTAAGTTTCACTTTTGGTATAGTATCATTTGTCGCGAGGGAGAAGATAAAGAATCCCACAAAATGCGATATGCGGAAGTGTCGGAACTGGCAGACGAGCAAGACTAAGGATCTTGTGAGCATTGCGCTCGTGTGGGTTCAAGTCCCATCTTCCGCATTGAAAAATGAGGAGCTGTGTGAATTCATGGTGCCTTATTTTTTTTGCTTTTATTTCGAATTCTGTCTGCTACAGGCCCTCCGGTCAAGGGGGGCGCTGTGGCATATAATCCTGTGCTTTCATTGGTTTGGCATAATAATATCCTTGGGCTTTATTACAGCAGAAATTATGAAGCATTTTCTTCTGTTTCTGGTACATCATACAGGTCTCAGTCTGCGTGAGAGGTATTCCCGTCATGGCCAGATCCTGATCATCAATGAATTCCTGTCAGTTCCCCTGTATCTGCATCTGTATAGGACACTTTAATTTAATTCTGCGATCCGGCTCACTGCCACATAAATTTCCTGAATCTTATACCAGGTAAGATAATCCACGATCCCGGTCTGTCCCAGTCCGAAAATCCCCTGAAATACCCGGACTGAATTTTTCGTCTGTTCTCCATAGATTCCGTCTGCGGTCACAACAGGAACTGCCGGATATGCCTCGGCTATGGTATTAAGCTGTTCCTGGATCTGCAGGACTTTGCTCCCTGAAGCACCTGTATCTAAGTCATATCCCGGCCAGGAAGCCGGAATCCCGGACACAGCTTCCGCAACATTGATATACATATCATTTCCGTAAAAAGCCCTCAGGATCTCAATAGCCGAATATCCCTGATCTCCCAGCGTCTTGCTTCCCCACTGGGTCATCCATCCACGGCTTCTGCACTGCACCTGTTTCCCGTCACAATACTGAGTCAGGATCGGCTGCCGCACATCCGGTCTGGAAAGATAATTTTCAAACAATTCATCCACGATCCGGTCAATACTGTCAAAAATATTTCTGCCGTAGATCCATTTATGGTCATAGGCCGTAGAGGAAGTGATGGTAAAATCATATCCTTTGTTCCGGTACCATTCCGTATATACACGATTCAGGGTAAAGGACATGATCGCCAGAACATTTGCCCTTATTGTGTCATCAGGCCAGGTGGCATAGATCTCACTGCTTGCCACATTTTTGATATAATCCCTGTAAGGGACATAATAATTTTCTGCTGAAGAATCCCTGACAGGGCCGTCATGTACTACGATATACTCAGGTACCACTACCTTGCTCAGAACGATCTCCCCAGTTTCATTTACAGGCTTGATCTCTGCTTCCTCGATCTTCGGCGGATATTCATAAAACAATGTATGCGGCGGGATCACCACACGCTCATAGCTCTCTCCCGGTTCACTGGCTTCCAGAGCGGCAGGCTGCCTGGACAATACATCCGGAAGTACTTCACTGCCTGCCACTTCCTTTGGCTCAAACCCTTCTGCCTGGATCTGTACCGTATATTCTGCATAAGGCTGCTCCTCCACCGGTTCCATACTGTATTCCAGGGGCGGTGTCTTCAGTTCGATCACCGGCGTTCTTCCCGAAGAATCCGTAACCACCTCTTCCAGAACACTGTCCGGTGCCCCTGTGTAGGAGATCCGGACTCTGGCATTTTCCACCGGCCGGTTATCCGCCCTGTTTAAAACAGTCACCTGATAACGGCCTGTATCCACATTTTCCTGCTGCATCCTCATCTCTTTATAAAAAGCCATACAAGCTCTCCGAAATACTTCTTTCACATCAGCATATGCGCCGTTCTTCCCGGTTGTTACCTTTTTCATTTCTGTCAAATACAAAAAAAGAATCCTGCTTGCAGGATTCCATTCTTATTATTCTTTCTGATACATACGGTATCCATCTCTTCCTGCCTGTTTCGTCTCATACAGAGCAATATCTGCATTTTTGTACAGATCCATATAACAGGTTCCATGTTCCGGCGCGAAGCAGACACCTACGCTGATAGTCACATTTCCACCTTTCAGTTCAGGGAAATGGATCTGACGTACTTTCGAAACCAGTTCCCGTATACGGATATCAGCGATCTCCCTGTTCTCTGTCCTGCGTATGTAAACTACGAATTCATCTCCGCCGATCCTTCCTACCACATCTTCTTCCCTGAAATGTGCTTTCAGGATCCTGCCAAATTCACTCAGCACCTTATCTCCTGCCATATGTCCATATCTGTCATTAACTTCTTTAAACTTGTCCACATCCAGGATCACAAAAGTTCCCTTTTCTGCTGGATTTTCATCCCGGATTTCATTGATTCTCTCTTCTGTACTCCGTTTATTATAAATTCCGGTCAGGCCGTCTGTCTGTGCGCTTTTAAGCAATGACTCGTTCTGTTTCCGGTTCCTGTAGATAATATAGAATATCAGAACCAGTACCAGCACACAGAAAACTCCCATAAATACGCTTTCATCCCTTTTGATAAAATCATAGGACTTCTGTGCAGCAGAAACAGGGATCACATAGCAGATCATCCAGTCATTCATTCCCAGCCTGGTATATGACAGATACTGGTCAGAACTTGTATCTGTACCGTTTCTCATTTTGATCAGCCCGTCTCTTCCCACTGCGAAATCCGCTTTCACGTCCTGGAGTTCATTTACTCCCAGAAGTGTTTTGCTGTCATAGAATTCAAAGAAATTATCTCCATAGGTAATCTTATGATAAGCCGGTTCCCCGTCGTAGGCGATGATCTCCCCTTCCATTGTAACGATCAGACTGTAACCTGCACCGTCAAAAATATCGTCAAACAGCATACGGCTTAATGCAGTTACATTGTAGGAACCACCCAGTACTGCTGCCACCTTTCCGTTCTGGTAGACCGGAACACTCAAAATCACTCTGGTTTCCTGATCCACACTGCTCTCCAACGGATCACTGAGTGTTTCCTTTCCTCTTATAGCTTCTTTGAAATAAAGCCTCTCGGCAACATTTTTCACCGCACCGTTGTCATAATGGGAAGTTCCGTCAGCCTCGATGAGAGCTGTACGCTCAAAATCCGTATTCTCACATATTGAAACCAGCATGTCCATATTCTCATCGGACAAAAGATCTTCGGATTTTCCCATCTTATCTGCAATGCCATTCAAAAATCCATAATGAATATCCAGGATCGACAGAATATGGTCACTCTGTCTGGAAACATTACTGGTCATGGTCACCTGGGAATTCTGGTCAACAGAACGCTGCACTTCGACAAGGAAAACACCCAGGCTGGCTGCTACGGCACAGATAAACACAAAAACAGCAGTAATATAATTACCTGTCACATGATTATTTTTCTTTTTCATCTTATGAAGTTCCTCCATATTTTGCTTATTCACATTATATAGAAAAAATTCAAAAAATTCCAGTGGTTCCCTGTGACGAAAATGCAAAAAAAACACGACAATTTACTTTCTTCGCAAAATGTGCCGTGTTTTTCTATATAATACTATGCTTATTTAAAAAATCCTTAAAATATCATTATACATGACCACTACCATCAGCACCATCAAAACCATCAGTCCCGCAAAATGAACCATACCTTCGATCTGGCGGTTGATCGGTTTACGTCTTACTGCTTCCACAACAAGGAACACCAGTCTTCCTCCATCCAGCGCTGGAAATGGCAGAAGGTTCATTACACCCAGATTCGCAGACAGCAGAACTGCCATATTCAGCATGTTCATCCACAGCATGACTGCGCCTTCACTTTTGCTCTGCTCATAAGTGGTGCCAATTGCATCCACCACACCTACCGGACCGCTCAGATCGTTTACTCCAAGCTTTCCTGTACACAGTTCTTTCAGGCTAAGGACCGTAGTGCGGATCATATACTTCACTTCCACTGCGCCATAGCGGATCACGTCCAGCCCTTTGGCCTTCTGGCAGTATATATTATAGGTAAATCCAGAATCTGCAGTCCTGTACTCCTTCGGAGTGATGGATGCATGATATTCCAGGCCGTCCCTGGTATATGTCAGTTCTACCGGATCTCCGGTCAGAGGGTTCTCCTTGATGTAATCCTGATAATCCTGGGCATTTCCGATCTTCACACCATTGATGGAAGTGAGCACATCTCCCTCCTTCACACCAGCATCATCCAGAGGCATGCCCTCCATCACGGACTCCACTGTCATGGCCGTAGTATCGTCTCCTTTGAAATTACATCCCAGAAGGTATCTGACATTTGTATCTGACTGATAAGAGATCTCCTTCTTCTCTCCGTCACGTTTCACGGTAAGCCTGACAGTATCTCCCTCTTTCAGTTCATTCATGTAGGAATACACATAGATGTCTTTTCCCAGATCAACATGATATCCCTGATAACTGGTGATCACATCTCCCTCTTTCAGGCCTGCCGCTTCCGCTGCTGATCCTTCCTTCACAGAAAGTACCGTAGACGGTTCATACCCCACCACGCCTACAATGATCACGGACAGCACAAACGCCATGATGAAATTAAATACAGGTCCTGCAGCCACCACTGCGATCCTGCCCCCTACCGGAGCACTGTTAAAAGTCCCCGGTTCGTCTTCTTCGTCCGTATCTTCCCCCAGCATTGCACAGGAACCGCCGATAGGCAGAAGTTTCAGGGAATATCTGGTTCCGTTTCTCTCTGTACTCAGGAGCCTTGGTCCCATTCCCAGGGAAAATTCTGTAACTACGATCTTGTTTTTCTTTGCCAGAAGAAAATGACCCAGTTCATGAAACAGGATAATTGCACTGAATATGATAATTGCAATAATGATCTTCAATCTACCACCTGCCTTCGATCCATTGATAAGTTTCTTTCTCAATCTCCAGGATCTGATCCAGATCCGGATTCTCTGTTACTGTATGTCTGCTCATAGACTGCCCGATAATCTCATAAATATCCAGAAAACCAATCTTGCGCTGCAGGAATTTCCGTACAGCCAGCTCATTGGCAGCATTAAAGACCGTCGGCATACTGCCGCCTCTGGCAGATGCTTCGATTGCCATAGGCAGTCCCTTAAATGTTTCTCTGTCCGGTTCCTCGAAAGTGATCTGCTTTAACATATGGAAATCCAGTCTGTCTCCCGCCAGATATCTACGTTCAGGATAACATAGTGCATACTGGATCGGCAGGCGCATATCCGGAGTTCCAAGCTGCGCCATCACTGCACCGTCCTTAAATTCCACCATAGAATGAATGATGCTCTGAGGCTGTACAACCACCTGGATATGATCCAGATCCACATCAAAGAGCCATCTGGCTTCCATGACTTCCAGACCTTTATTTACCAGAGTCGCAGAATCCACAGTGATCTTCTGGCCCATTACCCAGTTCGGATGCTTTAACGTATCCTCCAGTGTAACTTTCTCCAGATCTCTGGTTTTCTTTCCTCTGAAAGGACCGCCGGACGCAGTGATAAGCAGCTTATGGACTTCCGCTCTCTTCTCTCCGTGAAGTGCCTGGAAAATGGCACTGTGTTCACTGTCCACAGGAAGGATGTTTACTCCGCACTCTTTTGCCAGCGGCATAATAAGATGTCCGGCTGTTACCAGTGTTTCTTTGTTTGCGAGGGCAATGTCCTTTCCTGCCAGGATTCCTTCCATGGTCGGGCGGATACCGATCATTCCCACAATGGCCGTTACCAGAATATCAGACTCTTTCATCCGGGCAAGCTCGATCAGTCCTCCCATCCCGCTTACGATCTTTACATTCAGATCCTTCACTCTTACAGCCAGATCTCTGGCAGCTTCGTCCTTCCAGACTGCCACCAGTTTCGGGCGAAACTCCCTGATCTGCTCTTCCAGCTTCTCCACATTGCTTCCTGCGGAAAGTCCCACTACTTCCAGATCCTCATTGGCACGGACCACATCCAGTGTCTGAGTTCCGATGGATCCAGTTGATCCCAAAATTGCAATTTTTTTCATCTTTTATACCTCTATCATTATCACAGACAGGAAATAGATCACCGGTGCAGTAAAGATCACACTGTCAAACCGATCCAGGATTCCTCCATGTCCTGGTATCAGTTTCCCGTAATCCTTGATCCCCTGATTTCTCTTGATTGCAGAAGCAGCCAGGTCTCCTACCATGGAGATCAGTGCTCCCACAGCGCAGATCACTGCATATTCCAGAATCGGTCCCTGGGTTGCAGCTGCATAGATCACGCCCAGAAGTGCAGCGCCCGCTACACCGCCAACGGCTCCCTCTACAGATTTCTTCGGACTGAGTACAGGAGCCATCTTATGTTTGCCGATGAGCATTCCCACGCAGTATGCACAGGTATCGCAGCCCCAGGAACATAAGAAGATCAGCCATACATGGAATTTTCCTCCCGGAAGTGCTCTTGTCAGGTAAATAAAGGACAGCATCACCGCCACATAAACAATTCCGAACATTGCCGGCATTACCTGCTTCGCTTCAAATTCAGGATAAGTAAACACATAGACAAACATGATCAGCACCAGGCCGAAGATGATGGCCAGAGTTCCATATCTCTCGAAGTCAAGCAGAACTGCCACATAATAAATCGCTGCACCTGCATATCCGGCATATACCAGAAGATTGGCCTTCTCGTCCTGCACCTTCATAGCCTTATACAGCTCACGCATTCCGATCAGCGAAACCGCCAGCAGCGTAAAAAACAAAACATATCCGCCGCTTATGATCGTTGCCAGAGCGATGATCACCAGCAGGATTCCGCTTAAGAGTCTTGTCTTAAACATCTTTTATTCCTCCTTTACCCCGCCGTATCTCCGGTCTCTCTGATTATATTTCTCGATGGCCTTGATCAGCTCTGCTTTATTGAAATCCGGCCACGCCACTTCTGTGAAATAAAATTCTGTATATGCCATCTGCCATAACAGGAAATTGGACAGACGCAGTTCTCCGCTTGTACGGATCATCAGATCCGGATCAGGGATCCCTGCTGTATCCAGATAACCGTCAAATGTATGCTCATCGATTTCCTCAGGCTTCACTTTGCCGTCCACAGCATCCTGTGTCAGCTTCCGGATTCCTCTGAGGATCTCATCCCTGCTTCCGTAATTTAAGGCAATCTGAAAATAGATCTCATCGTATTTGGATGAATACTCTTCCAGTTTCACAATGCTGTCCTGAATATCCTGGTCAAATGCAGAGATTTCCCCGATCACACGGACACGCATTTTATTTTTGTCCGCAAGCTTGATACATTTTTTCAGATAACTGCGGAACAGTTTCATCAGACCGTCTACTTCTTCTTTGGAACGTTTCCAGTTCTCTGTGGAAAAAGCATACACAGTTACATATTTCACTCCAAGTTCTTTCATATAGTCACAGACTGTCTCCAGATTGGCGCAGCCCTTCATATGACCGTAGCTTCTGGGCATTCCCTTGGCTTTCGCCCAGCGTCCGTTGCCATCCAGGATGATCGCAATATGATTCGGTACGTTCATGGTTTCTCCTCGCTTTTTGTTCTTTCTGCCGCTTCACTGCCTGCTCATAACCGGATGGCTGTTTCACAGTCCGGTTAAACAAGCTTAAAAGAGAGCCCGCATAATGGAGCTCTCTTCTACGTTTCCTTATACGGTCATGATTTCCTTGCTCTTTGCATCTACTGCCGCATCAACTTCTTTGATATATTTATCTGTGCTCTTCTGGATCTTGTCTTCAAGCTCTTTGATTTCATCCTCAGATACGTCCTGTTTTGCAAGTTTCTTGTATGCATCATTTGCATCACGACGGATATTGCGGACTGCAACTTTGGCGGCTTCGCCTTTTTTCTTAACGTCTTTTACCAGTTCTTTACGACGCTCTTCTGTCAGTTCCGGAAAAACAAGACGGATCACTTTACCGTCATTGCTTGGATTCAGGCCGAGATCAGAAACAAGGATTGCTTTCTCGATTCCCTTGATCAGACTGGATTCCCATGGCTGGATCTGGATCATACGTGCTTCAGGAACTGTAATATTGGCAACCTGCTGCAGAGGTGTCGGTGCTCCGTAATAGTCTACGGTAAGTTTGTCAAGAATATGCGGATTCGCACGTCCTGCACGGATTGTAGCAAGCTCGCTCTCCAGGCTTGCCAGTGTCTTTTTCATTTTTTCTTCATATTTCTGAATTCTTTCATCCATAAGGTTAATCTCCCTCTCCTGTTTATTTTACATTTACCAGTGTACCGGCAGGTTCTTTCCTGAAATAATTTACCGGTAGGCCGGCAGTAACTGTTTATATCATTTCCAGACAGCGTGTATTACACAGTTACCTTTGTGCCTGTAAATTTACCATGTGCCGCATTTACAATGCTGTCCTTCTCATCCAGGGCAAATACCAGCATAGGCATTTTCTGCTCCATGCACATAATAGATGCTGTCAAATCCATGGCAGCCAGTTTCTTTGCAACTACTTCTTCGATGGAAATCTCATCATATCTTACAGCATTCGGATTTACCTTCGGGTCACTGTCATAGATTCCGTCTACAGCTTTCGCCAGAAGGATTGCTTCTGCCTCGATCTCCACTGCACGAAGTACAGTAGCTGTATCTGTAGAGAAGTATGGATGGCCTGTTCCGCCTGCGAAGAATACGATCTTGCCCTGTGCGAAGCATTCTTCAGCTGCATCCTTGGAATACAATCCTGTAAAAGCACCGCATACGAACGGTGTCAGGATCTGAGTCTTCAATCCCAGGTATCTGCAGATATCAGATACATAGATACAGTTCATGACAGTAGCAAGCATTCCGATCTGGTCTGCTTTATTTCTGTCGATGGTCTCACTGGTACGTCCTCTCCAGAAGTTACCGCCGCCGATCACGATACCGATCTCCAGACCTTCCTCAGACAGCGTACGGATCTGTTTCGCTACTTCAATGACTGTTGCCTCGTCAAATCCGGTCTTTTTTGCTCCGGCGAGAGCTTCACCGCTTAATTTTAATAATACTCGTTTCATATTGCTTTCTCCTAAAGTTATTTTATTGTTATTGTAACTCTATTCTACCATATTCCGGAAACAATTTCATTGCCATTTTCATCAACTGTTGTAGAAACTGTGAAATTGCTGTAATAATGCAGTCCCATCTTTCCTGTTTCAGGATCGTCTTCGTAATCGCTGCCTTCAGGATCGCCGCATGCACTCTGCAGTGCAGACAGAGACTGACCGATATACTGTTCTGCTGTAGAGATCATGTCATCAGAATCTGAAGGATGATTTGATGGATCACTTGGCGTATCCGGCTCCTCAGGTGCCTCTGTCGGGGACGGATCCTCATTGTTGCCGCCTCCGTTCTGGTCATCCTGTCCTCCATTCTGATCATCACTGCTGTCGTTCGGAACCGGCGTCGGTGTCCCATATGTCTCACTGTCCGAGCTGCTGTCATCAGAAGAATCATTGCTGTCATCCGTCAGACCCAGACGCTTCTTCACATCATTAAGAGTTGATACTTCTTTCTTCGTACTTCCCAGAAGATATTTCGCATACGGAATGGAATCATCTCCTGATGTATCCATACATAATGTGATCTGTGAAACTGTAGGCAGCGGAATATCCCTGAAGAAGCATTCATTCTTCTCTTCATCTGTATAAGTAACACGGATGTCATACGAAGTAACTGTTTTTCCGTCACTGTCCTTCTGATCTTTATTATAATAATACAGTGCTTTGTCCTTGTCCTTCAGTGTAAACTTACCATTTACCAGATCACTTCCCCAGGTATCATCGGAATCATCTGTATCGTCTGAAACATGAGGACGGACATAGATTGCAGCAATGTCATCTCCTGTGCTGTTTACAAAGACCACCTTGGATGCGGTGTCTGTTTTCTCTCCCATAATATTGGTAATATCATCCTCTGTGGATGTCTGCATATTTACTACTTCCGGTGCCTTCGTTGCCTCAGGAGTCGGGGTAGGACTTGTCTGAACAGTCTCCTGGGTACCCTGTTTCTTTCCGCAGCCTGCAGCTGCTACAGTCATAACAAGCATTCCTGCAAGTATCAAATAACGTTTTTTCATAATATATTCCCTCCTGTATCTGGAATATCTGTTTCATTTATTTACATTTCTGTATTTCCAATGTTTCAGAACTGCAAAAGCTGACTACAGCCTGGCAGTCCGTAATTACTTTTTCTCTTATATCAGTTTCCTATTATTACAGAGTCTGGAAAACTTGTCAACCGGACACTATCTGATTTCATACAAATTTTAGACTTTCAAAGTTTGGTATTCCTGTATTCATTTGCAGAAATTCCTTCATTTTTCTTAAAAACTCTGGAAAAGTGTGTCACATCGGTAAAACCTACCAGTTCTGCAATATCTGCCAATCTGTAAGCCGGTTCCTTCATAAATTCCTTGGCATGACGGATACGGATGCAATTAAGGATCTCTGAAAAAAGGATGTCCGGTCTTTCCCTGCGTATGACTTCCAGGCCTTCTTTGCCGTTACAGGCAGTTGCTGCGATCCTGCAATGATACTGTTCCCATGGCAGAAGTTTTGACAGTCCTTCCACGATAATCGGTTCATCATCAATAATAACCACTTTATACATAAAAATCCCCCGTTTTTCCCATTTCTTATTATTACACAAAAGGGAACATCCCCTGTAACCAGCGGATGCTCCTTTTTATGCAATACCTTTTATTTCATTTTTCAGATTTCTTTTTATCAACCCTTAACAGCTCCGGCTGTCATTCCCTTGATGATGTATTTCTGTAAGAAAACATATACGATAATGACCGGAATAACTACCAGCGAAACCGTAGATGCCATCAGTCCATAGTTTGTTCCCTCTTTGGATGTAAGCATCTGCATCAGTCTGGTGATCGCCCAGAACTTCTTATTTCTCAGGAAGAACATCTGTGTAAACAGATCATTATAACTCCAGAGGAATGAGAAGATCGCTACTGTTGCAAAGGATGGTTTCGTCAGCGACACGACCACTTTGAAAAATGTCTGGAATGCGTTGCTGCCTTCCATATATGCAGCTTCCTCAAGTTCGATTGGAAGACTCTTAATGTATCCTGTCAGTACCACGATGGCAAAGGGTTTCCTGTTTTTATAAATATTTGCGCCCATGATTATTCATCTGCATTCTGGGACTCTGCATAAATCTCAAATCCCTGTGCTACTGCATCTGCTGCGCTCACTTCGCCTGTTACGATTGATGGCATACCGTCAAATGTAGGAACGCGACACTCACCCTGGAAATTATCCTGTACTGCAGCTGTATATGATGTTACTTTACTTCCGAAGTCAATTGCTTTTACCTGAAGACTGTTCATGACAGATGCATCAGCTTCCGGTGCATCTTTCCAGATTTCTGCATTTCCCTGGGTAACGATGTTCTTTCCGTCCAGCACAATTTTTACATTTGCGTTGTCATAAAAGTGCAGAAGTGATTCAAAGCAGTAATTCAGGTTCAGTCTGTGTACAAGCACCCCCTTAGTATGTAGCCTGGCGCGAATCGCTGATGGCACTGTCGATCCGTTCGATGCTGTTCTGATTATCCATTTCAAGCTGCGCTGCCATACGTTCCAGACCCGTCTTCTCCTGTCGGTCTGCCATAATATGACCCACAAGTGCCAGCATCAGCGCAAACGGAAGCACCCAGTATAACAGGATCATGCTTACCATCTTCCATTTGACGGATGTGTTCTTTCCTCTCTTCATAATTTCCCCCATAATTTATAAAACCTTTTCTTATATAGACAGAAAGGACTGCCATGCTACTCTGGCAGTCCAATGTCATCTCTTCTTGGTCATATTTATTTTATTCCGCAAGTTTCATCAGAAGTTCTATACACTCTTCCTCTGATATAACTGACGTATTCAGGCAGATATCGTAATTTTCCATTTTTCCCCATTCACATCCTGTATAAAAATTATAATAGCCTCTTCTCTGGCGGTCTTTATATGCAATTCTCTCAAGCGCCTCTCTCTGAGAAAGATTCTTATTTTTCTTGATCCGTTTAATACGGTCTTCCATATCAGATGCATAAATATACACCCGAAGCAGCTGGTTATCATCTTTCAGAATCTGATCTGCACATCTTCCAACAAAAACACATGGGCCTTCCTGTGCCAGACGTTTTATTGCTTCTTTCTGCGCATGAAACATTTTCTCCGGAATCGCCAGATGTTCTTTATCCTGTGATTCTTCTGACATCATTACTCCGATTGCATAGAGAAGACTGGTCTTGCCTTTAAATTCATCAATGATCTCCTGGCTGATTCCGTATCTCTCTGCTGCTTTCAGTAAAAGCCTGCTGTCATAAAAGGGGACTCCCATTTTTTCTGAAAGCAAAGCTGCAATGTGTCTTCCACCGCTTCCATACTGTCTGCTGATCGTGATTGTTTTCATAGGGCACCACTCCTTTCAGCTCATCTGCCCGAAAATGAATTGTTATTTTTTTATCTATCAATTATGATTATAGGAATTTTCGAATATTATTGCAATATCTATCGAAATTTTCATAACATTTCACAATTTTAAGCGAAAGGATTTGGTAATATTGTTAGTACAGGTTCTTAACTTTGAAATCGCGCTCTGCCTCTCTTCTCTGATCTTTCTTCGCGATATCCTGTCTCTTGTCATAGAGTTTCTTACCTCGGGCCATGCCGATCTCTACTTTTACCAGACTGTCTTTGAAGTATACTTTCAGAGGAACTAAAGTTAAACCTTTTTCTTTGAGCTTTGCTTCAATTTTGTTGATCTCGTATCTGTGAAGCAGAAGCTTACGGATTCTCAGCGGGTCTTTGTTGAAAATATTGCCTTTTTCATAAGGACTGATATGCATTCCGTAGATATAAACCTCTCCGTTCTCTACACGGATAAAGGATTCCTTGATGCTGCATTTGCCCATGCGCAAGGACTTCACCTCTGTTCCTGCAAGGGCAATGCCGGCTTCATAAGTATCTTCTATAAAATAGTCATGAAATGCCTTTTTATTATTGGCAATCAGCTTCATTCCTTTTTTCTTTGCCATGATATCCTCCAAGCCATTATTATTTCATTCTTGTTAATCAGTAATTCTCTTCGTCATCCCAGACATTGGAAACCAGCTCAAAATCTACTGTCTTGAGCATCTTATCTGCATCCGCCACGCGGACACGGACTTTATCTCCAAGTTTGTAAACTTTCTTCGTCATCTCACCGCGGAGTTCATAGGTTTCCTGGTCGAAGACGTAGTAGTCATCGCGCAAAGTGTTGACATGCACCAAGCCCTCTACTGTATTTGGGAGTTCCACATAGAGTCCCCATCCGGTAACACCGGAGATAATTCCCTCAAACTCTTCTCCCAGATGATAGGACATGTATTCTGCTTTCTTCAGCTTGTCTGATTCACGCTCTGCCTCATCTGCACGGCGTTCACATACACTGGACTGTCTTGCAACTTCATCCAGAATTTCCGCATAATGCTCAGTTCTGCCCTCACGCATCAGTCTGCCTCGTAAGTTATCCTTGATGATCCTGTGGATCTGCAGGTCAGGGTAACGTCTGATCGGAGATGTGAAATGGCAGTAGTATTTCGCTGCCAGTCCGAAATGGCCACTGCATTCTGTGGTGTATTTCGCCTGCTTCATGGAACGCAGTACCAGACGGCTGATCATTGCTTCATTGGGAAGTCCTTCGATACTTTCGATGATCTGCTGGATTTCCTTTGGTGTGATCTCTTCTTTTGCTTTCTGAATT
>OLNC01000571.1_pt1 | contig 33696 bp, 40 predicted proteins | sample 1672011 | NCBI WGS metagenome assembly OLNC01 (sample SAMEA3136636, study PRJEB25190) | human gut metagenome | biome: human gut; feature: human-associated habitat; material: faeces | place: Austria | collected 2013
AAGGCATCTTTTTTCTGATGATGTACGAAAACAGGGTAGTAGTCAAAAAGTTCGGAGATACGCCGAGAGATATGACATGGTGGGAATTCTACCAGATAACCATGGACGTTTTCGGGAAATCGGCAGCAGGAGCAAAGACCTGGCAGAACTATTTCGGAGGGGAAGATGATGAGGAAAAACCCGTATTGGACAATGAGCCAGGAGGAGAGGGAACTGCAACAGAAATCCATGAGCCAGAGAATGACGGTGGAACAGTTGGAGAAACTGGCACTGATAAGAGCCAGGAGGAAGAAAAAGGAGGCATGGAAGATCATGGAGACACTGATGGAACAGGAACAGACCAAGAGGAAGATGACACCGATGGAGAAGAAAGCGGCCAAGCAGATTGTGAAGAACCTGCAGAGAGGGCAACTGAACAGACAGGAGCGGAGAGCCATGGAGAAGAAATTGCGCCGGCGCAAAAATCCGCGGAAACACTAGAAAAAGAGGAGGTTGAGGACGATGAAACCGGAGAAAACCAAAGAGACGAAACAGATCAAACAGCAGAATCTGAACCGGAAATGGCCGAGAGAGAACAGACAGAAGAAACAGAAGTCATAGAGGCGGTATATGGTACCAGAAAAGAGTACATGGACAGGCTGTCAGAGCAGGGAATGGCGGAATACATGGCAGATGAATACAAAAATCACAGGTTGCTGGCATCAGACTTGGCGTTTGTATGGAATTTGCACAGGTGGTTAAACGAAAAGGTTGACCGGTACGGGAAGCCGGTGGAGGTAAACGAATGATAAAAATGACAAGGGTTTATGGGAATGCTTTTGTTCCGAAAGAGTGTTGTACATTTACAAATCCGACAACAAGCGAGGGGAAAATGGAAATAGATGATATAAACTTGCCATGCGGAAATGGATGCAACGGGGGCTGCGAAAAATGCGTAATACAGAAAATAATGAATGAATATGCAGAAGTTACGGGACAAAGCAGCGGAAATAGACATTGCGAGGAATGTGCATATTTCAAAGAGGTCAGAAAAGGACCACGAGGAGGAAAAAGAGGAATATGCAGGATACTAAAGCCATCGGAAATAAGGACAGGTAGAGGGGTAGCTTGCAAAAGGTTTCGGGAGGACAAAAATGAACAAACGACAGGCAAAGAAACGGTATAAAAAGATACATGGATGCAATCCACCAAAAACAGCGCCAGAAAAGTGGAGACAGGAGACACAGAAAACCGTGAAATTACATGATTTCGATCCAGAAACACTGCGAATGGCAGTAGATGAAATGAGAAAAGCATTCAATGAGGCAGGAGAAACAATCCAGAGGACAGCTGAGAGTTTCAAGAAAGCATTCAATGAGGCAGGAAAGCATCTCATCGACATGATTGATGAGGCATCCCGGAGACAGATGAAGAACCGGGAACACAGAGAGTAATCCGGATCAGAAACCGATATACATTTGGCGGAGACGGGAAGCAGGTGACTTTGACGGATAGCGGAAAAAAGGAATAAAAGCAATTCGGGAATGGCTGAAAGAGGAGGTTTAGATGAATAAAGCAATATTGATCGGGCGTCTGGCAAGAGATCCAGATGTAAGAACATCACAAGACGGGAAAATGGTAGCGAGATACACGTTAGCTGTCAATAGAATCAATGATCAGGCGGATTTTATCAGATGTGTCGCGTTCGGAAAGAGCGCAGAATTTGCCGAGAAATATCTGAGAAAAGGAACGAAGATTGCGGTAGAAGGAAGAATTCAGACAGGGAGCTACACAGATAGAGACGGCCGAAAAGTGTACATGACGGAGGTGATCATAGAAAGACAGGAATTTGTTGAGAAAAAGATAGACGCCGAAAGAAATGAAGCAGCATTTAACCAGAAAATGACAGAAGACGGCTTCATGAATATCCCGGATGGAATCGATGAAGAATTGCCATTCAGCTAAGGAGGAAGAAAGATGTTTTTAAACAAAAAAGTATTTAAGAGATTAATGACACAGGCGTATAAAGAGGGTTTAAAGGTGGCGATGAGCTTTGACGGATGGCTATATCTAGCTGGCCGGTATTGGGAAGTGAGCATTAAAAAAGGCTTCATCCCAAAAGAAACACTAGGCGATATTATCGCATTGATTGGAGAGCTTCCGGCACCAGGAGAAAGGTTCTCGGCGTCAAAAGAAGGGAACCAGATAGAATTCGACAGTAAGTCAGAAGTAAGTTTGGAGCCTTTCAAAAACAAAGATACGTTGGCTGTCACAAATATAATTCTCATCGGAACGGCAGGGACACAACAGAGAATCCTCCAGGATAAAGAGGATGGCGATATCTACGCCGTGAATAATGTATTTATCAATATTATCAACAACGCGGAAATTATGGAACAAAAAGGCGAATATGCCGTGAATGAACCGTTTTATGAAAGATGTTCGGGCGTCCTCTGGATGAATAACGTGTGCCGGTTGCATGCAGCATTTAGAATGGATCGAAAGAATGACAAGGTATTTGAAGCTTTGAGAGGGTTAGACATCACGCCGGAGGCAGAGAATGAAGCATAAAAGCATACTACATCAAAAGGACGGGACGTGCTTTCTGTGTATCATGTTGGACGGAAACGAGATGATACACAGGACGATACATGAACATCACATATTCGGCGGGCCGAATCGTTCACTGTCTGAAGCGGAAGGACTGAAAGTGTATTTATGCCTCAGACATCACATAGACGGGCCGGAGGCAGTACACAATAACATCCGCAACATGCGGTATTTGCAGCAGATCGGGCAGCAGGCTTTTGAGAGTACGCATTCAAGGGCGGAATTTATGCAAAAGTTTGGTCGGAACTACTTGGAGGACGAAGAATGATGATTTTTACAGTACTCGCAGTGCTCACTGCCGTTACTGTTTTGTTAATATTCGCAAAGGACAACTCAGAGGCGGAAAGAGAGGAAAAAGCAAGAGAGGAATACATGAAGAGCGTTGAAGAAGCTAAAGAGCAATTAATCCCCGAATTAATGCGAAGCGAGTGGATAATGTCGGGAAAAACGCCGCAGCAGGCGGATGAACCGGTAAACGGAACTTGGAAAGAATGGACGATGACAAGATTTATGAAAGTGGACTGAGGGAGAAAGAATGATCATACGCACAAGCCCACACGAGTTGATTGATATAACGATTGGTGTGGATGCAAAAATGAAAAAAGATATGCTTGAATGCAAAGGAGCTATTGATAGCCATACGGGACTGAAAGAATGTTCATCATGTTCATGGGATACCTTGAAAATAGCGGGGGGTTAGCGTTTGTACAATGCAGAAGGTCAGAGATGCGATAAAAGACAAATATGCAGGAGATGAGACCAATGCCGAACGTAAGACCGATCAGTGAAAACCGGGACATCTGGCGCGCACGGCAGCAGAGCTGAAGAAGAAAGTAGGTATTGATTTTATAGAACTTTGGCAGGAACAGGAGGAACGAAAATGAAAATGGATATTGATAGTTTTGGAGAAAACATGGATAAAATCATGAAGGATAATGATATTGATGGTTTTCGTGAAATTATGGGAAAATTCCTGAAGGAAAATGATATTGATGGTTTTTGCGAAATTATGGAAAAATTCCTGAAGGAAAATGATATTAAGGTGCTGATAGAAATGCCAGAAGGGGCGCTTGAAGCAGAAGTTAAAAATAACTGCGGGATACCTGGTATTGTTGATTTATATCTTCTGCTGAATGTATTGCCGTCCGTATTCGAATGTACTTTCGAGATGGTCGGGAACGATAATAAGTATGATCAGAGATATCTCGTTTACAAAACGATGCAGGCGGTTGAGTATAAGCTTATTGAACAACTTGGCTTATAGGAGGATGGTATGGAAGATATGATTCTTACTTTTAATGATGACGGAACATTAAGAAAATATAAAGAGCCGTACGCAACTGTTTACTATGCTACAAAAGAAGACTTTGAATTCATCGAAAAAGCAGTTGAATTCTACAAGAAAATGCAGTGGATCCCGGCTGAGAATCCGCCGGAAGTTGACGAAGAAGGTTACAGCGAATATATTCTTCTTAATTTTGTAAACACACCTATTTGCGAAATCGGCAAATACATTGAAGACGGAGACGGTGGAGGTGCCTACTATGTCGGTGACGATGAAAAATCTTGCTTGAGATATGGATTGTTTGTCGATGCATGGATGCCACTGCCGGAACGATACAAAGGAGAATGATTATGCTAATGCCAAAGGTAAAAGCCAATGAATTTAAGAAGTTTGGATTCAAAAGATGTAAAGGGATTCCAAAAGAATCAGAATGCTACTATCTTTGTATTGCAAGAGGATTAAAAATGCTGTTTGTCAGTGATGTGTGTTTTTGCGTAGATGATTGGCATGAGAATGACCCAAGAATACACAAAAGGGCTAATTGCCATTATAGCGATCGAAGAACAGTATTAGATGTAGTGTATGATTTAATCAAAGCAGATATGTTGGAAAAGCGGGTGGAGTGATGAATTATGCAATATATGACGAAAAATGCATAGTCGATAATCTTAGTCAATTTAGTGAGCTGTTAAATTACACTGGGCATCAATTTGATTCTCCGTGTAAAGATTGTTGTTCGCTTGAAGGGTGCAAAAATTTCTATTTGGAAAAACTTGCACCCTTCATGAGACAACCTATCGTATATGGACTTGGTGTTTTGAAATACCACACGCTCCGAAAAAACAATGATAGTCTGCCTGGGAAAAGCCCGCTTGATATTACACGCTATCTTGGTTGTAAATGGTGCTAACGGATGAAGAATATGAAAATAGGTTTGATTGATGTAGATAATTGGGGGAAAACAAACAACCATTTCCATAATCTTCCTTTGATGAAAATATCTGCTTTTTATAAAAAGTACGGCTGTTACGTAGAGTGGTATGATCAAAGCAGACGTTATGATGTTGTATATATGTCAAAGGTTTTTTCATTCTCCCCCGAACCCTTTTCTGAAATAAATGCAGATGAGGTTATCCGTGGCGGTTCAGGCTATGCGATAAAACTGATTGACGGAAAAGAAGCGTTTGACAAAGAGAATCACTTGAATCTGTCTGCTCAGATTGAACACATATACCCTGATTACTCATTATACGGAATAAAAAACACTGCTTATGGTTTTATGTCAAGAGGATGTCCGCGTGGTTGCAGTTTTTGTCATGTGCAAGCAAAAGAGGGATGCAGATCACACAAAGTAGCAGACCTTTCAGAGTTTTGGAACGGTCAAAAGAATATAGAGTTGCTTGACCCAAATACTTTTGCTTGCTCGGAATGGAAAGACATCGTAACCCAACTGATTGAATCAAAAGCACAAGTTAACTTCAATCAAGGCGTCGATATTCGTATGATGACACCTGAAAGAATAGAGCTGCTGATGAAGGTGAATACCAAACACGTTCATTTTGCCTGGGATAGATACCAAGATCGTGACTTGATTGTTCCAAAGCTCAGGCAGTTTAAAGAAATAACAGGGTGGAATAGGGGCAAAGTTACAGTTTACATACTCACAAACTATGATTCTACCATGCAACAGGATTTAGAAAGAATAATGTTATGTCGTGAATTGGATTTTTGCCCATATGTCATGAGATATGATAAAGAACATATAAAACGAGGTGTAGAAATAAATGCACTTGCCCGGTGGGTAAATACAAAGATGATTTTTTGGAAGTGTCCCACATTCGAACAGTATAAAAGCGATATTAAGAAAGGATTGTGGAGGTAAACGTACAAAAAAGTGAAGGATATGAATATTGTCTGAATTGTGGGTGAAAAATTGATCGGGAGGATGATAAGAATGAGCTATATTGATGATAAAAGATATGTGCTTGCACATACAGACCGGAGAGCACTTCTTGAACAGCTTGCAGAAGAAGCAGTAGAACTGTCACAGGCAGCATTGAAGCTGATCAGGGCTGAAAAGCTTTCCAACAATCCGACAGCGGCCAATGTATCAATTGCATCGGAGCAGCTAAATGAAGAGTTAGCGGATGTTCTGGTGGCGGCGGATGCGATTGGTGTCCCCATTTTGGAATCATGCGATAATTCAAAATGGCACAGATGGGCGGCAAGGATTAAGAAAGAGTGTGAAATGTAGCAAGTGAATAACAATTAACCGGGGACGGCATTGTGCTGTCCCCGGTTTGAGTGGGAGGGGATACCGATGGAAATGCCAAAGAAAGAAGAAAACCACAGAAAAATAGTCTGGCTGAATAAGTACCGTGCAGCTGTCCGGGAAGAGCAAATGATCCTTGATGAAATTCAGCGACTTCGAGAAGACAAAATGTTTCCGTCAATGGTCATGGATGGTATGCCACATGGTTCTGATCACAGTGATTTATCCGCATACATGGCCCGGATGGATGAACAACTGACCAGACTGAAAGAATGGCAGCTTGAAAAAGTCCGATTGTATGAGAGCATATCAGACAGGATCCGAAGAGTGGAGGATGATAACCAGAGAGCGCTGCTAATGTGCCGGTACATAAAGGGGATGCGATGGGAGGATGTGGCCAGTGAATTGGGGTACACATGGCGATGGACGCATAAACTACATTCCAAGGCTTTAGATGCTATAGATATCAAAGAGGACATAGAAAGACAGTATTAATCTATGATATTATTACGATGAGGTTTTCGGGAAGAGACCTTGTGGCATACTGGTTCATTAATTGAATCCCTCCTTTTGTATATGGACGCCCGGTTTGACTGGGCGTCTTTTTCATGTCGTCATAGCTCAGTGGTAGAGCAGTTGCAATGCAGACGGTCGTGGGTTCGATTCCTAATGGCGACTTAAATATCAATGAATGAGAGGTGGTGAGGCTTGGCCAGAGCACCAGATGAAAGAATAGAACAAGCAAAAACGATGTACCTGCAGGGACGGAAGTTGGTTGAGATTGCAAGCCAACTAAATCTACCAGAAGGTACGGTCAGAAGATGGAAATGCACCCATAAATGGGATAGCGAACGTTCGGATAAAAATAACGAACGTTCGGATAAGAAAAAAATAAAAAAAAGGAAGTCGTCTGAAAGAGAAGTCGAGCAGGTGATAGAAAACCCTGAATTGACCGATAAACAGCGGCTTTTTTGCATTTACTATAGCCGGTGTTTTAATGCCACGAAAGCATATCAGAAAGCATACAAAGCGGATTACCCAACAGCAGCGGCAAACGGACCGAGGATGCTAGGAAATGCTAGAGTAAAAGAAGAAATTTTAAGCCTAAAAAAAGAACGCCTTAACAGAGAATTCTTATCCGAAGCAGACATCTTTCAGAAGTACATAGATATTGCCTTTGCGGATATCACAGATTTCCTTGATTTTGGAACTGAAGAAGTCCCAGTTATGGCATTGCACGGGCCTGTAAAAGTCAAAGATCCAGAGACAGGGGAGGAAAAAACGCTGACAAAAATAGTCAATACCGTACGATTTAAAGCTTCAAGTGAGGTAGACGGTTCTATTCTGTCTGAGGTCAAACAAGGAAAAGATGGAGCCAGCATTAAATTGGCGGACCGGATGAAAGCACTTGCTTGGTTGGCTGCCCATATGGATATTGCCACAGCGGAGCAGCAGGCGAAGATAAATCAGATTAATGCTCAGACGGAACTTCTCAAAGCGAAAGCTCAGTTGGATGATGAAGAGGAAGCGGCCGATGACGGTTTCCTTGAAGCTTTAAAGGGAACTGCCGCTGATGATTGGTCTGAGGAGGCCGTGCAGGATGAAACGGATTAAGCGATTCTTTCATTTTCAGCCATTCTCAAGAAAGCAGCGCAAAGTCCTAAACTGGTGGACAGAGACATCTCCGGTTAAGGATTACGATGGCATTATCGCTGATGGCGCTATCCGTTCCGGTAAAACAGTCAGTATGTCGTTATCGTTTGTGCTGTGGGCCATGACGACATTTAACGGCCAGAATTTTGCCATGTGTGGCAAGACGATCGGTTCATTCAGACGAAATGTTTTATTTTGGCTGAAACTGATGTTGAAATCCAGAGGATACAGAGTTGCGGATCACAGAGCCGATAACTTAGTTGTCGTATCCAGGGGCAGTGTTGAAAACAATTTTTACATATTTGGTGGTAAGGACGAACGTTCACAAGACCTCATCCAGGGTATTACTCTGGCCGGGGTCTTTTTTGATGAAGTTGCTTTGATGCCTGAATCTTTTGCTAACCAGGCAACTGGCCGTTGTTCTGTCGATGGCTCAAAGTATTGGTTTAACTGCAATCCGGACGGGCCGTATCACTGGTTCAAGGTAAATTGGATAGATAAATCTACTGGTTATCTGGGAAAGATTAAAACAGAACAGATAAAAGCGAAAGCAAAAGCCGAAGGAAGAGATCATGGATTAAAGAAAATTCTGTATCTCCATTTCACCATGGACGACAATCTGAGCCTGTCTGAGGCCATTAAAGCCAGATACCGTTCAATGTATACGGGCGTGTTCTATCAGCGCTATATCAAGGGCTTGTGGGCCATGGCGGAAGGTATTATCTATGACATGTTTGAGAAGGAAAAGCATGTCAGGAATATCCAGGCTATCCGACAAAAGCTCATAGACGGGAACCGGTATGTCAGCTGTGACTATGGTACGCAGAATGCAACGGTTTTTCTGTTGTGGAACAAGGGTGTTGATGGCGTGTGGTACTGCATCCGGGAATATTACTATTCCGGCCGAGATCATGGCAAACAGAAAACAGATTCAGAATATGCTGACGACCTTGAGCAGTGGCTGGACGGCACAGAAATCAAAGCAATCATAGTTGACCCTGCTGCCGCTTCTTTTATCGCAGAGTTGAGAAAACGAGGGTACAGGGTACTGAAAGCAAAGAACGATGTAGAAGACGGCATCCGCCTGGTATCAACGATGTTGAACCTTTTAAGAATCGTCTTTGCGGACAGCTGCGAGAATACCATCATGGAGTTTGGCTCGTATATCTGGGATGCAAAGGCGGCAGAATACGGCGAAGACAGGCCGGTGAAACAGCATGATCACGCAATGGATGCAGTGAGATATTTTGTTTTTACGATACTTGGTAATAAACCGCATCTGAACAGAGTGAAAGGAGGAATCTAACATGATAAGAGTACCGGCAGGAACAAAGATGACGCCGGAGCTTCTCGGAGAGTTGATAACCAAACATAAAACGGAAGTAACCAACCGTTATCAGAAATTAAAGGATGCTTACGAAAATCATTATGAAATATACGGCCTTCGGCCAAAACCAAGCTGGAAGCCCGACAACCGGATCTCGGCCAACTTTGCAAAGTACATCGTTGATACAATGAACGGCTTTTTTATTGGTATCCCGGTAAAGGTCAGCCATGAAAAAGAGAATGTTGATAATTATCTGGAATTTCTGGACAGTTACAATGACCAGGACGACAACAATGCCGAACTTTCGAAAATGTGTAGTATTTATGGCAGTGCCTATGAAATGTATTACGTGGATGCAGTTGGCAATATCGGCATTACCTATCTATCCCCAGTAGAATCATTTATGGTTTATGATGACAGCGTATTGGAAAATCCGCTGTTTTTTATTCGCTATTATACAGATTCAAAGAATGCTGAAAAGGGCAGTTACGCTGATGAGAGAATCGTCCGGCATTTCCGTCTGGAAGGTGGCTATCAATGGACAGATGAAGAAAAGATTCATGGTTTTGACGGTGTACCGGCCGCTGAGTACATAGAAAATGATGAACGCATGGGCATCTTCGAGAGTGCGCTGCCGATGATCAATGCGTACAACAAGGCCATTTCGGAAAAAGCCAACGATGTTGATTATTTTGCGGATGCTTATCTGAAAGTTCTGGGGGCGTATCTGGACGATGATAATATCAAACATATCCGGGATGACCGTATCATCAATTTTGAGGGCGATACAGACAGGGTCATTGTTGAATTCCTGCAGAAGCCAAATGGTGATACAACACAGGAGAATTTAATTAACCGCTTGGAGAAACTTATCTTTAATATCAGCATGGTTGCCAATATTTCTGATGAGAATTTTGGTACAAGCTCCGGCATTGCCTTGAAATACAAGTTACAGAGCATGAACAATCTGGCCATGACGAAAGAACGAAAGTTCAGAAGCGGTATGAACAAAAGATACAGTCTGATTTTCAGTAATCCGGTCAGTCAGACACAGGGGATCAAAGCAGATGACTGGATCGGTATTAAAATGCGCTTTACCAGAAACTTCCCGGCAAATGTAACTGAGGAAGTAGAGAATGCGAAGAACCTGTCTGGCATCGTATCACAGGAGACACAGTTGTCGGTATTGTCTATCGTTGACAATGTCAGTGAAGAAGTTGAAAAGCTGGATAAGGAACAGGCGAAGCTGCAGCAGGACGCCGTAACGAACATGATGTTCGCTAAGGGAGTAAATGCCCATGACGAGCAGTGAGTATTGGAAGAAGCGTGAGGCAGATGCTCTGAAGAGCTACCAGAAAGATGAAGAGGCCTATTACGAAGAGATACAGGAAATCTACGCAGACATGATGGAGCGTATCCAGAAGGAAATAGACAGCTTTTATATCAAATATGCAGTCAAAGAAGATATCAGCATGGCCGAAGCAAAAAAGAGAGTTTCACAGTTGGATATCAAAGCTTATGCCAGAAAGGCAAAAAAATATGTCAGAAACCGTGATTTCTCCGATAAAGCCAACGAGGAGATGCGTCTTTACAATGTGACCATGAAGATTAACCGTCTGGAAATGTTAAAGGCCAATATTGGTCTGGAACTGGTCAGCGGCTATGATGAGCTGCAGAAATATTTTGAGCAGACACTGACGGACAGAACACTGGATGAATTTAAAAGGCAGGCGGGGATTCTTGGTGAGACCATCACTGATAATGCGGAAATGGTTCATTCCATTGTGGATGCCTCTTTTCATAATGCGACATTCTCTGATCGTATCTGGATGCATCAGGATGTATTGAAAAATCAGTTATCCAGTCTCGTGCAAACAGGGCTGATTCAGGGCAGAAACCCCAGACAGCTTGCTGTGGAGCTCAGAAAGTACTTTAATGTCGGCATTGGTAATTCTGAACGTCTGATGCGCACAGAGCTTGCAAGAGTCCAGACGGCAGCTCAGAAGCGGTCTTTTGAAAAGAATGGCTTTGAAGAATATGAGTTTATTGCCAATGGGACAGCCTGTGAGAAGTGCGCCGGATTAGATGGCCAGCACTTCAAGGTCACAAAGATGATGCCGGGAACCAATGCGCCGCCAATGCATCCGAACTGCCGATGCTCAACCGCTGCTTATCAGGACAGTGCCGAGTATGAGGCTTGGTTGGACTTTCTGGATAAAGGTGGAGGCACTGAGGAATGGCAGAAAGAAAATAGTATTGCAAAAGGAAGCAGAGATGCTATAATGAAATCGAAGGATGCTATTTTTTACGAAGGTATTCCAAAGAACTGGAAAAAACTTGACAATCTTGATACATCGCTTAAGAATGTTAATCCTTCATATTCTCAATGGAATATTGCATATAGGCGGAATTGTGCGAATTGCGCTGTCGCTTACGAAATGAGAAAGCGTGGGTATGACGTTGTTGCAAAGCCTGTAGGCAAAAATCATTATTTACAGCGTTACCCAGAAGCAGCTTGGAGTGAACCAGATATTATCGAAACATCTGGAACAGGCCTCAAAGATATAGAAAATACTATGCTGACTTGGCCTGAAGGAGCACGTGCTGAAATTACAATTATCTGGAAAGATAGTTTGGAAGGCCATGTGTTTATCGCAGAAAAGGAAAAGAAAAAAATCATATTTCTTGATGTACAATCCGGCCATATATATGATGAAACTATTTTTGAGGATGCCGAAGAGAATAAAACAAGATTTTGGAGAATTGATAATATTGAAACTTCTGATAGAGGCATTACTGCATGTGAGGCGGGTGATTTCTAATGAAATTTTTAAAGGCTTGCGAGTCTGCAATGAAATATTTTAAGCAACAATATGGGGATATCGGATTGGCATCTGTTATGGATATTGGCGAGAATTGGCTGTTTAGCGGAAAAAATGAGAACCAGAATATTTTGTATGGAAAAGAAAGTGTAATTGTGAATAAGACAACAGGTGAACTACAACCGTTCTTTTTATCAGAATATCCAAATTACAAAGTCTTGAAAAATGCTGTTAAAATAGAGGTGCCTGAACAATATAAATGAGGGGATGATACTATGGAAATTTATGATTCACACGAACGGGCATTGTGGGAAAAGGTAAAGCCGTATCTTGATGGATGCCATTTAAGAGCTGATGCCCCAATGGAAATAATCGAAGCTGATAAAGAACTGCATGAAATAGCATGGGATTTGGACCGTATGCAGTAACTGTTTTCGAAAAGGAGTATGATATAACATGGCAGGAACTACAGTAAGGTCGTATTTAGATGTTGTTATTTCACGTCCGGATATGACACCGGAAGAAAGAGAAGAAGAGCTTCAGCGTCTAAAGGAAGAATGTGACAAATTAACAGATTGGCCACCGATTTATTAATGCTATTAATTCAGGAATAATCTGATTAATTCTGGGAAAGAGAGAAAATGGCTCAAAATGATTATTTTGTAATTGTTTACAGGGTATTGAAATATCTATATGATTGCCTGAAAGCTGGTAATCAGCCAGAAATCGCATACCTTACGGCGTCAACATATAACATCCCGGATAGCTACTGGACGTATATTGTGATTAGCTTAATCAGTGAAGGGTATATAAAAGGCATAGCTATGACGCCAACGAAAAACGGTGTGGTTTTTGGAGATTTGCAGGATGCTGTTATTACACCGAAAGGGATAGAATATTTATTCGAGAATTCACTGCTTGAGAAAGCAAAGAAGACCCTGAAAGATGCAAAAGAAATGATACCGTTCATATAAAACGGTGAACAGGAGATTGTAAAATTGAATAATTTGAAAAATGTTGGATAGTACCACCAGTCAATTATGGCCGGTGGTATTTCTATACCCATTTTTAAGAAAGAGAGGTTGAAGAAACATGATTATCACAGGAATGGCACATTTTCAAAGTGTGTGCAAAAAGAAGATGGTGGAATGGTACACCAAAAACACCGCCGATTGATTTATCCAATGTTTTTGTAGTATGGTCCTGTAAAACGCTGCAGAACTATAAATGCCTGGTGTCCACTACGGTAAGTGGTGATGGCATCTATGCAGAGTACACTTACAACGGTGATAAGCAGGAGCTTTATGAGGATGTATACGGTAAAATAACCAATACATGTCATACAGAAGAATAGGAGATAGTAAATCATGAAATTCAAAGAAGCGTTTAAAGAAATGAAATCTGGACTCGCGGTAAAATTACCGTCATGGGCTGGATACTGGTGGTGGGATGAAGAAGCTCAGACGATTCTCATGTACACCAAAGATGGCGGCTGTCTGGACATTAGAGAAACACAGAATGTGGAGTATACGCTTCAGAATATCCTTTCAGATGAGTGGATTTATGCTGATGGCCGAAACTGTCCGATTCTTGGCGGAGAGGCAACCTTTTCATTTGGAGAAGCAATTAAATATCTGAAACGTGGCATGAAGGTTGCGAGAAAAGGTTGGAACGGAAAGAAACAGTACATCCAGCTCGCCACAGGGATTTCATATAAGACTGCCGATAATAAGATTGTAAACTGTGAACATAACGCTATCGGTAATATGGCCATTGCGTTTGTTGGCACATCTGGTGTTCAGATGGGATGGCTTGCTTCTCAGGCCGATATGCTGGCAGATGACTGGGTGTTCGCAGAATAGAAAGGCGGTGATCCATTCATCTCCCACCGGCAGGGAACAGCCGAAATGAAAGGATGTGGTGAACGTTGATTGATGTAACGGTAAGAAAAGACCGATTGACCGTGTCTGGCCATGCCGGTTACGCTGCCAGAGGTGAAGATATTATCTGCGCAGCAGTGACGGCATTGTCCGGAACACTGGTTAAATCACTTGATGATTTAACAGAAGATAAAATTGAATACGATATTCAGCTCGGATGGGTTGATATAAAATATGGGAATTTATCAGAGAAAGCAAAAGCTCTGATAGATTCCTTTTTTATTGGCATCTGCTTAGTTGCCGATGAATTCCCAGGATATATCCGGATATTGCAAGAGACAGGCCCAGGCACGGAAGGCGGTAAAAGCTGTGGAGTAGTCAGGCGTGGCGACGTTAAACTACGGTGAAAAATATGAGCAGGCACGGAACTCATAAAAAGCTGTGGCAGATGACGAAAATCTATAAAGTGAGGTAATTTTTATGAAGAAAATGAAATGGAATCAGTTCCTTTTGGCAGGACTTCAGTTATTCGCTGAAGATGGCGGTAATAATGATGGCGACGGAGCAGACGGCGGCGCAGGCACTGAGGGTGCTGCCGGTAACTCTTCCGGAGCTGGCAGTGATGGCAAAAACGGCAGTGGGCCAGAAGGCAAAGAAGGAGACGGGAAAGAAGCAAAATACACAGATGATGATTTAGATCGTATCCTCAACCGGAAGTTTGCGGAGTGGCAGAAGAAAAAAGACAAAGAAGTGGATGAAGCAAGACGCCTTGCTAGTATGTCCGAGGAAGAGAAGACCAAACAGAAACAGGCCGATATGGAAAGACAGCTGAATGAGCTGCTTTCTGAGAAAAACAGGTCTGAGATGATGGCAACAGCCAGAAGTATCCTGTCAGAGCGTAACATCCATGCAGATGATGCTTTAATTTCCCTGATTGTGTCAGAGGATGCAGAGAGCACCAAGAAATCTATTGATGCATTTGCCAACATGTTCCAGAAAGCTGTCAATAAAGCTGTCAAGGATGCTTTAAAGGGCGAACCGCCAAAGACGGGCACAGGTAAGGGCGGATACACCAAAGAGGATATCTTAAAAGTGGCCAACCGTGCTGAGAGACAGAGACTGATTGCAGCGAACATGGATTTATTTAAGTAAAGGAGAATGAGAATGAAGAAAAGACTCAAATTAAGCGGTCTTCAGCTCTTTGCAGCTGAGGAAAACACAACAAAGACAACAGATCTCGAACCAGCGATTTCTGTGGATTTCACGAGCCGTCTGCAGAGCAATATCACAGAACTGCAGAACCTGCTTGGTATTACGGACCTTGACCCGATGACCAGCGGTTCCACCATCAAAATCTACAAGATGGAGCAGGTCAATACACCGCAGCAGGTGGGCGAGGGTGAGACAATCGGCCTGACAAAGATCCAGCAGACACTGGCCAGAACAATTGAAATGACACTGAAGAAGTTCAGAAAACAGACAACTGCTGAAGCTATCCAGAGAAGCGGCAGAAATCTGGCGATCAACAAGACAGATGAGAAGCTTGTTTCCAGCATCCAGAAGAGCATTAAGAAGGATTTCTATACCGTCCTTCTGACAGGTACGGGTACAGCGTCCGGCACAGGCTTGCAGGCAACACTTTCGGCAGCTTGGGGTGCTGTGGCGAAGTTCTATGAGGATGAGGATGCAACACCGATCTATTTTGTTTCCTCCGATGATGTGGCTGAATACCTAGCGACCGCACAGGTGACAATGCAGACAGCGTTCGGCATTTCTTACATTCAGGACTTCCTTGGTCTTGGTACGGTCGTTATCGCACCGTCTCTGACAAAAGGCAAGCTTGTTGCCACAGCGAAAGAGAATTTAAGAGGTGCTTATGTTCCGGCACAGTCCTCTGATCTGGCACAGTCTTTTGGTCTGACAGCAGACTCTACAGGTCTGATCGGCATGACACATGCTGTATCCTCCGATAATGCAACTATCGATACACTGATGTTCAGCAGCGTTGTATTTTATCCGGAGCTTCTGGATGGTGTTATCGTTGCAACGATCAAAGCGGCTGAGGCAGCTTCTGCGGATGCTGCTGCCAAAAAATAAGGAGCAGATGAATGATGGCAGCACTTGAGGATGTAAAGCTTCTTCTTGACATTTCCCCTGATGAAGAGGATGCAGTGCTAGACAGGAAGCTGAATTTGATTATCGGTAATGCCCGGAGGCAGGTGCTGTCTTATCTGCCCTCCGAGACGAAGGAAGTGCCGGAAGAGCTTTCTTACATAGTTACGGAGATGGCAGTGGCCAGATTTAACCGGATCGGCAATGAAGGGATGTCTTCGTATACCCAGGAAGGCGAGAGCATCACCTATGGCAGTGATATCTCGCCGTATCTGACAGCTATTCAATCCTGGAACGAGAAGCATGGTACAAAAGGGCGGGTGAGATTTCGATGAGATATAATACACCGCTCTTTTTTGTATGTGCCGGTAAGAAAGAATATGATCCGGATGCCGGTGAATGGAAAGCAGAGGCCGAAAACCGTGTGAAACGATGGGCCAACGTTACGCACATGTCTGCGGAACGGCAGCAGGCCGTGTTTGGCGATATCCGGTCAGACCGCTATGTCATACGGTTGCGGAGACCGTTTAAAGGCACTTTTGATGCTGTTGAAATCGACGGTGTAAGGTATCTGGCAGATACAGAGCGTTATCCGTCCGACAGACAGAGTCTGGTGGTGGTAAAAAATGGCTGATTTAAAGGTGACCGGACTGGTCGAGCTGGCAAGGGCTTTAAAGAAAAATGTGAAGATGGATGATGTGAAGATGGTTGTTCAGAAAAACGGTGCTGACCTGCAGAGGACTATGCAGCGGAAAGCAGATTTCAAAAAAGGCTACCAGACCGGTACAACAAAACAAAGTATCCGCCTGAATATCAAAGACGGCGGTTTTACAGCGGAAGTTGAACCAACAACGGAATATTCACCTTATCTTGAATACGGTACCCGTTACATGGAAAAGCAGCCTTTTGTGAAACCAGCGCTGGCGGAAATAGAACCGAAGTTCAATTCAGACATGAGAAAGCTGGTGAAGTGATGAAAACAGCAGAACAGGCCATTCACGACTGCCTGTGGAAGTATCTCGCCGCAAAGCTTCCGGTATATGAAAGCAGGCCCATGAAGGATGTCGGCTATCCTTTTGGCGATTTCGAGGATTTTTCTACCGGGTATCTGGCCACCAAAGGCCGTGCTTTACCCCAGATTACAGTGAATCTGAATATTTGGGATAAGCATGAGAAAAGAAGCAATGTTTCAGCTATCTGCAGTCGTTTGATGGATTACGCCAGAGGCCTTGAAGAAGCTTATGGTTATAAAGTGTCGCTTCGGATCAGCGACAGCACATTTACAATTAACGAAGACCGGACTGTCACCCCGTCCATATGGCGCGGGATGGTGAGTCTGGTCTTTGACATTTTATGAGAAAGGATGAAATGAATGGGAGCAATTAAAGGCAATAAGATTGTTTATTTGTATCGTCTGCTGGCAGATGCCAAGACGATGGCGGCGATGGCACTGGCATTCCAGACAGAGAACGGCCGTACAAAGTCTAGAGATTCTGATACCGTCGTGACGAAAGACGGCCCGATCAGAGTTCCGGGCGATATTGAAACAGAAATTTCTGCAACCGCACTGTTTGCAGATGAAAACGATGAGATGATCGCAAAACTTGAACAGGCCATCGACACAGGGGAACGTGTGGAGATCTGGGAGGTTAATCTTGCAAAGAAGGGCACAAGCGAAAATGCATCAAAATACAAAGGAAAATATTTCCAGGGATATGTGACAAGTCTTGAATTGTCTTCCAACGCCGAAGATCATGCAGAGGTTTCTATTGACTTTGCAATCGAAGGAGAGGGCAAAGACGGCTATGTAACAGTTACTGCCGAACAGGAAAAGGTTGCATCCTATGTATTTAAGGATACAACACAGGAAGCAGAATAGGAGGATTGATTAAATGATGGAATTACAGATTAAAGGACAGGTTTATCAGTTTAAATTCGGTTTTGGTTTTATGAGAGAAATCGATAAGCAGCAGACAGTAAAGGCACCGAACGGTACACAGCAGAATATCGGTTTCCAGACAGCTGTCGGCGGTATTCTTGACGGTGATGCCCAGGCACTTGAGGACATACTTCTTCTTGCGAATAAAGGGCAGGAACCGCGTCTGACTGCAGATGTACTGGAAGAATACATCGAGGATGAAGAGACGGATGTTGATGCGCTCTTTAATGGGGTGATCGATTTTTTAAAGAAGAGCAATGTATCCAAGAAAAAAACGCTGAATCTTCTGAAACAGGCAGAAGCGATGGGGCTCATCAGCCAGTAAGCTTCCAAGAAGTGTATGAAGATGTAGCGATTAGCTGCTTCAGATATCTGGGGATGAAGAGTCTTGATGAAGTAGATCGGATGACCATCCGCGAATATCGGTTGTTGATGAAAGCAAATAATCTGAAGAATGTTGACCGCGATTATCGGGTCCATCAGCTGGCATGGCTGACAAATGCTGCGAGAGCGACTAAAAGCGCAGGCAAGGGCAAAAGGCGTCCTGTCTATGCAAAGTTCTCGCAGTTTTTTGATTACAGAAATGCTGTCAGACAGGCGCTTGGAAAGAAGAAAAGAAGTCGGTTTGACGGTATCGGCCACTTGCTGAAAGGAGGTCGATAATGGGAGATTATTCAGTAAAAGCCGTCTTATCAGCGGTTGACAGAGGTTTTACCTCCACGCTCAATAACGCGGGTCGCAGCATTGATACATTATCTGGAAAGATTTCTTCCGGTCTTGGTTTCGGCATCCTGACGGGCATTGGGCAGAAGGCTTTTGATACTATTGCAGGCGGTGCGAAATCACTGGTCTCATCGGTTGTCAGTACCGGTATGGCATTTGAATCCTCTATGTCAAATGTCCAGGCTTTAAGTGGTGCCACCGGTGCGGATTTTGAAGCCCTCAGTGAAAAAGCACAGGAAATGGGTGCAAAGACAAAGTTTTCCGCATCAGAAGCCGCTGATGCCATGGGCTACATGGCCATGGCCGGATGGGATGCCAAAGACATGTTAAACGGTATTGAGGGTGTCATGAATCTGGCGGCAGCCTCCGGAGAAGATTTGGCATCTGTTTCCGATATAGTAACGGATGCCATGACAGCTTTTGGTCTGGCAGCTGATGGGACGACAAAAGGCGTTGCAAATGCTACATACTTTGCGGATACTTTGGCCGCAACGGCAGCATCAGCCAATACTAATGTCGGTCTGATGGGTGAGACATTCAAATATGTCGGCACTATGGCCGGTTCTCTTGGCTACAGTATTGAGGATGTGTCTCTGGCTATCGGCTTAATGGCAAACCGAGGCTTAAAAGGTTCTATGGCCGGTACATCCCTCAACAGTGTCATGACCCGACTGGCAACCAATACCAGCGGTGCCAGAGAAGCTATTGAGAAGTTGGGCGTTAAATTCTACGATTCTAGTGGTAATGCCCGTGCCCTTGGGGATGTCATGACAGAACTGCGTGACGCAACCAAAGGTATGAATAATGAGCAGAAAACCGCGTTGGCCAATACGGTAGCTGGTATGGAAGCTCAGAAAGGTCTGCTCGCTATCCTGAATGCTACCGACGATGAATACAACAGTCTGGCAGACTCAATCAATAATTCCACAGGAGCCGCACAAAAGCAGGCAGATGTAAAAATGGACAACCTGTATGGCGATGTCACTATACTGAAATCTGCCTGGGATGGATTAAGCGTCGGAATCTATACCGCCGTCAATGCACTTGGCAACTCTAAAGACGGCCTCGGCGCTATGCGAAGTGTTGTCCGGTCTGTAACAGATGTCGTCAATAAGGCGGCAGATGCCGTTGAAAATCTGAGTAATGCCTATACCACATCTGGTTTATCCGGTGTTGTTGCCGAGGTTAATAAGATGCTGTCCGGCACAAGTGACGGTGTCAAGAACGTTGGCGCTGCTATCGCCGGTATCGGTGCTGTCGTTGGCGCAAGTGCATTCTTTAACAGTGGTACATGGTCTGCAGTCAGTAAAGGTATTGGAGTTGTAAGTGGTGGTTTTGGCGGGCTTGTTTCGAGCGTTGCTTCATCAGCAGCAGGATTCAAAAGCAATCTGAGCAAATTCAGCATAGATTCAGTTGGAAAAGGTATTCAAAAGAACATCCGAGGCATGCGAAAAACTTTCAAAGGGTTTGGCGCAAGCCTGGATGAATTCGGCTTTTCAATTGCCGATTCGATGAGTACGGTTTCATCCAAGTTTACTGATTCCGGCATAAAAATATGGGAATCGCTTTCTAATACAGGTTCGAAGATATCATCCTTCGGCAATGGCATCGGCAAGAGCATGAGCAAAGGTGTCAAAAATGCGACATCGGCGCTGAGTTCAATGTCATCCAAGGCAGCAACCATCCTGAAGCCATTTTCGATGGCAGGCTCTGTTGTTGGAAAGGCACTTTCAACAGTTGCCGGTGCAGCTGTAAATCTTGGAGTGAAGACAGCTTCCGGGCTGACCAAGATTATGGGGCTTGCCTTAAAAGCATTGATGCCTGCGGCACTGGTTGCGGCAGCGCTGGCCGGAATTGGACTTTTGTATTCTCAGTTCGGTACCCAGATCGACCAGATGTTATCAATGGCCCAGGCTAAAGGTCCACAGATCATCACAAATCTGGTAAATGGCATATCAAGCCGGCTTCCGGATTTGATTCAGCAAGGCGGTAAACTTGTATCCGATCTCTTAGATACGATAACCGCTAATTTGCCGGCTGTTTTAAATGGCGGTGTTACATTGGTGCAGTCGCTTGTATCCGGTCTGATCAGCGCACTTCCAAGTCTTGCCACATCAGCAACTAATATGATATCAACGCTGCTCGTGGGCATTGCATCCGCACTGCCATCTCTGATCGTATCCGGTATGCAGCTGCTTCTTGCACTGGCACAGGGTATTGCCAATAATCTGCCAACACTGATCAATTCAGCGGTTACAGCTATTTCGACATTTGCTCAGGGATTTATACAGAATCTGCCGACAATTCTGACGCTGGCCGCTCAGATTATCGGTACATTGGCACAAGGTCTTATCTCGGCCATCCCTCAGTTGATATCAGCCATTCCACAGGTTGTTTCATCCATGATCGATACGATTATGTCAACGGATTGGCTGGCAGTAGGCAGTCAGATTGTATCCGCTATTGGCGAAGGTATCTTCGGCGGTCTGTCAGGTATCGGCGGTAAGATCGGAAACTTCTTCGGATCCATCAGTGACTGGTTCGCAGGTGGTGAAAAAGGTGGCGAGAGTGTCACATCAGGCAGTGTATCTTCTATCAATGCCGGTATTCCGCAGGTATCTTCTGCAGCTACGTCTATGGGTACAGCCGCAACCAGCGGCGTTGCATCCGGTATGCAGAGCAGTACAGGAACCGTCACATCTGCAGCACAGAGTGTTGTGACATCTGCGACCAATACATTTTCAGCAGCTTCCGGAACGGCCATGACGGCAGGCTCATCAATCGGACAGAGTTTATCATCTGGTCTGCAGGGAAGTGTTGGAAGTATCAATAATGTCGCATCCACAGCTATGAATGGATTTAATGCCTCATTGAACACCGGCGGTGCAACAGCTGTCAGCAATGCCGGGAAAATTGCCAGAAACATCGTCACAGCATTTAAACCGGCAATTACAGGTGCACGGACAAGCGGTCAGACTATTGGCCAGAACTTCGCATCAGCGATATCATCTAAGTCCGGAGCTGTATCTGCTGCATCCAGACAACTGGTGAGCACTGTTCGTTCAGCATTATCTAATATAAGCACGTATCAATACGGTGCTTATATTGGGCAAGGCTTGGCAAATGGTATATGGAGCCAGCTTGGCAATGTAAGAGCAGCCGCCAATGCACTTGTTGCACAGGCAGAACGTGCCATCAGAGCGAAAGCCATGATCCACAGTCCGTCTAAACTGACCTATCGGTTGGGTGAATATTTCGGTGAAGGTTTTACGAATGGTATTGAAAATCTGACAAAGGACGCATGGAAAGCGGCTTCTGATCTGGTTTCTATACCGGCGGTCAATGTACCAAAAATGGCCCTTGCCGGATGGAATACCACACTGAATGACGAATATTTTTACAATGATTCAGCCGAGTATGTGATTTATGTGCCGGTTGAGATTGATGGAAAAGAAGTAGCCACAGTGACAGCTCCATATACAGAAGCAGAACTGGCAAAGAGGCAAAAATACAGAAACCGTAAACAGGGTATCAGATAAGGAGGGCAGTTATGTATGATTTTATAGATGTCAATGAGCGTCAGAGCGGCAGTGCACTGCCCTCTGAAGCCCTAATGATCAATGGAGAATATATAGAAGATCAAATCCCAGGGTATCGGACACTTTATGTAAAAGGGCGAGAGATGTTAAACAAAGCCGTAACGACACAGACCGTTGAAAGCCGTGACGGTGCAGACTTCCGTTACAGTCGTTACCCGGAAAGGACGATTACTGTAGGATATGTTCTTGAGGCAGCAGATAACGCTGCCTTCAGAGCAGCTTTTAATCAATTGAACAGTATATTAAGTGTTGATCAGTCACTGCTTGTATTCGCCGATGAATCGGATAAATATTTCAGGGGAACACTGTCAGATATCGAAGACGTTACACCGGGCAGAAACACTGTACGAGGTGAGTTTTCTTTCATATGTTCTGATCCTTTTAAATATTCACTGCAGGAATATGAGGCCTCACCCAATGAGGATAATGGGACAACTTTTGTTATTGATTACAAAGGCACATATAAGAGTTTTCCGACATTGGAAGCAACCATTGATGACGGTGACTGCGGTTACATTGCTTTTTTAAATGATAATGCACACATTATCCAGCTCGGGGATCCGGGAGAAACTGAAGGTGAAAGCTTTCCGGCGTCCCAGACGTTATTTAATCAATCTTTTACATCATGGAACGCATCTACAGCAAGCGGCTGGGGACAGAACAGCGGGGATGTTGCGGGCTCTTCTGCCTGGGTACAGGTAGGTTCTGTGAAGACAATGGCTGCCGGGGCAATTAATATCCTGACGGCCGGTAACTATGGATCCGGTTCGCAGTGGCACGGACCGACCATTACCCGTGTACTTCCAGCAGATGCATCCGGAGTGGTTGGTTCTGCTAATTTCCGTATGCAGTGGAAGCAGCTGATGAGCATTGGAACATCCAAAACAGCGGGCAATGAGAGAGGCATCTTTCAGATGATGCTGATCAACACGGACAGCAACCCTCATAAAATCGTTGCCGGTGTATCGATTATGAAAAGCACCAGCGGAACAAAAGCCACAAAACGCATTTATGTCGGCAATTCTGTTTATGTCACAAACATCGACCTAAGTTATCACAATGGCTCATTCGGATGGACAATCGTCAATAAGAACGGACAAAACTTTGTTCCTGTCCGGACGTGCTCCATAGAGAAAAAAGGCAGCACAATTACTTTTAATATTGCAGGCAGTAAACAGAGTTACGCGGATCCATCCTGGGAGAATTTAAAGGTTCATCAGGTAACGATTGCTTTTGGCCAGTATGGTTCACAGCCGGCATTGTTTACAAACGGTCTTTATTACGCAAAATTTATTGCCGATAATTGCACCACCTGGCAGGATATCCCAAACAAGTTCAGTGCAGGTGATACAGTTACAGCCAACTGCAGTAATGCGGATATCTGTCTGAACGGACTGCCGTCACCGGAACTTGGTGCTCTCGGCAATGAATACGAAGACTTTTATTTATCACCGGGACCGAACCAGATCCATTGCGTCTGGTCCGACTGGGCAAAAAGTAAACCGAGTTTTAAACTGCGATACAGGGAGGTATACATTTGATTCTTTATTTTGCAGATAGAAAAATGAATATCCTTGGTTATGCCACGACTCAGCTGAAATCCACCTATCTTATCGTTGATGATAAGAAGGCGGAAGAAGTGGAATCCGGTGTATCCGGTTTTGAATGTGAAGTGTCATGGGCATCCCAGGATCGTCTGAAGCTTGAAACGATGATGGACGCCGGGAATTACATTCTTCGGTCAAATGGAAGTGAAAAAGACTTCTTTACCATCATTGAGACAAACATCGACACATCAAAACAGACGATTTCTGTTTACGCAGAAGATGCTGGCATGGACCTTTTAAATGAAGTAGCCATGCCTTTTGCATCTGATAAAGCTTATGGTATTGCACACTATATCGGTTTATATGCCATTGATACCGGTTTTGAGATTGGTATCAATGAAATCCCGAATCTGACAAGAAAGCTTTCATGGGATGGAGAAACGACATGTACAGAACGTATCGCATCCATTGCCACACAGTTTGACAACGCAGAGATTTCCTATTCTTTTGAGACAAAAGGCCTTTTGATCACACATAAATATATCAATATCTTTAAAAAGCGCGGGAAGGATACCGGTGAACAACTACGCCTGGGATATGAGATTGCATCCATAACAACCAATAAGAGTGTTGCCAATCTGGCAACATCCCTTCACGTCACCGGCGGTATCCCGGACGGGAAAGAAGAGCCGATTACTTTAAAAGGTTATAAATACGATGATGGCGATTTTTACGTGTGGGGTTCACGTTTGAGCAGCCGAAAAGCACTGGCTATCTGGTCCAGATATGTCTGGGATAAAGAACCAAATAAATTAAACGGATACACTGGCCACATCGTACAGACTTACAGCTATGACACGACCAGTCAGCAAGAACTGTGTGCTCACGCCATTACAAAGCTGAAAAAGCTCTGCCAGATGGAAGTGAATTATGAGGCGGACATCGTCTATCTTCCAGAAAACGTCAAGATAGGTGACAGAGTCAATATTGTCGATAACGAAGGCCGATTGTACACATCCACCCGTGTTTTAAGGCTTGAAACATCTGTGACGGGTCGAAAGAGAACAGCAACTTTGGGGGAATATCTGATCAAGGACAGCGGCATATCAGAAAAAGTGCGTGATCTGGCCAGACAATTTGCTGAAAGCACTGCATCTGTGTCCAGAGCAAACATAAAAGCAGAAGCTGCTAAAGCTGCCGCAGACGCTGCAAAAGCCCAGGCAGAAGCAGCTGAAAATGTCTCTAATGCTGCAAAGGAAACAGCGGACAGTGCCAAATCAACAGCAGACAGTGCGCTTTCCTCGGCCAACGAAGCCCAGAATACAGCCAATGCTGCCAGAGATGCCGCCGGTGAAGTAACGGAAAAAGTGACGGGCATTGTTAAGACGGTTGATGATGCTAAAGCTGCCGCTGATAATGCCTGGAAAGCAGCCAGCACTGCTCAGGAAGATGCAGCAACTGCCAAGACGTCCGCAGCTAATGCTGAAAAGAATGCTGCTGACGCAAAGACGGCTGCTGATGCTGCCGGTACAAAATCGGAAGAGGCCATATCTACAGCTGAGAAAGCTCAAAGTGATGCAACCGAAGCAAAGACAAATGCGACAAAAGCAAGTGAGACAGCTGCGGCCGCAAAGGCAGATGCTGCTACAGCTCAGAAAGAAATCGATAAACTCGGTGAGAATATAACAACTCTGACCGAGACAATGCAGGTCGATTACGCACGTAAGACAGATTTGACAGAAGCCGAAGCAAACTTACAAGCTCAGATTAAAAAGAATGCGACAGAGATTTCATCAACCGTCAGCAAGGTTGAAAAAATAGATGAAACCGCTAACAATGCCGCTGATCTGGCTGCAACCGCCCAGTCGAAAGCAGCCGATGCTAAGGCCGCCGCAGAACAGGCAGCACAGGAAGCGACTGCCGCACAGACAAAAGCTGACGAAGCCTCACTGGCAGCCCAGACAGCACAGAGTAATGCTGACACTGCCAAAGCCGCAGCGAAAAACGCACAGTCTGTAGCAGACAAAGCTAAAACGGACCTGGCAGAAGCACAGAAGAATCTGGCCACTGTAAAGGGACGTGTAGATGCTACAGAAGGGGACATTGCTAAAGCACAGAAAGCAGTGACCACCGCACAGGCCGCTGCCGAGAAGGCTCAGAGTGATGCCAATGCAGCTGCTACAAAAGCCAGTAGTGCACAGGATGTTGCGGATGCTGCAAAATCAAATGCATCCCTTGCCCAGACAGCAGCAAATCAGGCAAGTGCAAAAGCTGAGGCAGCACAGACAATTGCTAATGAAGCAAAAGTGAATGCTTCAGATGCACAGAAGAAAGCCGAAGATGCAGTAAAGACAGCCAGCGATGCCAAGACAGCCGCTAATAATGCTGCCAAGACAGCGAGTGATGCACAGGACGTTGCTAATGCTGCAAAAGCAAATGCAACAGCCGCACAGGCAGCTGCTGACGACGCCAAGAAGAAATCCGACCAGGCAGCCACAGATCTGGTAACTGCAAAGAAGAATCTTGAGGAAGTGTCTGGAAGAGTGGACTCCACTGCTGAAGAAGTTGAAGCAGCAAAAACAGCTGTAGCTACTGCTCAAGCAGCCGCAGACAAAGCCAAAGCAGATGCAGCCACAGCACAGTCCACAGCAAACACAGCAAAGGCCAATGCATCAAATGCTCAGAAAGCGGCAGATACAGCTAAGACAGCCGCAGACAATGCCAAGAAAGCAGCCGATGATGCCCAGAAAGCTGCTGATAAGGCACAGGACGATGTGAATGCTCTGACTAAGCGGGTAGTGAATGCAGAAACATCCATTAAGCAGAATTCTGAAGCAATTGAACTGAGGGCGACTAAGAAAGAAGTGACTCAGTCTATTAAGGATCTTCAAATTGGCGGAAGGAATTTGTTACTAAATTCAAATTTTCTAAACGGTACTTTTGGGTGGAATACAGAAGAACATTGCAAAATAGCAGCGGGTCCAAATAGCACGTTGAACGAAGAAAATGCATACGTATTGGCTATTGCAAATACGGGAACTGGTAGAGCGTATAATAATTCGAGAATAGATAAGTATCATTTAGCAAAAACACAATATACTCTTCAATTTAAATACAAAACTGACGATTCTTCGCCAGTAACGTTCCGTGTTGGAGTGGCTGACACTGGATATATCATCGGAAATATAACAGCACCAGCTGATAATACTTGGAGAAAATTTACAGCAACATATACTGCCCCAATGACCGGATCGCTGACAATTCGCATCACATCTGGGACTGGACGAATTTTAATAGGTGTCCCCAAATTGGAGTATGGCAACAAAGCTACTGACTGGACACCAGCACCTGAGGATTTTCAAGATGACGCCACCACAAAGGCCAACAACGCTTTAGCATCTGCCAAAACCTATGCCGATGCTCAGATTAAAGTCGCTGCCGACAGTATTAGTCAGAACGTTTCAAAGGTACAAGCGGCCTCTATCATATCCAGTCAGGAACAGTTTTACCAATCTACTTCTTCAACATCCTTGACGGGTGGCAGTTGGTTGAATACTCAGCCTGCATGGGCAAATGGTAAGTACATCTGGCGCAGAACGTTGGTTACATATGGCAACAACAAGACTGGCTATACACCATCAGAAACAGGTGTGTGCATCACGGGTAATACAGGTGCAACCGGAAGTACTGGTTTAAAGGCACTTCAACCGCTGAAGAGTTTCACGGGTACATATACGACCATTGGTTCCACAGCATCAGAAAATGTTACAAGCTTCAACAGAACACCTGTTGTTGGTGATACATTCATAAATCTGGACGCATCCTCCAACACCGGCACATGGCAAGTCACGACTGTAAGTAATGGAACAGCAACGTTTAAATTGTTATCTTGTGTAAGCAGTAAAGGTTCAAAAGGTGATCCAGGAGCAACTGGAAAAGGTATCGAATCTACAGCTGTCACATATCAGGCTTCTTCATCAGGAACCACAGTGCCGACCGGTACGTGGGTGACTTCTGTGCCAGCTACGAATGCTGTGAATCCATACTTATGGACAAGGACTGTGATAACTTATACGGATAACACAAAGAGTACATCTTATACTGTAGGAAGTACGTTAGAAGGTGTGTCTGTCGGTGGGAGAAATTTAATTCTCAATGGCAAAGGTAATAAAAAAGCAGGGTTCTTTAAAAATTTTACAACTGTAACAGATGAATATGGTGAATTTACCTTAACATCCAAAAAAGAATGGGTGAACATCGATATAGGAGGCGGTTTCCTGCTTGGATGCAGAGATTATACGGTCGGGGAGCAAGTTACATGGTCATATGACATTATGTATACGGCGTGGAATTTTCCTTCGGGTACATACCATAATGAGCTTTGGATGGGACAAAGATATGCAAACGCTTTATCAGGAGAAACAGCTACAGGCGAGTGGACAATGGTTACCGCACATGAATTGCCTGTAGTTGGTCGATATGGGTGTGAACTTAATAAGTGGTTTCATGTGAAAAAAACATTGACTATTCCTAAACAAGCATCTTCAAATGTTAGAACGGTCGCTGCTATACAGTTTTACAATTCTAATGCTAATGTTGCAGCCAGTTTTACTGCAAGGTTAAAGAATGTCAAACTTGAGAGAGGCAATGTTGCAACCGATTGGACACCAGCACCAGAAGACCTTGCTACAGCAGACAATGTCAACGATAAACTCACCGAACTCCGCCAGGAAGTCAACAGTAATATTGAGCAGACCGGAGAAGCAATCAAATCATCCGTCTATGAGAAAGTTTACATGAAAGATGATGTAGACACCTTGCTTTCTTCTGTCAACACGGAAGTTGAGCAGACGAAAACATCATGGCAGGTAACGTTTAATCAGCTCGTTAAGCAGTTGAATGATTATTCAGATGGCTCGGATGCAGCGTTTGATGAAATTCGAAAATACATTCGTTTCGAGGATGGCAATATTCTTTTGGGTAATTCATCCAGTCCGCTAATTCTTCGTATCAGGAATGACAGAATACAGTTCCTTCAAAATGGATATGAAGTTGCCTACATTTCTGATCAGAGGATGTACAATACGACCTGTGAGATCATTAATCAGCTTCGTATTGCAGATAGTGCATGGACGGTTGAAACAAATAGCAACGGTGATACCATAGTGTCACTAATCGGCTTGTAAGGAGGTGAGATAATATGGCTTCAACAGCAAGCAATCATGTATCGTGCGGCTATAACGGCCACTATCATTTGTACATGACGATTACTCAGAACAAACGTGATGCATCAACAAATCAGTCTAACGTAACAGTTAAGATGTATGCTCAGTCGGACAGCAGCTCTTATGGAGCTTACAACCTGGATGCATCCGGCAATACAGTTAAAATGACCGTCAACGGTAAGCAAGTCGTCAACAAAACGATGGCTATGGATTTCCGCAACAAAGCGACTGTACAACTCGCTTCCTGGACGGGGGCTATTAGCCATGGATCGGACGGTTCGAAGAAATTAGACTGTTCTGGTTCATTTGCGATCAGCGGGTCATCTTATCTGTCTGGCGGCAATATTTCCTGTAGTATTCAGCTCGAATCCATTCCAAGAGCAACTAAGCCAACTCTATCGTCGCCTTCTGTGGCTTTAGGGAGTGCTGTTACAATTAATATTTCACCCGCAGTTAGCTCATGGACTCATAACATTTATTATCGCATCGGTACTGGAAGTTGGACACGCTTTGCAACAGGAGTAAAAGCAAATTATAGTTGGACAGTTCCTTTGGGTATCGCAAGCAGTTACCCGACAGCAACGAAAGGCACGATCACGATTGGCCTGAACACTTACAACGGCAGTACGCAAATTGGCGGCACTCAGACAGTCAATCTGGATATCACGATACCGGCTTCAGTAGCGCCATCTGTATCCGCCGTAACTGTTTCAGAGGCTGCTAGCGGTTTGTCGAACTTCGGCTATATCCAGACAAAATCGAAGCTCAAAATCGTGGCATCAGCATCTGGTTCCTATGGCAGCTCAATCCGGTCTTATGTCTATGATATTGGTTCACAGTCATACAGTGGGCTTGAGAATACTTATACGATGGGCGAGGAGGTTCGGGATTCCGGCATAGTTGCCGTGACAGTTACGGTTACCGACAGCCGAGGCAGAACGGCGAGCAAAACGGTTAGTATTACGGTTCTGGCGTACAGTCCGCCTCAAATCACGCACTTCGAATGCTGTCGATGCGGAGATGCGAATGGTAGTGCGAATGCGAATGGTCAATATCTGAAGGTCACGTTTGGTTATTCGGTTTCACCGCTGAACAACAAGAATAAAGCGAGTTATTTGCTGAAATATTCTGTTTACGATGACGGCAAATGGGGCGGTCTGACTTCCGGAACACAATACACCTATTCTGGAACATACATATCTGCAACAGCGATATTGAACACCGCCAGCACTTATCAGATTGGATTAGTCGTTACAGATAGCTTCGGAACAGCTTCGTTCTACAAAGAAATCGGTACGGCCGTCAGATTGCTGTCGTATATCGTTAAGAGATTCGCTATTGCTATCGGAAAAATTCCTGAGATAGACAATATTTTTGATGTGGCATTGGAAACTATCTTCAGAAAGAAAGTCACTATGAATTCGGATTTACAGGTAAATGGTAATTCTGGATTTTCCGGTGGTGCCTCATTTTATGGAGATGTTGCGTGCAATGGCACGTTTCATGCAAATGGCAATATCAACGCAAATAAAGACATAGGTGTTACTGGCAATTTGTGGTTCTCGCAAGACGGCGGAGCTTTTTTCGTGACTACGTCAGATGGAAAGCAATTAAATTTGTTAGATCTTTATAATGTAAATAAAGATACTGTTCTCGGATGGGGGCAGTATGCAAATAAAAGTGGTGGAACTTTAATATGTGGTCATGATATTGCTTTCAACGTCTCGTCTGGTGCGAGCGATGCAAGCTATCACCCATATTACAGAAGAGGACATTCGATAGATGTTAGAATGGGTACGGCAGGATATGTCACATCAGGTAAAAAAGAATTTTATTTCACTATACCATTAGGCAAGCCTGTTGTCGGAAATCCAAATGTGTCAATATCATCAATCAACGGACTTATTATCCGACAAAATAGCAACTATATTATAAAGGCTGATTGGGTTCAACCAGACCGTTATTCAGCGTATATCAGAAATAATAATGCTGTATCAGTTATAGCTTTCTGGAACAATGCAACAAATGCCGCAAATAACAGCCCTGTTGGTATTGATGCTAATATTAGAATCACATTTTCATAAAGGAGAATCAAAATGGCATTAAAAAAAGATATCACGCAAGACGATGGGGTCGTTACATCCTATCACAGAATTGCATTTGTGCAAATCACGACGAACCGTCAGAATTCAATCACTGTGTTCTCATATGTCAACGATGGCGTCAGAGAAAGAGAAAAAGAAGAGGTCATGTCACAACCGTACTGTAAATCGGTAACATATGAGACTGATTACGATGCAAGCATGACGATTGAAACAGCGTATGATTACCTGAAAACACTTGAAGCGTTTAAAGACGCAGAAGATATTTAAGGAGGAAAAAGAATATGATTTTTAATTTTTTACAGACATTTGAAAACGCGATGGCAGGCAATGTGATTTTTATCATCCTGATGCTTGCTGTATGTGCAGACACGATTCTCGGCGTATTAAGAGCAATCAAGTTCCGCCGGTTTAACAGTTCTGTTGGTATTGACGGTGCCATCAGAAAAGTGGCCATGCTCGTTAGCGCCGCAGCACTGATGGCGGCTGATCTGGTCGTCCATGTCAATTTAGCTTTTATGGTTCCTGATTCATATTTACAGGCGATTGGCCTGACAAAAATTGGACTGTGTGAGCTTTTTTGCCTGCTATTCATCGCATACGAATGCGTGTCGATCTTAAAAAACATGCTCCTGTGCGGTCTTCCAGTCCCGACAAAATTAAGAAGCTGGCTGGAAGAATTCATGGAAAATATGACAGCAGAACTTCCAGAAGAAGCAAAAGAAATAGTCAACGAAACTGAAAAAACAAGCTAATTAAAGCAATCTAAACAACTATGGGCACCTTCGGGTGCCTTTTTATGAAAGGAGAATTTCTATGAGTGTAACATTTGATCAGACAAAAGAGGGTTATGTAAACGGCACATCGATGCCGCTGGCGGGCTGTGGTCCGTGTTCTGTTGCATCTATCGCATGCAACATATCCTATACCACACCAAAACAGGTAGCAGCATGGTTATCCGGAAGAGGTGCCTTCGGTTCTTCCGGAACAACCCGTGCAGGTATCACCGTTGCTCTTGAGCATTATGGTTTCAAGAGTACGTATTACACACCGGAACATTCTGGCGGCGCAACCTGGAAGAAAGCGATGGACCAGATGAAAAGTCTTAAAGGTGACTGGTGGGCCATCTTCCTGGTAGTGGGCACTAAGAATGGCGGCAAGGACAATTTATGGACATCCGGCGGTCATTATCTTGCTATCACGGATTATAAAAATGGTAAGCTATATGTCAGAGATTCTGGCGCAAAAAGAAGAACCGGCTACTATGATCCGGAGCTGCTTAGATATGACACGAATTGCATCTGGATCATCCAGAAAAAGAGCAATGTAGCCACTTATTCAGGCACATTCCCAACATTGCCGACAAAGGGATATCTTGGTCTTAAAGATACAGGAACCCAGGTGAAATATTTACAGATGTTCTTGAAGTGGTACGGCGTATATAAAGACAGCGTTGATGGCAGCTTTGGAGAGAATACAGAAAAAGCTGTGGTTGCATTCCAGGCAAAAGAAAAGCTGGAAAAGGATAAGAGATTCGGACCGGCATGCCTGGCTAGAGCTAAGACGGTGAAGAAATAATCTAATGAATAAGCATGAATAAATATTAAACAAAATAAATCATAATGTATCGGTTAGCAACACATTAGTAACAAATATCTTGAAAAATACCGTAAAATCAAGGTATAACAACATCTCTAGCTATAATAATGAGTTATAGCTTCTATTTAAAATATGCATATTTCTTATATATCAATCTGTGATAAAATAGTATCAGAGTGATTAAGAAGAGAAAGGAATTTTCATGATGGATAAAGGAACAATCTTTAAATTTTACAATGACCTTGATACAGACCAGATCATTGCATCCCAGTATCTGCTGCTGCCGAATCTGGAGGAAATGAAAGCCCATACTTTCGAATCTCAAGATCCTGATTTTGCAAAGAAGGTAAAGCCTGGTGATTATGTGGTAGCCGGGGAGAACTTCGGCTGCGGTTCTTCAAGAGAACAGGCACCTGGCGTTTTAAAAGCCCTTGGTGTAAAGGCTGTTATTGCCAAATCATTTGCCAGAATCTTTTTCAGAAATGCCATTAATATCGGACTTCCGGCAATTGTCTGTAAAGATCTTCCGGATGATGTTCAGACAGGAGACACCATAGAACTTCATATGTCTGAGGGTACAGTTGAAGCCAATGGCAAGACCTATACATGTACCAAGCTTCCGGAGTATATGCAGCATATTTTAAATCAGGGCGGCTTAATCGCTTCTTTGAACAAAGAGGAGGACAAGTAAGATGGGAATGACAATTGCAGAGAAAATTATTGCCGCAGCCGCAGGTGTTGAGAGTGTACGTCCCGGCGATATTCATACAGTGAATCTTGACAGAATGATGAGCAATGACGGCACAACGCATCTGACCGTTGATATGTACAATAACCAGCTGAATCATCCACATATTGCAGATCCAAAGAAACTGGTTTTTATTGTTGACCATAATGTACCGTCCGACAATCCGAAGACAGCCGCCTCCCAGAAGAAGATGAGAGATTTTGCCAAGGCTAATGATATTAAGTTCTACGAGGGTGAGGGCGTATGTCATCAGGTTATGATGGAGAATCATGTA
>OLNC01000574.1_pt1 | contig 33423 bp, 25 predicted proteins | sample 1672011 | NCBI WGS metagenome assembly OLNC01 (sample SAMEA3136636, study PRJEB25190) | human gut metagenome | biome: human gut; feature: human-associated habitat; material: faeces | place: Austria | collected 2013
CAAAATATTAATTGCTTTTGCTTTTTACATAACTCACCTCATAAAATTCCGATTTCTCAGTTTTAAAACTCAAAGTGTCCAATCTATAGGGTACATTTTATACTATCCTTTGTTAATAACGCTTTTACTTCCCACATATGTCAGCAGGAAATAACTTCCATACACTAACACAATAAATACCGATGTTGCAAAGATCGTGGATGCTACATTCATATCTCCAAACACCTCGATAACTTCCCGGCTTGCCACCGTCAAGCCAACAACTGAATGAATCACTGCCAGTAAAAGCGGAAACAGAAAATAGCTAAGAATTTGGATGAATAGTGCGCGATTCAGTTCACGTCGTTCTACACCCAGTTTTTTTAGGAGATTGTATCGTTCTACATTATCAGTAGCTTCGGATAGCTGCTGAATAGCAAGAATTGCTGCACAAGCTATCATAAATACAATACCAAGGTAAATTGCCAGAAATGCTATGATTGCCTTTGTAGTAACTGAAGATTCATATACCTGCTGCTTACTCACGTAATGCACAAAGGCACATTCTCTTTCGCTCTTTTCCTGATAATTATCCAACAATGCACCAAATTCTTTTGCTGCGTCTTCACTCACACACTGTACATTCCATATCATTGTATCGACATTCATATTTTTCATCCATGCATCTGCGACTACAAATATGATTTGACCCATGCCACTATTTGACATGATAAATTCTTCAGCTTCATTCACCGGAGAAAACACGTTTCCGTCAAGAGTTAGATTGATATTTTTATCATGAAATTGTTTTGCAAGTTCACGAACAGTGTCTTTATCATATAAGATTCTATAGTTATTTTCTGATAAATCAACCGCCTCCATGCCTTGCAATTTGCGCAAACCATTATAATCTGACAGGCTTACAAACATCATTGGTAAATCTCCAAATCTATAAGCAGCCAATGTTTCTGGTATTTGAACGTCATACTCCTTGTAATATACCTTTCCCTCTGCCATGGTACCTTCCACGCACTCATAGCTATCCGCAATCAGGCTGCTATCCTTGATTTCAGAGGGCAGTCGGCTTAAAATCGTATCCGTTTCACCATTATTATAGTCTATGACACTATATTCATATGGTATTTCCGTGCGCAGCTGCGTTGACAAAATGTTCTGTATACTATACCCGGTGGAAAAAATTCCGATGACCAGCAGCAGGACAATGCAAACAACAGAAAGCGATACAAAACTTTACCATAAAAATTAAAAATTGTTTTTAGGGGGGTTGTCTTTTCCAGATTTTTCTGTTATTATCCAAAAGGATTATCTCTATGCGAGATTCCCCACTTCTATAAGTGGTCAATCATTGACAAAATTTGAAAGTTAAATGGAGGTGAGTTTTCATGGACAGTTGCATAGGTCGAAGTAAGATATGCGGTGAACAGAAGTATACAGTCAGAATGCGTCTATTCGGAAAGCTCAGCCTTAGACCCATAAGCAAACTATGAGAAACACGCTCCGCGAGTTTCTCAAGTTATCGCGGCAGTCGCCAAGGTCTCGTGCAAGCACGAACTTTGGCTCGTTGCTCGCGTAAATCTTAATACAATAGTTGTGCCTGCAAAGCAGACACAACCTATTCGTATGGAATTTGCCTCTGCTTTGCAGACATGGTGCCTTTGGGCAGCCTCCTCTCTATACGCAATCTATATTTTCGTGCGTTCTTTTGTACATCGCATCCAACAGTCTATGCTATTAAACTGAAACGTGAAGCGATGTATTTTTTATGCCCTTTTTTGGGGTGACAAGGAGGACGACATGAAAAAAAGAATGTTTTACAAGAAAGATTATGTAAAAGAACTGTTAAAGATTATCCGCACTGAAACAGATACCACCAAATTGCCGAAGCTGCTTTCCGATTACCATGAGAAAGATATTGCTGAAGCGATTACCTTACTGAGTGAAAACGAAAGAAAGCAGCTCTATCCTGTCCTCGGCGCACAGAAAGTGGCTGAAATCTTTTCCTATCTGGATGATTCCGAAAAATATATTGAAGAACTGCCGATTGAAAAGGCTGCCAAAGTGGTTTCTTACATGGATGCCGATGATGCACTGGACATTCTGGATGATCTGACCGAACACAAAAAACAGGAACTTGTCAACCATCTGGATGAAGATACCCGAAAGGACGTCCGCAGACTACTTTCCTATGATGATGACGAAATCGGCAGCTGCATGACCAACAACTTCACCTGCATTTCCGACAAATTATCCATCCGTGAAGCCATGAGCGCTCTCGTTCGCCAGGCTGGTGAACATGACAATATTTCCACCATTTACGTTGTGGATAAGGATGAGAAATTTGTAGGTGCCATTGATCTGAAGGATTTAATCATTGCCCGCGAAAATGATGCCCTGTCCGACATTATCAGTCGTTCCTATCCTTATGTCTGCGAACACGAGAAAATCAACGACTGCATTGACAAGATTGCCGATTACGAAGAAGACTCTCTTCCCGTTCTGACTAAAGAGGGCCGCATCGCCGGCATCCTGACCGCAACGGACATTGTGGAACTCGTTGACGATGCCATGGGCGATGATTATGCAAAGCTCGGTGGTCTGACATCTGAAGAAGACTTAAATGAACCGACCATCATCAGCATGAAGAAAAGACTGCCCTGGCTGATCATCCTGTTATTTCTGGGCATGGGTGTATCCTCGGTTGTGGGTATCTTCGAATCTGTTGTTGCCGTTCTGCCGATTGTTATCTGCTTCCAGTCACTGGTTCTTGATATGGCAGGCAATGTCGGCACACAGTCCCTGGCTGTTACTATCCGTGTTCTGATGGATGAAAACCTGAACACAAGAAAGAAACTCTACCTTCTCGGCAAAGAAATAAGAATCGGTTTCTTCAATGGCGTCAGCCTTGGCCTGATGGCTCTGGTATTTCTCGGTGTTTACATCCACTTTTTCAAGAAATACGCATGGCTTTCCGCTTTCCTGATCTCAGGCTGTGTCGGCCTCTCACTGGTTGTGGCCATGGTCGTTTCCAGCATGATTGGCACCATTGTGCCAATGTTTTTCCACAAAATCCACGTGGACCCGGCGGTTGCATCCGGCCCGCTGATTACAACTGTCAATGATCTGGTAGCTGTCGTTACATACTATGGACTGGCAATGGTATTCCTGATTGATGTTTTCCATATTTGACAAAAGTCTCCTTATGGTTTATATTAGTTCATAAATAGATATTTCAAATTTGAACTAATTATTCCATAAGGAGGCTTTTTGTGAAATTAGGTATTGAATTTTCAAGGAAACTGTCTCTGGCCTATGAAAGCATGTGCAAACCGCTCTGCCATGAACTGAAACTGCCCCAGACAGCTTTTGATATTCTTATGTTTCTGGCCAATAACCCTGAATTCAAAACAGCCAGAGATATTGTCGAAGTCCGAAAGCTTAAAGCGAATCTTGTCTCTGTCAACATTGATAAGCTTGTGAATGAAGGTTATCTGGTCCGAAAGAATGTAGAAGGTGACCGACGTAAAGTCCAGCTTCTCTGTACCGATAAGGCACAGCCTATCATCAGCAGAGGCCAGCAGCTGCAGGAACACTTTGTTGAACAGCTTTTTGCAGACATCGACGATACCACACGCCAAACCATATTCCAAGGCATGCAGCAAATGGAACTCAATCTGAATCTTATTCTGGAGGACAACTAGTTATGCATTTACTTTTTACGATTATTGTTACTTTTTTTGCCGGCATGGGAGCCGGTCTGGGAACAGGTTTTGCCGGTATGAGTGCTGCCGCCGTCATCAGTCCGATCCTCATCACCTTCCTCGGTATTAGCCCCTATACGGCCGTGGGCATTGCATTATCATCCGATGTACTGGCCAGCGCCGTTTCTGCTTATACTTACGGCAAGAACAAGAATCTGGATATCAAAAACGGCCTGATTATGATGGTTACTGTCCTGATCTTCACTGTTGTGGGCAGCTATATATCCAGCCTGGTTCCATCCGCAACCATGGGCAATTTCTCCGTCTTTATGACTTTCCTGTTGGGTATCAAATTCATTGTGAGACCGGTTATGACTACCAAGGAAGCGATGCAGGGTGTATCCGCTAAGAAACGTGCCATGCAGTCCGTTATATGCGGTATCATCATCGGATTTATCTGTGGCTTTATCGGTGCCGGCGGCGGTATGATGATGCTTCTGATTCTGACTTCTGTCCTGGGATACGAACTCAAAACAGCCGTTGGCACAAGTGTCTTCATTATGACTTTCACCGCATTTACCGGCGCTGTCTCCCATTTCGCCATCGGCGGCCTTCCGGATCCTGCTGTCTGGATTCTGTGCATCATCTTCACTCTGATCTGGGCCAGAATTGCTGCGGTATTGGCCAACAAAGCCACACCAAAGACATTAAACCGTGCAACCGGTGTAATCCTTGTTGTTCTCGGTGTCGTTGTTATGGCGTTCTCATTATTATCTTAAGCTCAATAATGAAAGGAAACATCCCTTGCGAGTCCCGCTTATAATCTGCAAAAAGCAAGAGGTTGAAGCTGCCCAGAAGCACGTGGCTGCCTCAACCTTTTTTTGCATTACACGCACTGCAATCTGTCTGGTAAATCCTTCCTGTTTACAGATAAAATCTCTCAATAATATATTTTGCTTTTCTCCTTTCAGGCAATCCATGGTATACTATCTATCAGGCTTGATTAGTTTTGGCTAACCATATAAAGGAGATGTTCTTATGCCTTTAAATCTTACAGAATTCAATCGTTTTTATATTATCAGCAAAATATGCGGCCAGGAAAAACATCGACACTATCTTGAGGCTCTGGGATTTGTTCCCGGCAGCGAAGTGACCATTTTATCCGAGCTTCACGGCTATTATATCGTTATGGTCAAGGGAAGCAAAATCGGCCTGGACAAAACACTGGCCAAAAAAATCATTGTCTATGCCAATTAAGGCTAACAAAATGTTTTTATGCCATCAGAAAATGCAAGAACATTTTTAAAGAGGGAATTATGGAAAAAAATAAAGTTATTTCGAAATTGTGCTGTCTGGAGACAACATTTTATATCGTTTTTCTGACGATTTTGATTCTTCACTATAAAAAAGGACTGGGAAACCGCACCTTTGCTCTGCTGATTTTTCTTTCTTTTCTTGGCTGTGCCGTATCACTGGCATTGAGGGATTATCTGAAAAGTTTGCTCCGAAATGCCGATTTTGACGTAGCCGGGATTCACGACAAAAAATCATTGGAAAAAGAATTGCTGAAACTTCAAAATGCCGATGATACACTGAATATCGGCGTCATGATGTTCGATCTGAACAATCTGAAAAAAATCAATGACACCTACGGACATGAAGAAGGAGATTTGTTTATTCAGACATTTGCTTCCTATCTCACTCGAATTCTCACAGAAAACAGTTTTCTGGCAAGGTTCGGCGGCGATGAATTTGTGATTATCCAAAGAGAAACTTCCTGGTCGGAACTGGAACAAATGAATATGCGGCTTCAGTCCCTGCTTGATGCCTACAATCAAACAGCCATCCATCCCATCAGCTATGCTGTGGGCTATGATATCAGCTGTAAAAATCATTATTATCTGATTATGGATCTGCTGAAAATGGCAGACCAGAAAATGTATCAGGATAAACATTATAAGAAATCCCTAACGGCCCATCCGGACCGTCTTTACAGCCAAAACCGTCTGGTGGAAAGCATTTCAACAGATTCTCTGAAAGAAAAAATTTCTACAATCCTAACCAACAGCTGCCGAAATAAACAATACGCTTTCCTGATGACGGATGTTGATAACTTCCACCTGATCAACGATTACTGGGGATATGAGACAGGCACTGCTATCCTGAACTTTCTTTTTAAAAAAATGGAGCTTTTCCCTCAGACAGTCTTCGTCAACCGTTATCATTCCGACGTTTTTGCCTGTATCGTTGATATTACCGGCCAGAATCAGCAAAGTTTCAGGGAAAAAGTCATCCGCTATAACAAGCAGACGTCTTCTGAAATATTGGAGGCCTATCCTGTCAATTATCTTTTTCTGAATACAGGTATTTATTATCTGGAAGGCACCGAAATTTCATCAGAAGAATTGATCTCACATACCAATATTGTCCGCCGAAAAGCCAAAACCGAACTTTCAGGCGTATGTGAATACTCTGAAGATATTGCACGGGACGAACAAAAACGTGCTGAAACCATTCATACCTTCCGCAATGCACTGGAGCAAAAAGAATTTCAACTCTATTTCCAGCCAAAGATCAACGGAAAATCCCAACAAATTTCCAGTGCGGAAGTGCTTGTCCGATGGCAAAAAAATGACGGTTCTCTCTGGTTTCCCGACAGTTTTCTGCCAATCCTTGAGGAGACCGGTGAAGTGGAAGCGTTGGACTATTACGTTTATGAAGCTGCCTTTTTGTGGCTGTCCGAACGCATGAAGAAACAGCAGAAGATTATTCCGCTGTCCCTCAACGTCTCACCTATCCATTTTCGGAAGATCAATACTTTTATTCATAAAGTATCCGACCTGATCGATAAGTATAAGATTCCCTCACAGTATCTGATCTTTGAGATTACGGAAACAACTTACATACATAATATCGATGCTGTCAATCAGATGATCCGCTTTTTTCAGAAAAAAAATATCCGGATCTCCATGGATGATTTCGGTTCCGGATATTCTTCGCTAAATACTTTAAAAGATATTTTATTTGATGAAGTCAAAATCGATAAACGTTTTCTGGATGATGACCTGTCTGAAAAAGGCAAAATCGTCCTTCAGGAAATCTTCCACCTACTGAAGCGCACCAACAAACTCATTGTCTGCGAGGGCGTTGAAACAAAAGAAATGGTTGATTTCCTTGTACAGGAAGACTGCGACGAACTTCAGGGATACTATTATTATAAACCGCTGGAAATGCACAAATTTGAAGCACTCATTGCGTAAATGAGTGCTTCACTTGTTTTATGGCGTTAACATTTTCTTTCGCCGATTATCTGTTTTTAACCGAGAATTTTCACCGAATCGTTTTTCTTGTTCTCTCAAAACAATTCCTTTACAGTCGGATAAATCCTTCTGAAATACTGATAGCGTTCTTCGTATTTCCTGGTCAGCTCAGGTTCCGGTGTCACTGTGTCCACCACCTTGACAATCTTTGCTGCTGCAGTCTCCACATCCGGATATTCTCCGCATCCCACAGCCGCCAGCATAGCACCTCCGAGTGCCGGGCCTTCTTCATTCTCAAGAACATCCACCTTCAAATTCATTACATTGGCAATGATCTGACGCCACAGAGGGCTCTTCGCACCACCGCCGCAGATCTTTGTTCTCTCTGGGCTGATACCGAGACTTCTGGCTACCTCCAGAGAATCTCTCAGACCAAAAGCAACACCTTCCAGGACTGCCTGGGTCATTTCCTCTCTTGTTGTATCCATAGACATGCCGATGAACATGGCTCTTGCGTCCGGATTATTGTGGGGCGAACGCTCACCCATCAGATACGGAAGAAAATAGACATGATTTTCACCCAGCTTCGTAATTCCCGTCTGCTCCGCGCTATAATCTTTGGTTTTCAGAATTTCTTCATTCCACCATTTATTGCAGGATGCCGCACTGAGCATGCAGCCCATCAGGTGGTAATGACCATCCGCATGGGCAAAGGAATGCAGCGCATTGTATTCATCCACACCGAAATGCTCACTGGAAATGAAAATTGTTCCGGAAGTCCCCAGCGAAATATTGCATTTGCCTTCTCCCACTGTACCTGTTCCCACTGCCGCTGCTGCATTATCGCCGGCACCGGCAATAATTTTTACATTTTCAGAAAATCCCAGTTCCTCTGCGATTTCCTTTTTCAGCGTACCCACCACTTCATAGCTCTCATAAAGTTTTGGCAGCATTTCTTCTGTAATACCGCAGATATCAAGCATTTTCTTCGACCAGCAGCGATGCTTCACATCCATCAGAAGCATACCGGATGCATCGGACATATCTGTACAGAAAGTACCAGATAACCGATAAGCCAGATAATCCTTCGGCAGCATGATTTTCACAATCTTCGCAAAATTCTCCGGCTCATGCTTTCGCATCCACAAAATCTTTGGCGCTGTAAAACCAGCAAAAGCAATGTTGGCCGTGTAATCAGACAACTTATCCTTGCCGATCACTGTATTCAGGAACTCTGTTTCTTCACCGGTTCTGCCGTCATTCCACAGAATCGCGGGACGAATCACCTGATCATCGGCATCCAACGCAACCAGACCATGCATCTGTCCTCCGAAACTGATGCCAGCCACCTGAGACTTGTCACACTCAGCCGTCACTGCCTTCAGCCCATCCATCGCCTGGGTAAACCAATCCTCCGGATGCTGCTCCGACCATCCCGGCTGCGGAAAAAACAGCGGATACTCTCTGGACACAACCTTTTTAATATCGCCAGACTCATCCATCATTAGCAGCTTTACCGCGGAAGTTCCCAAGTCGACTCCTATATATAGCATCTCTACATCTCCTTTCAACTGAAAACACTCGGGCAGTGCAAACGTGCCTGCTTTGAACTTTTGATTTTTCACAACGCCCTGGACACATGAAGTTTCGCATTCTGGTATTTTTATTAGCCCCAAGGGTTTTCTGTTGGATAGCGCACGCCTGCCGGCTGATTATAGCCAATCTCCTCTACAGGCACGCCGATATACTTAAATACCTCAAACAGTGCCTTGCCGTAATGACCGAATGCTACTGCGCCATGATGCGGAAAACCTTTTTCAATCAGAACATGTCGATAGAATCTGCCCATTTCAGGAATGGCAAAGACGCCGATGGAACCAAAGGAACGTGTTGCCACAGGAAGAACTTCACCCTGGGCCACATAGGCGCGAAGCTTATTGTCAGCTGTGCTCTGCAGACGGTAGAATGTGATGTCACCCGGTTTGATATCACCTTCAAGAGTACCCTGTGTTACTTCTTCAGGCAGTGTTCTTGCCATGATCTTCTGGTACTTCATCTCGCAGAAAGACAGCTTGCTGGAGGCTGTATTGCCGCAGTGGAAGCCCATAAATGTATCTTTCTGAGTATAGTTATATTTGCCCTTGATATCGCTGTTGTACATATCAGATGGAACAGAATTGTTGATATCCAGCAGTGTAACAGCATCCTGACTGACAACCGTTCCGATGAACTCACTGAGTGTACCGTAAATATCCACTTCACAGGATACCGGAATACCCTGAGCCGTCAAACGGCTGTTGACATAACATGGCACAAAGCCGAACTGTGTCTGGAATGCAGGCCAGCATTTGCCTGTCAAAGTTACATACTTGCGATAGCCGCGGTGCTCTTCAATCCAATCTTTTAATGTCAGTTCATACTGAGCCAGCTTAGCAAGGATTTCAGGCTTCTTGTTGCCTGCGCCAAGCTCTGCTTCCATTTCTTTCACAATGACAGGGATTCTCTCATCACCGGCATGCTTATTGAAAGCTTCAAACAGATCAAGTTCTGAGTTTTCTTCAATTTCAACACCCAGATTATAAAGCTGTTTGATCGGGGCATTACATGCAAGGAAATTCATCGGTCTTGGTCCAAAACTGATAATCTTCAGATTCTGAAGTCCGATAACTGCTCTTGCAATCGGCATAAATTCATGAATCATATCGGCACATTCTTCCGCATCACCCACAGGATACTCCGGAATATAAGCCTTAATATTGCGCAGCTGCAGATTGTAGCTGGCATTTAACATACCGCAGTAAGCATCACCTCTGCCGTCTAACAGATTGTCTCCGCTCTCTTCCGCAGCAGCAATAAACATCTTCGGACCATCAAAATGCTTTGCAAGCAAAGTCTCTGAAATCTCAGGGCCAAAGTTGCCAAGATAAACACAAAGTGCATTGCATCCTGCTTTCTTGATGTCCTCCAGGGCCTGTACCATGTGAATTTCACTCTCTACAATACAGACCGGACATTCATAAATTCCCTCTGTCCCATACTTCTCTGTATAAGCCTTCATCAAATTCTGTCTTCTGCTGACAGAAAGGCTTTCAGGAAAACAATCACGGCTGACAGCCACAACACCTAATTTAACTTCCGGCATATTACTCATAATAAAACTCCTCCATTTCATGTTATAAAAATTGTGCCATATAAACTGGCAGACATATAATATCCTGGTCCTTACACAAATCTTTGGTATAGACAAGATATTTCCACAAAATTCTATCTGAATATTTTTGTGAAAATGCATCCAGTGATTTGTGTGTTTTGTAACCAGATGACTTTATTTCTATCGGGCAAAGCTTATTTTTCCTGGCAAGCAAAAAATCTATTTCATAATTATGTTTGGAAATAGGATTCGCAAACGTATAATAAAATAATTCGTTGCCATTCGCCGCCAAAATTTGTGCGACAACATTTTCATACAAATAACCCAGATTTGTACTCAACTTGTCATTTAAAAGTTTTTCATAGATGATATTTTCCGTGAAATCTTTATCCTTAAACATAAGTGTAACAAATAACCCTGTATCACACAAAAACATTTTAAATTTTGTCAGATCCTTGTTATTTGCCATACCGGCGTTTGGATCATTTGTATGATAGGAAATCAAAACCGTTTTTGAATCTTTCAATTCAGCTATGAGTTCCAACATTTTGTCCGACCATCCGCTGTCCAAAACACTTGAAATCTGATAGCGGGATGCATTTTTATTCAGCTGTGCCGGAATGGCATCAAATAAAACAGATAATCTTCCGGTCGCATCTATCTTTTTAAAATCATCCTCATACAAACTAAGAATATCCCGTTTCACGGCGTCCACTTTTCGAAAATTATTCGTTTTGATATATTCATCAACAGCCTGCGGCATTCCTCCCACCAGCATATATAATCTGAAGTCTCTAAGTAATTTTCGATTCATCCTCTCACCAAGTGCCTGTTCCGCTTCAAACAGCTTTTTAACCAGAGAAGTACTTACCGTGTCACCTATTGCCCACAAAAACTCCTCATAATCCATCGGATACATGCTTATTTTTCTTTCTTCACTGGGAATAAGAATATCCTGCACATTTTTCTTAATAGAAATTAATGACCCGGTTTCAATATAATCATACCGATGATCTTTAACCAACGATTTAATGGCCTGCCTTGCTAATGGGCATAACTGCACTTCATCGAAAATAATCAACGATTTTCTTTCATGCAGATCAACTTTATATTGCAGCTGAAGCTGTAAAAAAATATAATTCAAATCAGATATATCTTCAAAAAGCTCCCTAACCGTTCTTGAAGCTGTTGAAAAATCAATTAAAATATAGCTTTCATATTCATTCTTTGCAAAATTTTCTACAACTGTGGACTTTCCAATTCGTCTGGCGCCCTCCACTAAAAGCGCGGTTCTTCCATCAGACTCCTTTTTCCACTCTACTAGTTTTTCATAAATTTTGCGTTTGAACATACTGTTTTCCTCCTTTATTGAAAAATCCGCATTTTATTTTTCGCTAATATATATTAAATCCGCATTTTATTTTTGCGCAAAATACCGTAAAATCGCATTTTCTTTTCTTTAATATTATAGTAAAATCGCATTTTCTTCAAGAGGAGTTTATAAAGAAAGCCGACAGTTACACATGAACTGACGGCTCTCCGCATAACATAAATTTTTTATTCGCCGAATACAGCCTTGTAATCTGCCTGGAATTTAGCAATACCCTGATCTGTCAGCGGATGATGTGTCATCTGCTCGATTACCTTGTAAGGAACTGTTGCGATATGCGCACCTGCCAGTGCACAATCTGTTACGTGCATTGGATGTCTGATAGATGCAGCGATGATCTCTGTTTCGAGGCCATAGTTGTCAAAAATTGTTACGATATCTTCAATCAGGCTGATACCTGCTGTGCTGATATCATCCAGTCTGCCGAGGAATGGGGATACATATGTAGCACCTGCTCTTGCAGCCAGTAAAGCCTGGTTTGCTGTGAAGATCAGTGTGACATTTGTCTTGATGCCTTCTGCAGACAGAACCTTAACAGCCTTTAAACCTTCAACTGTCATAGGAATCTTAACAACCATGTTTGGATGGATAGCTGCGATTTCACGACCCTCTTTGATCATGCCTTCTGCATCAACAGTTGTAGCCTTTACTTCACCGCTGATCGGGCCGTCAACGATCGTTGTGATCTCTTTGATGACTTCCTTGAAATCTCTGCCTTCTTTTGCGATCAGGGATGGGTTCGTTGTAACGCCGCAGATAACGCCCATGTCATTTGCTTTTCTGATATCTTCTACATTCGCTGTGTCAATGAAAAATTTCATAATTATACCTCCTGGGTCCTTTCGCCCTTAATTATATGATAATTGGTAACCGTTGAGAGCCAAGCAAAATTTCAAAAAAGAGGTTAGCTCTGAACAGTTACGATAATTGATACATTCTTTAACGGAAATCTATTTACCTGGCTGACCATAGTACGCATTGGCACCATGTTTTCTGAAATAATGCTTATCCTGAAGTTCCTGCGGTGCAGGCTGAACCTTCGGATTGATCAGCTCACATCGGGCTGCCATCTTGGCAACTTCTTCCAGAACAACGGCATTGTGTACAGCCTCATGGGCATCCTTTCCCCATGTGAACGGTCCGTGATTCTTGCAGAGAACGGCAGGTGTTGCAATATAATCCAGACCTGGACGGTCAAATTCATCCGCGATCAGGACACCTGTATTCTTCTCATAAGCTTCATTGATTTCTTTCTCTGTAAGATTTCTCACACAAGGTACCTCGCCGTACAGATAATCGGCATGGGTTGTCCCGTAGCATGGAATACCACGGCCGGCCTGTGCCCAGCTTGTGGCCCATGGTGAATGAGTATGTACGATACCGCCGATCTTCGGAAAACGGTTATATAAGACAACATGTGTCTCTGTATCAGAAGACGGATTGTAATCGCCCTCTACTTTATTGCCATTCAGATCTACAACAACCATATCTTCCGGTCTCAGTTTGTCATAATCCACACCGCTCGGCTTGATGACAAAAAGTCCCTTCTCACGATCAATCCCGCTGACATTGCCCCATGTAAAAGTCACAAGCTGATACTTCGGAAGCAGCATATTGGCTTCGTAGACTTCTTTCTTTAATTCTTCAAGCATTCGACTAACACCCTCTTTTCTGCCATAAAGGCTTTTTAAACTTCCCGCATCAACATTCCCTTGTGAATCCCGATGCCAAATGACACGTTTATTTTATCACTTCTGATGCTGTCTTTTCAACTGCTATTGCACCTTTATAATTCTCAATAAACTTCTCAAAACCTTCGATATCCTTTGCATCCGGTTCTTCACTTGTACCTGCATTTCCGGCAAATACTTTGCCCTCCAGATAATTCTGAAGTGTTTCGTCTTCACCCTTCCATGTCAGATAAGATGCCAGCAGTGCCATCCCCCATGGACCGCCCTCGCCGGCTGTCTCCATAACGGATACCGGTGTATCAATGGCAGCTGCCAGAAGCTTTTGTCCCACACCTTTTGTGGTAAAATAACCACCGTGACCGTAAATCTTATCAATGGCCACATGCTCTTTCTTGATCAGAATATCCATACCTACTTTCAGGGCACCCAGGGCACTGCTCAAATGCAGACGCATAAAGTTAGCAAGACTGAATCGGCTGGTTGGTTTTCTCACAAAGAGTGGACGGCCCTCTGTGATATCGGTAATATTTTCCCCTGAATAGTAACCGTAAGACATCATATCACCACAGTCTGCATCACCCTCCATGGCCACTTTGAATAATTTCTCAAAGAGGTCATTCTGACTGATATCCATGCCGAACAGCTCCGCAAATTCTCTGAAAAGGCCTACCCAGGCATTGATCTCGGATGTACAGTTATTGGCATGCACCATAGCTACCGGACTGCCCACAGGTGTTGTCACCATATCGATCTCCGGATAAACGGCCTTTAACTGGTCTTCCAGAACCACCATGGCAAAAACAGATGTACCGGCAGAAACATTACCTGTACGAACACCAATGCTGTTGGTAGCTGCCATACCTGTACCTGCATCACCCTCCGGCGGACACAGTGGAATACCTGCCTGCAATTTGCCGCTTTCATCCAGAAGCTTTGCTCCCTCTTCTGTCAGCACACCGGCAGATTCTCCGGCCACAAGGATTTTCGGAAGAATACCTGTTAATGTCCATGGATAATGTTTATCTTCAATAAGCTTGCCAAACTTCTCAACCATTGTCTCATCATACTGATGGGTCTTGTCATTGATCGGAAACATACCGGAAGCATCGCCGATGCCAAGGACTTTCTGTCCTGTCAGCTGCCAGTGGATGTAGCCCGCCAGCGTTGTCAGATAACTGATCTGATCGACATGTTCCTCACCATTTAAAATCGCCTGATACAAATGGGAAATGCTCCATCTCTGAGGAATATTGTAATTAAATAATTCTGTCAGTGCTTCAGCCGCCTGACCTGTCGTGCTGTTTCGCCATGTACGGAACGGTACAAGCAGCTCGCCCTTCTCATCAAAGGCCATATAGCCATGCATCATGGCACTGAAACCGATGCTGCCGATCCTGGTCAGCTCTGCACCGTATTTTTCTTTCACATCTGCTACCAGGCTCTTGTAGCAGTCTCTTAAACCCTTCCAGATATCATCCAGGGAATATGTCCAGAAACCGTCGATCAGCTGATTCTCCCAGCTGTAACTGCCGGAAGCGATTGGTTTGAATGATTCATCGATAAGTACTGCCTTGATTCTGGTTGAACCGAATTCAATACCCAGTGCTGTTTTGCCGCTCTCAATAATTGCTTTTAAATCTGCCATTCTATCCTCCTGATTCATGGATTCGCTGTCGAATCCTGCTTTGAAATGGACACTCTGTCCAATTCAAACATTGTCCATCTCTATAACCACAGGCAGGCAGCTGCCTGCGGTTTATACCACACTATCGCAGCTGCCTGTCTTTTAATCAATTTAACGATAGTAAATGGAATTCCATTTCAGCTCATTGTTAAACTGTCTGATTGTTGTGTCTTTGTCGATATAAACAGCTTCAATACCCATGCTGTTTGCCCAGTCACCCATCTGCTCAGCCGTCAGGTCATAGGAGAAAGCTGTATGATGTGCACCGCCTGCTAGGATCCATGCTTCAGCACCTGTCTGAAGATTTGGTTCCGGTGTCCAGAATGCAGTTGCAACCGGAAGCTTCGGCATTGGTTTTTCTGTCTTCTTGCAGTTTACGTCATTGATGATCAGACGGAAACGATTGCCCAGATCGATAAGGGATGTGGCAATAGCCTTGCCCTCTTTAGCTGTAAATACAAGTCTTGCAGGATCTTCTCTGTCACCCATGGATAATGGCTGCTCTTTGATAGAAATAGGGCCATCTGCAATTGTCGGGCAAACTTCCAACATATGGGACTGAAGGATACCTTCTTTGCCCGGTACAAGATTGTATGTATAATCTTCCATAAAGGATGTACCTTTGGCACCCTTCATGCCCTCTGTCATGATCTTCATCAGACGAACCATGGCAGCTGTCTTCCAGTCGCCTTCCGCACCGAAACCATAGCCTTTTGCCATCAGTCTCTGGATAGCCAGACCCGGAAGCTGCTGCAGGGCACCTAAGTCACCAAAGTGCGTAACAATAGCCTGATAATTCTTTTCCTCAAGGAAACGTTCAAAACCGATTTCAATACCGGCCTGAACAGCCACATGCTGGCGGAATTCCTTCTCATCTCTGCCTTCAAGTAAAATATTATATGTGCTGTAGTATTCTTCTACCAGTGCATCAATATCTGCCTTTGAAACAGCTTTCACTGCTTCTGCGATTTCATTTACCGGATAAGCATCCACTTCCCAGCCGAATTTGATCTGCGCTTCAACCTTATCGCCCTCTGTAACCGCAACATTTCTCATATTGTCAGCGATACGCATCACACGGATATGACTGCTCTCAAGAACACCTACGGCTGTACGCATCCAGGAACCGATTCTGTCCTGTGTGGCTTTGTCTTCCCAGTAGCCCATGATCACCTTACGTTCCATATGGAGACGGGAAAAAATATGACCGTATTCTCTGTCACCGTGAGCTGCCTGATTCTCATTCATAAAATCCATATCAATGGTATCGTATGGGATTTCACGATTATACTGTGTATGCAGATGAAGCAAAGGTTTTCTCAGTTCCTGAAGGCCGAGGATCCAGGATTTTGCCGGTGAAAAAGTATGCATCCATGTGATAATGCCGGCACAATTATCATCCATATTGGCCTCATTCATCGTTTTACGGATTAATTCATTGGTGATCAGGGTTGGTTTCCATACAACCTCATATGGAAGATTGCCTGATGCATTGAGTTTTTCTACGATTTCTTTGGAATGTGCTGCCACATGGGACAGGCACTCATCACCGTACAGATCCTGTGAACCTGTACAAAACCAGAACTGATAATTTTTCACCTTTAACATGTTTTTAATTCCTTTCTGTGTATGTTCAAGTTGAGTATATACGAAACTTGGCGCGGAATTCAGGTCTGCCGTGCAGACATATTTCTTACCTGAATTCCTGCGCATGCTTAGGTCAATGTTAAGCGTTTTTCTTCTTCATGCGGGTAAAAATTGCCTGTAATACGATGAAGAAGCAAAGCAGTGCGGAAAGTACGATACGTACCCACCAGCTGGACAATGTACCCTGTGTGGTGATCAAGCTTGTGATGGTACCTTTGATCAGAACACCGAAGATGGTGCCGAATGGTGTACCCACACCACCGCTTAACAGTGTACCGCCGATAACGGATGCAGAAATGGCATCCATTTCAAGACCTTTGGCCTGTTCTACGAAACCTGCACAGCTGTTTAAGCAGAATAAGAAACCGCCGCAGCCTGCAAGCAGACCTTCAAGCACATAAGCTTTAAATTTGATTCTCTTAACATTCAGACCCATCATTAACGCGCTCTGTGCATTACCGCCCACAGCGTAAACTTCACGGCCGAATTTGGTATATTTCATAACAACTGCGATAATCGCTACGATAATCAGAGCAATAATAACCGTCGGATAAATATATGCCGGATGGAACTTACCGCTCTTGCTGTAAGAACCGATAAACGGCAGATAAATCTTTGCATTGGCCCATGCAAGGAATGTTTCATTCTTGATAGAAATCATCTCTGTGCTGACCATGGAAGTCATACCACGGCCAAAGAACAGACCTGCCAGGCTGACAATGAATGGCTGGATCTCCAGATAAGAAATCAGGAAGCCCTGTACAATACCGAAAGCCAGACCGATAACCAGTGCAACAGCAATCGCTGCATAAGCACTCATGCCGTGATTCTCCATCTGATTGGCCATAACCATACAAACTAACGCTGTAATAGAACCAACAGAAATATCAATACCGCCTGTGATCATAACGATGGTCTGACCAACTGCAATAACCAGCAGACCGGCATTGGAAATGAACAGGTTCAGAAACATCTGTGGTTTTGCAAAACCCTTATCTGCGAAAATAACCATACCTGCGATATACATGATCGCAAAAAGTGCAATTGTGATAATCAAAAGGAAGGTATTGCCGTTAATCTTTCTGTTTGAATCTGTGGTTGTTTTTAACTTAGCCATGATTATTTACCTCCCTCTACTGCTGCTGCAGCTTTTTTTGCACGCTGTTTTGCAATGAAACTCTGGAATACAGGGCTCTGCAGTGTAACAATAATAACGACAACGATGGCCTTGTAAACCGGCAGCTGATCGGCCTTAACATTCATCGCATAAAGCGTTGTTGTCAGAGCCTGGATCGTATAAGCACCGATAACGGAGCCCATCAGACTGAACTTACCGCCGCCCAGTACATTGCCGCCAAGAGCAACTGCAAGGATGGCATCCATTTCAAGGTTCAAGCCAATGTTGTTGACATCGGCTGAATAAATACGGCTGGATGCGATAATACCTGCGATACCTGCCAACACACCGCAGATCACGTATGTCAGGAATTTGATCAATGTTGAATTCAGACCAACCAGTCTGGAAGCCGTACCATTGATACCAACACTTTCAATATACAGACCAAGGGCTGTTTTCTTCAGGATCAGATTCACAATGATAACAACGATAATCGCCAGGAAAATCGGTGTCGGTACAGGAATCTTGCCGATATAACCACCAAATACCTTATAAGAATCCACACGGACATATGTAATCTGACCTGCTGTAATCAGCTGTCCGATACCACGTCCTGCTGTATACAGAATCAGTGTGGCAACCATCGGCTGAATATTCATCTTGGCTACAAGGAAACCATTAAAGGCACCGCAGAGTGCAGAAGCCAGAATAGCTGCAATAATTGCCAGACCCATCGGAGCAGCCAGCTCAGTAACAGATACTTCACCACCGGAAAGGATCTGACAGCAGACAGCTGCTGCAACAGCCATAACTGCACCGACACTGATATCCTGACCACCGGAAGCAGCCGTAACCAGTGTCATACCGACAGCCAGAATAACCAGCTCGGATGCACGGTTGACAACGTCCACAATGTAACCATATAAAACACCATTATTAATGGAAACCTTGAAGAATCCCGGCGTCGTAATCAAATTCACTAATAAAACAGCAACCAGACATACGATTGGCAAAAACAAGCGCATGGATGTTATTTTCTTAATCGAATCCTTATTCATTGCTGTCACCTCCTGCTATTGCTTTCATAACACCTTCCTGTGTCAGCTGGTCGCCGGAAATCTCGCCGACCTTCTTGCCGTCTCGGAGAACACCCATACGTGAACATGTACGAAGCATTTCCTCAACTTCGGAAGAAATAAATGTAACGGCCATGCCCTGGTCGGCCAGGTCAAGCACCAATTTCTGGATCTCAGTCTTTGTACCGATATCGATACCTCGTGTCGGCTCATCCAGGATCAGATAATCCGGATTGGTCAGAAGCCATCTGCCGATAATCACCTTCTGCTGGTTACCACCGGAAAGACTCTTGATCGGTGTCTCTCTGCTGGCTGTCTTAATCTGCAGCATATCGATATATTTGTCTGCGGCTTCCTCCATCTCTTTTCTGCTCATCGGATGGAACATTCCTCTCTTCGCCTGAAGTGCGATAATGATGTTCTCACGTACAGACAGATCAGCAAGGATACCATCTTTCTTTCTGTCCTCAGGCAGATAAGCCATACCCTGTTTCATGGCATCCAGCGGAGAATTGATCTTCACTTCCTTGCCGTTGACCTTGATCTTACCTGTATCCGGCTTGTCCGCACCGTAAATGGCACGCACCAGTTCGGAACGTCCGGAACCCAGAAGACCTGTCAGGCCCACAACCTCACCTTTGTTGACAGCAAAATCAAACGGTTTGATACTGCCTTTTCTTCCAACCTGTTCAGCTTCGATAACCGGTTCAAACTTCTCAAGTACTTTATGATCTCCCTTGATATCTGCCAGATCATCAAAGTTCTTGCCCATCATCTTGGCAACCAGTTCTACTCTAGGCAGTTCCTTTACAGGATACTCTCCAACCAGTGTACCATTTCGAAGAACAGTAATCCGGTCACAGACCGCATATACCTGCTCAAGGAAATGCGTAACAAAGATAATACCAACGCCTTCTTTTTGAAGACGTCTCATCAATACGAAAAGTTTCTCAACTTCTTCATCATCCAGAGAAGATGTCGGTTCATCCAGAATCAGAACCTGGCACTTCATATCTACCGCTCTGGCAATGGCAATCATCTGCTGCTTCGCCAGAGAACATTCCTCTAATTTATCAGTTGCTCTTGCATCAATATCCAGACTCTTCAAGAGCTCTGTTGCTTTCTTATTCATTGTATGCCAGTCAATAAGACCAAACTTTCTCGGCTCACGTCCGATAAAAAGGTTCTCCGCCACTGACAGATTCGGACAAAGATTAACTTCCTGATACACGGTACTGATACCGTGGCTCTGGGCATCCTGCGGGGATTTATTGATAATCGGTGCATCAGAACCCGCTATTTTGATCTCACCGCCGTCTAAACTATGTACTCCGGTAAGCACCTTGATCAGTGTGGACTTGCCGGCTCCGTTCTCTCCCATTAATGCATGGATTTCACCTTTGCGAAGCGTAAAATCTACATGCTGCAATGCTTTGACACCCGGAAATGTTTTCGAGATATCTCTCATACTTAAAACAACATCATTGGACATATAGCATTCACCTGCTTTCAAATTCTCTCTCTAAAATCTCTCCCATTTCGGGTAAGTTGACATGTAACGTATAAGCATAAAATTGGCGTGGCAGCATTCCAGGCTTCTGCCTCTTTCTACCACGCCAATCATTATGTTCCCGGAAAATTAATTCCGATAAATTTTAGTATGCACGAGCGTCTACAACATCCTGTGTTACTTCTGTAACTTCATAATCTGTACCGTCGATTGAAACGGATGCTACATCAGAACCATGAGCGTAGATACCTTCTTCTACATATGCCTGTTTTTCTGGTGTTTCTCCAGCCTGAAGCTGTTTGATAATCTGTTCTACACGTGGGCCGTGAAGAGGATTACACTCTGTGTTAACAATGATATCACCTGATAATGTATCTGTAATACCCTGTTTTGTTGTATCGAAGGACATTACAAGGATGTCACCGTCAGGACCAACTGTCTTACCAGCTGCTTTGATAGCTTCGATTGCACCAAATGCTTCATTATCGTTCTCGCAGTATACAACGTTGATGTTGTCATACTGTTTCAGCATAGATTCCATAACTTCCTGTCCTTTAGCCTGTGTGAATTCACCTGTCTGCTGAGCTAACAGATTCCAGCCATTAGCTTTTACTGCTTCGTTGAGGGCTTCTGTACGTCCGATCTGAGCGGATGCGCCGATTGTACCCTGGATATCTACGATGTTAACTTCACTCATGTTCTTAGCTGCTGCGTACTGTTTTAACCATTCGCAAGCTTTCTGACCTTCCAGTTTGAAGTTTGAACCAACCCAAGCTGTGTAAAGGCTGTCATCAGAAACGTTTACCATACGGTCAACGATGATAACCGGGATTTCTGCGTCTTTAGCTTCCTGAAGAACTGTATCCCAACCGGATTCTGTTACAGGTGCAAGAACAATGTAATCAACTTCCTGCTGGATGAAGTTACGGATTGCTGCGATCTGATTCTCCTGTTTCTGCTGAGCATCATCGAAGATTAAGTTGTAACCGTTTTCTGTGCTGAATGTAGATTTCATAGATTCTGAGTTAGCTGTACGCCAGTCAGATTCTGCACCAACCTGTGAAAAACCAACTGTGATCACGTCACCTGTGTTACCTGCTGCTTCTGTTTCACCAGATGCTGCTTCGCTTGCAGCTTCTGTTTCGCTGCCTGCAGGTGCTGCTGTTTCTTTAGCACCTGATGAGCCACAGCCTGCTAATACTGCAGCAACCATAGCTACTGACAATAATACCCCTAAAAATCTCTTCTTCATAAACTCTTCTCCTCCTAGTTATGAAACAATAAGTATCTTATGTGAAAAGCATACCGTATTCCCATAATTTTGGAAACAGAGGATTCTTTTTTTTAGGTTAATATTTTTTGAACTTTTTGTGAATGTTTTGACCCATTCAAAAAAAGTGTACTTTTTTATGATAAAAGTGTATTTTTTTACGAAACATTTCTGGCTGGTATCAAAACCCTTGCTGTGGTGCCCACATCCGGTTGACTTTTGAAAAATAAACCATAATTTTCGCCATAATAAATATGGATCCGCTCATTGACGTTGCCCACGCCAAAGGCCGCTATATTGGCTGACTGGGTACTTCCGGCCACAGAAGCCTTCCTGAGATTATACAGTTTTTCTTCATCCATGCCTACACCGTCATCCGTCACACAGAAGACAATATTGCCCCCTTCCAGACGGCCGGTCACAGAAATCCTTCCCTTTCCCCGCTTGCCGCGAATCCCATGAACCAGAGCATTCTCAACTAACGGCTGTAAAAGCAGCTTCGGGATCGTAAAATTATATAACGCCTTGTCTATATCAATGTTGTAAGCCAGCGTATCCTGGTAACGGAACTGCTGGATCTTCAGATAACTTTCAATATGCCGCTGCTCCTCCTGGATCGTGATAAAGTTCTGCCCATTGCTCAGAGAAGTCCGGAAGAAATCAGACAAATAGGTCAGAAGACGGATCACCTGATCATTCTGTTTCGCCTCCGCCAGCCACACTGCCGTATCCAGTGTGTTATACAGGAAATGCGGATTGATCTGCGCCTGCAAAAGTTTCGTCTCGCTCAGCCGCAATGTCTCATGGTTGCGCTTCATATCTTCCACAAGCTGACCGATCTCCTTGGTCATATCGTTGAAATTATCCATAAGCAGAGCAATTTCATCCTCTGACTCCACATCCTTCGTCTGTGCCGTAAAGTCACCTTCGGCGACCCTGCTGGTCAGTGTACAGAGATTACGTATCGGGCCGGTAATGTTTCTGGACGCCCTGACAGAAAGTCCTACCGTCAAAATGACAACAAAAAGCGACGCCAGAATCGTAAAACAGAAAATTGTCTGATTATTCTCATCCAGCTGCGCTTTGATCTGATCGAAATTCAGCGTTTCTGCATAAATATAGTCACGGATACATGACTGCACCAGAGATGTCAGTGCATAAACATCATTATCCAGTGTGGCCATATTCTGATCATAAGAATTCTCCCGGCCAATATTATTCTCCAGATCATGAATACAATTTGACAGTGTATTCAATGTATTCTTCAGGCGAACCATCTGACTTTTGTTCAATTCAACCGTTGCAGAACGCGCCAGATTATTGCAGACACTTTTCAGTTCATCGATATAGGCATAGGGATCCACCGTCAAAATACCATTGACCGTCACAGTTCCCACATCCAGCTCATCAATCTTCTTGTTGTTGATGACCGCCAGATAAGTGGTATAGTCAATCCGCTCCTTGAAATCCCGGACATATTCATTGGCCTCTGCCACATTGTTCGTGATGTCCGCATACACACCGGTCGTATAGGAAATTGTCCAGAGCAGATAGCAGACAAGACAGATCATCGGTACAATAGCCGCCGCAGCGATCATCATAATCTTGCGGTTCAGGGAAAGCTTCTTATATCCAAACATAGCTTACCCCTTTCTTGCTGCCCTGTATTCTTTCGGCGTGCAGCCCTGGGTCTTCTTGAAAATATAGCTGAAATAATGCGGGTCTTTGTAGCCCACTTCATAGCTGATCTCCGATGTTTTCATAGATGAACAGGCCAGATACTGTTTCGCCTTCTCCATGCGGACTTCCGTCAGATACTCAATGAATGTTTTGCCCATTTCCTTACTGAAAACGGAACTGAAATAGCTTGGACTCATGCAGACTTCCGCCGCAACAGAATTCAACGAAATGTCTTCCGACATATAATCCTGTTCAATCCGCGCCTTCGCTGTCTGGATAATTTCCGAATACCGTCTTCCGCTGACCGTATTGCGCAGTTCAATGGCATGATCCAGCAGCGTCCCGATGTAATCTTTAATGTCATCTACTGACTCTGCTGTTGTCACGGCCAGCTTCAGGATTTTCTCATTCTCCCGGATACCTTCCCACTGACCATACACTTCACCTTCAACTCCGGCATCTTTCCTCAGCTTCTTGCAGAAAGTCAGAACCGTTGCATAAATGTCCATGATAATATATTGCCTGATCATCAGCGATCGGAAATGATCCTCTGATATTTCCGTAAATAATGCCCCGACAAAACTCTCCACTTCCTCCAGAGAACCATTGCTTAGGAAACGGGTAATAATTTGATTAAACTGGTTGATCTCACCAAAAATATTGGCATCAAATTCATTGTCCTGCTGTTCAAAGTTCAGTTGTTCAACCGATATGATCTGATTCGGTTCCTGCACAAAACGGCCGGCAAATGCCTTATCCGCCTCCCGGAATGAATATCGCAGTTCACGGATTCTCGCCACCTCACTGCCGATACCGCCAAACCAGGTCAATGTGTCAAAAGGTGCAATCACTGCTTTCAGCCCCTCAATAAAGGCTTTTGTCTGAGTCTCCATTTCTTCTTCCACAGATGTCAGAAGAAATGCCCAACCTTCAACCCCTCTCTGGAATCGAAAAACATCCCTGAATCGGTCAACGTAGCCTCCGACAGCCTCATAGGCTCCGGCCAGTGCCTCAGACTGCTCTGCCTGCACATGATCCTCCTGGATAAATTTGAACAAAATAATCCTGTAAAAAGGGCCGCTAAGATTCATATGGAAACGCTTTCCTTTTTCCATGGCATCTGCCAGCGAATTTACCCGATATCAATTCCCCCAGGAATTTCATCTTGATCAGTTCTTCATTCTCCTGCATTTCCTGGTAATAAACTTTCTTCAAGGCCAGATCTTCCCGCTCATCTCTGACTTTCTCGGCAATCTCCGACAAATGTTCCAGCAAAACTGCTGAGGATACCGGTTTCAGCAGGTATTCCGCTACACCGATCTTAATGGCCTGCTTGGCATACTCAAAGTCATCATAACCGCTCAATATCACAATCTTGATATCCGGCAGTTCCGCTTTAACCATACGGCTTAACTCCAGTCCATCCATAAACGGCATACGGATATCCGTGATCAGAATATCCGGCTTCTCCTTTAAAATCACCGGCAATGCCAGTTCACCATCGCTGGCATCACCGATAAATTCATACCCCTCTTTTTCCCAGTCGATACTGTTCTTGATACTCTGGCGTATAATAATCTCATCCTCGACCAAGTATACTTTTACCATTGTTAATCCTTCTTCTCCATTTTTGCATTTCCCGTTTTTCTGACGGACGCTAACGCTGCGATCAAAGAATGCATATCCAGCGGCTTAGCCAGATGACCTGTCATCCCTGCCGCAAGACACTTGTCCATATCCGTTTTGGCAACATTCGCTGTCATGGCTATGATCGGTATCGTATTTCCATGGTACTGATCCATTTTGCGGAGCATCTTTGTCGCTTCCAGACCATTCATCACCGGCATCTGCATATCCATCAGAATCGCATCATAAGTGCCTTCCGGTGCCTCCATAAATCTTTCAACACAGATCTTTCCATTTTCCGCCTGCTCACTTGTAATACCATGCATTGCCAGAATCTCATGAGCAACTTCATAGTTCAGTTCATTATCCTCTGCAATCAGAACATGCATCCCCTCACAGTCTGTCAGGTCAGATTCTGTCGATGACTGACCAGCCATTTCAAGATCAGATTCCATCGGAGACTGAAGGATCATGTCGGAATCTGCTTCTTCAAAAGGAAAATCAAAGACAACTCTGAATGTTGTACCAACACCTACAGCACTTTGTACTTCGATCCTGCCGTTCATCCGATCCACCAGTTCCTTGACAATCGCCAATCCCAGACCACTGCCGCGGACTTTATTGATTCTTGTATCCACAGATCTCGAAAAACGTTCATACATTTTCTTCATATAGTCTTCTGTCATACCAATTCCGTTGTCCTGTACAATTGACACAAGACGTACACATCCCGGACTGTCTGATGTTTCTTCATATAATTCAAAATGGACCATGCCGCCTTCCGGTGTATATTTGACAGCGTTAGATACCAGATTCACATAGATCTGTTTCAGACGAATAGCATCTGCATCAATCTGAGGATGCAATATATCATGCGCCCGACAGGTCATATGCAGCTTTCGGTCTGCTGTCATCTGGCCCATTATATCCTGGAAATCACGGAAAAACGTCATCACATTAAAAAATGCAGGCTCAATATGAAAATGTCCGCTCTCGATCTGGCTGATATCCGTAACATCATCCACCAGCCGCTGAATATAACGCCCTGCAGACTGCAGCTTGTCCAGGTTTTCACTGACAACAGACTTCTCGTCAATATGCGCTTTGGCAATATAGGCAAATCCGAGAACTGCGTTAAGGGGTGTCCGGATATCATGGGCCATTCTTGAAAGAAAGTCTGTTTTAGCTTCATTCTCCCGGTTGGCTGCCTCTGCCGCCATAAACCAGTTACGCTCACGCAGCATAACGTCGCTGACTTCACGGGTCACATACAAAACCTTTGTCACGACTCCCTGCTCATTCCTGTTTTTAGCGATGAAACGTGCCAGCTGCCAGTTGCCGTCCGGAACCATATATTCCAATGTAACTGTATCTGTGTTCTTCAGACGTTCCTGCAATGTCGAAAGATCAAAGAAACGCATAATCCGGTCCTGATAATCTCTGGCAACAACTGCCTTACAGATTTCAACCATCTTCTCAGAAGCTTTGCCGGATACACCTGTCATCTTGTGAACTTCATTGATACTGACAACTTCATCATACACATCCTTCTCAAGGTCAATTCTGTAAATCGAAAAATAAATCTTACTGATGGCGGAGATAATCTCATTATTGATCCTGGTCTCATTCAATGCCTCGCTGAGCACTCTCTGCTTCTCCCGATCCTCCCTGACAATGTCATCAATAAAACGAAAACCGATCAACACCTTGAAATTCTCTTCATCGATGGCCATTCTGGTGATCTGTGCCTCAAAATATTCATGGCCTGCACCATTCGGAAGACTCTGGAAACGAAAGGAAATCCTGTCACGCGTCTTCAGTTCTCGCATCAGTCTCTCAGCATTCAGCCTTTTCTTCAACTTCCGGGCTTCTTCCTGCATCATAAACTGACGACAATAGCTCTCTATAATCTCTTTATAAGAAAGTGTCATATATTTTTCCGATGCCGACACCTGCAGAACATTTGCCTCCGGATCAACCTTGAGAATCTCAAGATAATCCTTTTTCAAATCTGCAAAAAAAACAGATATGTAATCCTGGCAAAGAACCTGCAGAAATCGCTGTTCCCTCTGAAATGCGTCAATACTGGCCTGCAGTGCATTCTGCTTCTCATCCAGCAAATTCGACTTATGGCAGCTGTCATAAGCACTGCCTAAATGGCTTCCCACCACTGTCAGCAGATTGATCAGAGACCGTGATTCATCCAAAATCGGATCGTCCAGTCCGATAAACCCCCACAATGTGTCTGTATGAAACATCGGAAAAACAATCACTGTATGAATATCCTGAGCCTTAAGCAGACGATATTCCAGCGGCATCTCATCCTTTGCTGCCTCTATATCTTCAATTACCACTTTCTCTCCACGCAGGAACTGTCTGTGCCAATATGGCATCTCCATAAACGGAACAGCCTGAAGATTGTCCATCTGGGGTTTGACGCCTTCCGCGCACCACTCACTGGTGTTGCGGTAAATACCCTGTTTTTCTATAAATTCAAAAGTATAGGCACGTCCGGCTTTCGTATATTCTCCTATGTATTCAAGAATGTCTTGTATCGACCGGTTCAACTCTTCCATTGTTCGCGAACGGTCGATGGTCACCATCTGGTTCAATACGATTTCCAGACCGCTTAAATGACTTGATGCCTTTTTCTGCTTCACTACGCTGTCTGATTTTCTCATTGGCTGTTCACCTCCCTGATCACTTTTCTGATTTATTTATTTCTAGCTTACCATATAACATCCAACCTTGCAATCAACATAGAATAATTCGCTGACTCCGCATCTTTCTGCCGGTTAAAATATATCCGAAACCGTCTTGCATCTTTACGCTACCATGGTAAAATTTTACAGTTTTTTCTTTTTTTCACAAAAATACATTGAATTTCCTTTTCCCCTATGCTAATATTTATTTCATTGTATTACTGAATTAATACTCAGGAGAGTCTCTTCACAATGCATTATGCAAAATACCAAAGAAGAGCGCCGAAGGTGTACACAGCTGCGGTGTTTTCGATTGAATACGCCCAACTGCAAGTCTCTCAGGCAAAAGGATGGAGGAAAAAGAATGTTTACACAAATCAACAATCTCATCAACTGGTTGGACGCGGTCGTATGGGGACTGCCTCTGATCATCTTAATCCTGTTCACAGGATGTCTCTTAACAATCCGCTTAGGTGTTCTTCAAATCAGACATCTCAGCAAAGCACTCAAGTTCATGATTAAAAATGAAGACGGCGGCGAAGGTGAAGTATCCAGTTTCGGAGCTTTATGTACAGCCCTTTCCGCAACCATCGGTACAGGCAATATCGTCGGTGTTGCAACTGCCATTGCTGCCGGCGGCCCCGGCGCTCTTTTCTGGATGGTCATTGCTGCTTTTCTCGGTATGGCGACTAAATATGCCGAAGGTCTGTTAGCAATCAAATACCGTACAATCGATAACGAAGGCCATGTTCTCGGCGGTCCTTTCTACTATATTGAAAACGGGATGGGACACGGATGGCGTTGGCTTGCCAAAATTTTTGCCTTCTTCGGTGCCGGTGTTGGTCTGTTCGGTATCGGTACCTTTACACAGGTCAATGGTATCGCTTCCGCAGTGAAAAATTTCTTTGATCCGAATATGGCACACACCGTCACACTGTTCGGCAATACCTACTCATGGGCAACCGTTATCGCCTGTCTTGTGCTGACATTATGTGTCGGTCTGGTTGTTCTCGGCGGCATCCAGCGAATTTCCAAAGTTGCTCAGATTGTTGTGCCTTTTATGGCAGTTCTTTATGTAGCTCTGGCATTGATCATCCTGATCACCAACATCACAGCTGTTCCGGCTGCCATCGTAACCATCGTGAAATCTGCTTTTACAGGCAGTGCTTTGGCCGGCGGCGCTATGGGTACTATGATCATGGCTATGCAGAAAGGTATCCAGCGAGGTATCTTCTCCAACGAATCCGGTCTCGGAAGCGCACCTATCGCTGCTGCCGCCGCTCAGACAAAAGAGTCTGTCCGTCAGGGTCTTGTCTCTATGACAGGTACATTTATCGATACAATCGTTATCTGCTCCATGACAGGTCTTTCTATCGTTATTACCGGAACATGGAATACAGGCCTTGAAGGTGTTGCCATCACTACAGCTGCTTTCCAGCAGGGTCTTCCGTTCCCTCCGGTTGTGGCATCTTTCTCACTGATGCTCTGCCTTGTATTCTTCGCATTTACAACCATCCTCGGCTGGGATTACTATGGCGAACGTTGTCTGGAATATCTTCTGAACAGAAACCAGACAGCTGTCAAAACCTACCGTTGGCTGTACATTATCTGCGTTTTCATCGGCCCTTATATGACCGTTGCTGCCGTATGGAACATTGCCGATATCTTTAATGCACTGATGGCATTCCCGAACTTAATCGCGCTGCTGGCATTGAATGGCGTGGTGAGAAACGAAACAAAGGATTACTTTAAACGGCATCCGGAGTTATAAAGGGCAAAACTTTCCCAAATCTCAATAAACTGTAAAGAATGAACGAATTCATAGCAGACACGTTCATTCTTTACAGTTTTCTTTAGTTTTGATTCCTAATATAGTTGTTTTGAATATTTCTGAGTCGTCTCGCTCAATTCCTGAGAATATTTTTCTGAACCGTCATTAAATCAGCCTTCTATATAAAAAATCTATAGGATAGATATAAAAACAATATTTTTCATATAGTTCATTTCATGTTATACTACATCAAGAAAAATTTGTAAACAAGGAATGATTTTTTATGAAACGCATTGATTTTGAAAATGGCAATATCGTCAGCAACATTCTGAAAGCCGCTCTACCGATGCTTGTAGCCCAGATCATGAGTCTTCTCTACAATATCGTTGACCGTGTCTATATTGCCCGTATCCCTGACGTTGGCACTACGGCCCTCGGCGCTGTTGGGCTCTGTTTCCCGATCATCGTCATTATCACAGCCTTCAGCAATCTGTTCGGCACCGGCGGTGCTCCGATCTTCTCCATTGAACGCGGCAAAGGCAATCATGAAAAAGCCGGACTTCTGATGAATACATCCTTTACCCTGCTGACATTATGCGCGGTTATCCTGATGATTATAGGCCTGCTCTTTGCCAGACCGATTCTGGTACTTTTCGGTGCTTCTGATGCCGGGTTGGCCTATGCATATCCCTACCTGATGATCTATCTGCTCGGTACATTTCCATCCATGGCTGCCACCGGCATGAATCCTTTCATTAATGCCCAGGGCTACGCAACAACCGGCATGACCTCCGTTATCATCGGCGCTGTCGCCAACCTTCTGCTGGATCCGCTGTTTATCTTTGTATTCGGACTCGGCATCAAAGGTGCTGCCATTGCCACGATTATTTCGCAGACATTGTCTGCTGCCTTTGTTTTGTACTTTTTACACTACAAAGCAGAATATCGGATTCGTTTTCTTTCCAAAACCGAACTGGCATCCTGCGGTGAAGATGCCAAAAATATCGTCAGCCTCGGAACTGCCGGATTTATTATGCAGCTGACCAACAGTCTTGTCACTATCTGCGCCAACAATGTCCTGTCCGTTACAGGCGGTGATGTCTACATATCCGTTATGACCATCATCTCCAGTGTCCGTCAGATGGTCGAAACGCCGATTTACGCCATCACAGAAGGTTCCTCGCCGATCATCAGCTACAATTACGGTGCCAGACGCCCCAAAAAAATACGTCAGGCCGGTATCACCATGGCTGTTTTAGCGCTGATCTATACGCTGCTCATCTGGAGCGTGATTCTGGCTGCACCTCGCTTCCTGATCGGAATTTTCAGCTCGGATCAGGCCCTGATGACCGATACCGTCCCCGCCATGAAACTTTATTTTGCTGCATTTATCTTCATGCTGCTGCAATATGTGGGCCAAACAATTTTCAAAGCCCTCAACAAGAAGAAATATGCCATCTTTTTCTCCATACTGCGTAAAGTCATCATTGTGGTGCCCCTGACTTATATCCTGCCTTATGCCTTGAACATTGGCCCAAACGGCGTTTTTATGGCCGAACCCGTCTCCAATGTTATCGGCGGCAGTCTTTGCTTCATCGTAATGCTCGCCACAGTTCTCCCTGAACTGAAACGGATGTAACAGACAAAAGGTATCCGCATTTATCAACACGGATACCTTTTATACACAATATACTTATTCAGTTCTTCTATTTACTGTTAAATACATCCCGATTCAGTGCACCGTCCTGATTCGCCACAATGACCGTACACATTGCATCACCCGTAATATTAACCATTGTTCTGGCCATATCCAGAATTCGGTCAATACCCATGATCATGGCAATGGCCTCTACAGGAAGCCCAACAGAAGCAAATACCATAGACAATGTAATCAAACCAACAGAAGGCACACCTGCTGTACCTATGGAAGCTAATGTTGCCGTTGCGATAACAGTCAGATAATCCGTCGGTGTCAAAGTAATGCCAAATGCCTGGGCAGCAAAGCAGACGGCAACACCCTGCATGATTGCTGTACCATCCATATTGATCGTTGCTCCCAACGGAATCGTAAATGAAGAAATCTTCTTGGATACACCAATTTTTTCATCCAGGGTCTCAATTGCCATCGGAATCGTAGCATTAGATGTTGCTGTTGAAAAAGCAAAACTCATAACAGGGAAATACTTACGGATAAATCTGTACGGATTCAGTCTTGTAAAGATTGCCATCAATGCAGAATAACTGCCAAGGCAATGAATCGCCAGTGCTCCAAGTACACAGAGCATATATTTTGCCATCGGAATAAATCCCGAAAAACCGATATTGGAAAATGTTCTGGCAATCAGGCAGTACACGCCAATCGGCGCTGCCATCATGACCATATTGGTCATCTCCATCATAATATCATTGAACTGTGCAAAAAAGTTAGAAACAACTTCCACTCTTTCTCCCAGTTTTGCAAGAATAATGCCGACAAAAAGTGCAAATACGATCACCTGAAGCATGGTACCATTCGCCAATGCTCCAATGGGATTAGTCGGAATGATATTTAATAACGTCTCTGTCAGAGTCGTACTCTCAGCTACAGTGACATCCTGTGTCTGAATCGCAGCTGTATCCAGTCCAAGTCCCGGTTTGACAATCGTTCCCACCGCAAGAGCAATCGAAATCGCCAGAGCCGTTGTAAAAAGATAGAATACAATGGTCTTCACACCGACTTTGCCAAGGGTCTTCGTATCACCAATAGCCGCACTACCACAGATCAGGGAGCAGAATACAAGCGGCACAACCAGCATCTGCATGAGTCTTAAAAAGCCCTGTCCGACAACATAAAATACACCATCCACCAACACGGTATCTCTCATGTATCCGCCCGGAACAAAGTAATACAAAATAATACCGGTAAATGCACCAAGGAATAAACCGATAAAAATCAGTGTGGTCATTCCCAGCTTCTTTTTGCTTTTTTCTTTTGCCATTTTCCTACCCCCTCAATTCCTGAATATAATCCCGCATCGCATCTTTCCAGTCAGGCATCTGGTAAATTCCGGTTACCTTCATCATCAGATTCTGAAGATCTGTCCTTCTCGGGCTGTTCTTGCCTGCTTCGGCAGATATTTCCTCAATTCTGCCTGTCGGATCCTGCCCCATGCATCGAAGGATCTCTTCTGCTGCTTCTACGCGGCTGCAGCACCCCTCACAGGAAGCATGATAAATACCATATTCATTGGCATCAATCATCTTCATAACAAAATCAGCAAGCACTTTGGCACTTGTCGGACTGCTGTACTGTTCTGCTGCCACCTGAATGACACCGCCTTCTTTTGCCTGACGAATCACAGAATTTACAAAACAACTGCCCTCTTTGGCATAAACCCATGAACTACGAACAATCAGATGCTTCGGGTTCAATTCACGCACAAAATTTTCTCCCGCCAGCTTGGATTTACCAAAAATTGTATCCGGAGTTGCTGTATCAAATTCATTCAGTGGTTCATTCCCCTGTCCGTCAAATACGTCATCTGTTGACATGTGAATGAGTTTTGCGCCCACTTTACGGGATGCAGAAGCAACATTTCTCGCACCAATAGCATTGACTCTAAACGCCTTCACCATATCCTCTTCCAGCCAGTTATGGGTATTATAACCTGCGCAATTAATGACGACTGCCGGATGGCTCATGTCCATAAATGCCGTCACACTATCCATGTCGGTAATATCCACATCCATATCCGATGTCAGTACATTGTATGCCATACGGTCAAGGGCATCACTAATGGTACTGCCAAGTCTTCCTTTGGCACCAATGATCCAGACTTTTGTTTTACTCATATTGTTCCTCCTTGTTGGCCTAAAAAAACAGGGCTTGTCGCCCTGTTTCACAACTCACTTTGTTCTAGTATAGCATATATTATTTGCAGCAGACAAGATTTCAGACAAAAAAATTTGATTATATCTATGATTTCTTGATACCCTCAGACAATGGACTAAAAACGCAGCACGCTGTCATTCGATTGAAGAATTCATTGATAAGATGTGATTTTCTGAGATTTTGAACCACTTTGTGATATCACACAAAAAGGCTACCGTATGAAATGATATGCTCCCTTCTAGGTAGACAGTTGAAATAATAAAACTGTTTATCTAGGAG
>OLNC01000597.1_pt1 | contig 32260 bp, 38 predicted proteins | sample 1672011 | NCBI WGS metagenome assembly OLNC01 (sample SAMEA3136636, study PRJEB25190) | human gut metagenome | biome: human gut; feature: human-associated habitat; material: faeces | place: Austria | collected 2013
AGACACTGGCAGCAGGGCATGAAAAAGAGTGCATAGGGACGGCAATCCCAGATATGCACTCAGAAAAATAACCAACTTTATTATGACAGATAAGAAAGGAAAAAGCAAATGGAAAGCATTAAGATTAACAAACTGGAAATCGAAAATGTAAAGCGAATCAAAGCGGTAAAGATCGAACCAACAGCAAATGGGCTGACGATTGTAGGAGGGAATAATAATCAAGGCAAAACTTCGGTTTTGGATTCAATCGCATGGGCGCTGGGCGGCGATAATTTCCGGCCATCACAGGCACAGAGAGACGGATCTACTATCCCCCCGACCTTACATATTGTAATGAGCAATGGGCTTGTAGTAGAGAGAAAAGGAAAAAATAGTTCCCTGAAAGTGACAGATCCAACTGGAAACAAAGGCGGACAGCAGTTATTGAATGAGTTTGTGGAACAGCTTGCCTTAAATCTTCCAAAATTCATGGAATCTTCAGGAAAAGAGAAAGCCCGGACTCTTCTTAGGATCATCGGTGTAGGAGAGCAGCTTGCGGCACTTGACCTTCAGGAGAAAGAGTTGTATAACAAACGTCTTGCCATCGGGCAGATTGCGGATCAGAAAGAAAAGTTTGCCAAGGAACAGCCGTATTATCCGGATGCTCCGAAAGAACTGGTATCTCCGTCTGAACTGATCCGTCAGCAGCAGGAAATTCTTTCCAAGAACGGAGAAAACAAAAGGAAAAGAGATCACGCCTTGGAACTACATGCTGAAAGAAACCGACTTGCAGAGAAAGTCAATGCATTAAAAGAAGAATTGGAACATTATCAGAATCAGTTAATCCAGGTTGACCATGATATGAATATCGCTTATAAATCCACAGAAGAATTACAGGATGAATCTACGGCTGAGTTGGAAGCAAGTATTGCCAATATCGAAGAGATCAACCGCAAAGTCAGAGCCAATATGGACAAAGATAAAGCGGAAGATGATGCGAAGGAGTATCGGGATCAGTACCGTGTTCTGACAGAAGAAATCGATCAGACGAGAAAAAATAAAACGTCCCTTCTGAATTCCGCAGAACTTCCTCTTCCGGAATTATCTGTCAAAGAAGGCGAATTGGTTTATAAGGGACAGCAGTGGGATAACATGTCCGGTTCCGATCGGCTAAAAGTGTCCACAGCGATTGTGCGGAAGCTGAATCCGAAGTGTGGGTTCGTCCTTCTGGACAAGCTGGAACAGATGGATCTCCAGACTCTCAATGAATTTGGAGAATGGCTGAAACAAGAGGGACTACAGGCAATCGCAACCAGAGTCAGCACGGGTGGAGAATGCAGCATCATTATTGAAGATGGCTATGTAAAGGGCCAGGAGGAAGAAGCGGTTGAAAGCAAGCCGTCATGGAAAGCGGGTGAGTTTTAATGGAAATTATCAAAGGTAAAATTAAGAAGGCAAAGAAAGTAGTGATCTACGGACCGGAAGGAATTGGGAAGTCAACGTTTGCGTCCAAATTTCCAGATCCGGTATTTATCGATACGGAAGGAAGCACCAACGACATGGACGTTGCGCGCCTTCCCCGCCCTACAAGCTGGATCATGTTGTTAGAAGAACTCCAGTATGTGGAAAAGAATCCCGGAGTGTGCAAAACTCTGGTGATTGATACCATTGACTGGGCAGAACAGCTTTGTGTGGAGCACATCTGTGCAAAACATAATAAATCCGGAATTGAAGACTTTGGCTATGGAAATGGTTATATCTATACAAAAGAAGAGTTTGGGCGGTTTCTGAACAAGCTGACAGACGTCATTGAGACAGGAGTCAATGTGGTGCTTACAGCACACGCCCAGCTCCGTAAATTTGAACAGCCGGATGAAATGGGCGCTTACGACAGATGGGAGCTGAAACTGGGGAAGAAAACCCAGTCCCAGACATCCCCATTGGTTAAAGAATGGGCGGACATGCTGCTGTTCTGCAATTATAAAACTTATTCCATCGCTGTAGATGATAAGGGGAAAAAGCATAAAGCTCAAGGCGGGAAAAGAGTGATGTATACTTGCCATCACCCGTGCTGGGACGCAAAGAACCGTTATAACCTCCCGGATGAATGTGAGCTTGATTATGGTGTGATTGCCGGAATCATTGAACAAACAACGCAGATGTTGCCATCTGGCACAGAGCAGAAAGCAACTGTTAGGGAGACACCGCCTGCACCGACGCCAGATCCGGTTCTGACAGGGACGGAAGGAAATCAGATGGATTTGAATGACCGGAAAGCAAAGAATGTGCCGCAAAAGACAGAACCGCCCCATGGGCAGCCAGTGCCAAAGAATAGTGTTTTCCATGTGGATGAGAGGATCCCCAAGGCACTCCGTGATCTGATGGAAGATAAGCTCGTTTCGGAAGAAGAAATTCAGACCGTTGTGGCTGGGAAAGGATACTACCCACAGACCACTCCGATTCTGAATTACGATCCGGATTTCATTTCCGGAGTATTGGTCGGCGCTTGGCCACAAGTGTACGAGATGATCCGGAAACTGAGGGAAGATTATGAGATCCCGTTTGACGAAAAATAGGAGGATAGAAAGCAATGAGTGAAATGGAAAGAGAATTAGGATGGGACGATGAGATTGAAAAGGACAGTGGGGAGTTTATCCTGCTTCCGGAAGGAGACTACGATTTTACGGTAGAGAGTTTTGAACGCAGCCGACATGGAGGCAGTGAAAAACTTCCGGCATGCAATAAGGCAATTTTAAGATTACGGATTGACACAGAGGAAGGATCAGCACTGATCAATCATAACCTGTTTTTACATACGAAAACGGAGGGAATGATTTCCGCCTTTTTTACTTCTATTGGACAGAAGAAAAAGGGAGAAAAGATCAAAATGAATTGGAACGCTGTAGTTGGAGCAAAAGGCCGCTGCAAAGTTGGTGTCCATGAATGGACTGGAACAGACGGTGAGAAGCGGCAGGGAAATGATATTAAAAAGTTTTATCCGTTTGAAGAGAAGAAGTTTGAGGCAGGGAAATTTTAATGGAGCTGAGACCATACCAAAGGGAAGCAAAGGAAGCAATTTTTGAACAGTGGGAACATGGAACCAGGAAAACACTTCTGGTTCTCCCTACTGGTTGTGGAAAAACGATTGTATTTGCGAAAGTAACAGAAGAATGTGTCAGTCGTGGAGACCGGGTACTGATCCTGGCACACCGCGGTGAACTTCTGGAACAGGCGGCGGATAAGATCGCCAAGTCTACTGGGCTTGGATGTGCCATGGAAAAAGCAGAAGAATCCTGCCTGGGAAGCTGGTTCCGGATTACAGTGGGGTCGGTGCAGAGTCTGATGCGGGAAACCAGGCTTAGCCGGTTCCCGGATCATTATTTTGACACCATCATTATCGATGAAGCACATCACTGTATTTCAGACAGTTACCAGAGAATTCTGAATCACTTTCCAGATGTGAAAGTACTTGGTGTGACAGCAACGCCGGACCGTGGAGATATGAAGAATCTGGGACAGGTATTTGAATCCCTGGCCTATGAATACACCCTTCCAAAGGCGATCAAAGAGGGTTATTTATCACCCATCAAAGCAGTAACGATTCCATTGCAGGTTGATTTGACCAGCGTTGGTGTACAGTCTGGAGATTTTAAGGCGGGAGACTTGGGAACCGCGTTAGATCCATACTTGGAAAGTATCGCAGAAGAAATGGAGAAATACTGTCTGGAGAAGAAGACGGTGGTATTTCTTCCGCTTGTGAAAACCAGTCAGAAGTTCCGGGATATCCTGAATACCCATGGTTTTCGTGCCGCTGAGGTGAACGGGGAAAGTGCAGACCGCGCTGACATCCTTGCAGATTATGCGGCAGGGAAATATAACGTCTTGTGCAATTCCATGTTATTGACAGAAGGCTGGGACTGTCCCGATGTGAACTGCATTGTAGTATTGCGGCCAACCAAAGTCAGAAGTCTGTACTGTCAGATGGTAGGAAGGGGAACAAGGCTGGCTCCAGGGAAAGAACATCTTCTCCTTTTAGATTTTTTATGGCATACGGAACGACACGAGCTGTGCCACCCGGCTCATCTGATCTGTGAGAGTGAAGAAGTAGCACAGAAAATGACAGAGAATCTGGAAAAAGAAGCAGGATGTCCGATGGATATCGAAGAAGCGGAAAAGACCGCATCTGAAGATGTGGTGGCGCAGCGGGAAGAAGCGCTAGCGCAGAAGCTGGCAGAAATGAAACGGAGAAAGAGAAAGCTGGTAGATCCGCTCCAGTTTGAAATGAGTATTCAGGCAGAAGACTTATCGGGATACGTTCCGGCGTTTGGCTGGGAAATGGCGCCGCCGTCTGAAAAACAAAGACAGACATTGGAGAAACTTGGAATTCTGCCGGATGAAATTGACAATGCAGGAAAAGCGGCAAGGCTGCTGGATCGTCTCGATAAACGGAGACAGGAAGGGCTTACCACGCCGAAACAGATCCGTTTTCTGGAAAGCAGGGGCTTTCAGCACGTTGGAACCTGGCAGTTTGATACAGCAAAAAGGCTGATTGACCGGATTGCCGGAAATGGGTGGAAAGTTCCGCGCGATATTATTCCATCAGAGTATAAAGGAGCATAAACATGGAGCAAAGGGCAGATCTATTAGAAATACTGGACAATATTTATCCCGGAGAACTGGATTACCAGGAATGGGTCAGTGTAGGAATGGCATTAAAACAGGAGGGCTATACAGCAGAAGATTGGGATCGATGGAGCCAAAGAGATCCTGCCCGTTATCATTCTGGAGAATGTTTCCGAAAATGGAACAGTTTTTGCGGATCTTCTGATCCGGTGACAGCCGGTACCATTGTACAGATGGCCATAGACAGGGGATGGATGCCAGACCGGAATCCGGGGCATGAACTGGACTGGAATGACGAAATCAGCCAAGAGGGTGTTGTAGTTGACAGTGGTTGGTTGGAAGGAAAAGAGGTACGGGAACCGAAGAACTGGGATCCGGTACAGGATCTTATTCGATATTTAGAAGCGTTGTTTGAATCTGGTGAAAATGTGGGCTATGTGACGCAGAGCTGGGAAAAGACGGATGAGAAGGGGACACGCTGGCTTCCGAGCAGGGGCAACTGGGACAGAACCGCAGGACAGCTTATCGAAGAATTAAATAAATGCAATGGCGATGTAGGTGCCGTATTTGGTGATTATAATCCGGATGCGGGAGCATGGATCCGGTTTAACCCCCTGGACGGGAAAGACTGCAAGAATGAGAATGTAACGGATTTCCGGTATGCGCTTGTAGAGTCAGACGATATGGAATTGGATAAGCAGAACGCCCTGATCCGGGAGCTGGAGCTTCCTGTGGCAGCGTTGGTGTTCTCCGGAAAGAAGAGCTTGCATGCAATCGTGCGGATCGAAGCGGCAGATTTGAGGGAATATAAGAAACGTGTGGAGTATCTGTACAGTATCTGCAAGAAGAACGGGCTGAAACTGGATACCCAGAACAAGAATCCGTCCAGGCTGTCCCGGATGCCAGGAGTAACTCGGAACGGGAAAAAACAATTTTTGGTAGATACCAATATAGGAAAAGAATCCTGGGAAGAATGGGTGGAATGGATTGAGAGCGTCAATGATGACCTGCCGGATCCGGAACCGCTTCAAGATGTCTGGGAGAACCTGCCGGAATTATCCCCATGTCTGATAGAGGGTGTTCTGAGGAAAGGGCATAAGATGTTAATTGCCGGACCATCAAAAGCAGGAAAATCGTTTCTTCAGATCGAACTATGCATCTCAATCGCAGAAGGAAAAGACTGGCTTGGTTGGAAGTGTGCCAGAGGCCGTGTCATGTACGTTAATCTGGAACTGGATCGGGCGAGCTGCCTGCATCGGTTCCGGGATGTATATGACACCCTTGGATGGAGGCCAAAATATTTGGACAGCATTGATATTTGGAATCTAAGAGGAAAATCCGTGCCGATGGACAAGCTCGCACCGAAGCTGATCCGTAGGGCAGCGAAAAAAGACTATGTGGCTATTATCATTGATCCGATTTATAAGGTCATTACCGGAGATGAGAACAGTGCGGATCAGATGGCGAATTTCTGCAATCAGTTTGACAAGGTTTGTACAGAACTGGGCTGTGCGGTGATTTACTGTCATCATCATAGTAAAGGAAGTCAGGGAGGGAAAAAATCTATGGACCGCGCCAGCGGATCCGGAGTATTTGCCCGTGATCCGGATGCGTTGCTGGACCTGATCGAACTGGAACCAACAGAAGCTTTGATAGAACAGGAAAAGAATAAGGCTATATGTAAGGTCTGTATTCAGTATCTGGATGCTTATTTTAAATGGGAAGACGATCTGTCCCAGGATGATCTGTGCAGTAAAACGCAGATGTTGAACTATTGTGAAGAGCGCCTTGATAAATGGCAGATGAACGCTCTTCAGAAGCAGATAGAAGATGCGGTAAAAGACGTAAAAGCGAAGACGGCATGGCGGATCGAAGGAACACTCAGAGAATTTCCGAAGTTCCAGCCGGTAAACCTCTGGTTTGATTATCCTATACATAGAATGGACGAAACAGGCTGTCTGAATGATATCCAGCCGGAGGATGAGAGGCCGCCTTGGCAGAGAGGAAAAGATGCCAGGAAGAAACAGGCAGAAATACAGAAAAAGAATACCCAGGCGAAATACACTATGGCCATTGAAAGTTATCGATTCGGACATGATGATATATATCCTACTGTAAAAGAATTATATGAGCAGATGAAAAGCGATGCGGAGGCTGTTGGAGAAAAGTATCCAGCAGAAAAGACAATCTGGAATTCTCTTAAAAAGCTAGGATATACGACGGATAAAGAGACAAAAAGGATTGTCCCGTTACCTGAAAAATCAGGTTCCGGGAATGAGAAGTAATTTATTCCCAGAACCATAAAAGCCAGGTGCCGGGAATAAAGGATAATGTTTCCCGCGACCTTAATTTCAAGGTGATGGGAAATGAAACAAATCATTCCCGTAACCATGGTAACGGGAGGGCGGGAATATTCCCTCCCGGCACCTTATACTAAAGTATAACCCTAACGGGACGGGAATGTGCGGGCACCCACCCTACAGTGTGGGGCGATATGAGCACGCCCCCACACACGGGAGGGAGCCCACCCAGCACAACCGCGAGGTGTAAGGAAAAAGTAAAAAAACAACACATTAAAGGAGTAAAGTGAATGGAATTTTTTATGGCAATGATTCCGCCGACAATCACACATCAGGAAAAGAAAGTACATCTGGTAAATGGCAGGCCGAGATTTTATGAACCGGATGAATTAAAAGCAGCCAGACAGAAGCTGACGGCTTATCTTGGTCAGCATGTTCCAGAAGAACCATACCAGGGTGGAATCCAGTTGATTGTCAAGTGGTGTTTCCAGACGAAAGGCAGACACAAGGATGGAGAATACAGAATCACAAAGCCAGATACAGATAATTTGCAGAAGCTTTTAAAAGACTGTATGACATCCGTGGGATTTTGGAGTGATGATGCACAGGTGGCATCCGAGATTGTAGAAAAGTTTTGGGCGGAGATCCCAGGGATTTATATCCGGGTGACAGAGCTATGATGGCGGTTAGAACGGCTTTTCAGCTTTTCTGTGATTGTTGGCACCTGTATCGAAAATATATCCTTAAAACGGCAAATGAGGAGGTTCTGGAGGGGCTGAAGAATGAAGCGGATAAGATTTTTAAGAAGTATGATGAAAAGCCGTTGGCAAAAGAGTTATTGATGGCTGTACTGAATGAGATCGAACGAAAGGAGAAAGCATGAGTTGGGCGAGCAAGGCACATAAAAAGTACCAGGTAGAGAAGCTGGTCAAGGAAGTATTAAGAAATCCGGAATACAAAAAGATGCAGCAGCAGGAAGATCTGAAATGTTTTTCCTGTCTGGCACTGATCTCAGTGGACTTTATGATGAGAAAGCATGGGTACAGTAAAAAGCGGATTCTGGAGTATGTGGAATTTCTGAAAAGGCAGTTGAGTTATGTGACGGAAGATGAGGAGTACTTTAAGCTTCTCAACATGGAGATCGAGAAGGATACCGGAGTGAATGTACTGCGGGAACTGGACATTGAGATCAAGGACGATAATTAATCACAACAAACGAAAGGAGAGCGGAGATGGCGAAATTATTAAACAGACCATATACGAACGAAGAAAAGATGCAGATCCTTGATACGCTGCGGGGAAACATAAACAGAATATCTGTCTCGACGGATGTCGAAGAGATTGTATGTCAGCTAAATTTTGCTGTGGATGGGCTGTCTGCGGTGGCTTATTCGAGGATTAAGGAGATCAGAGATGGAGAGATTAACAAGCAGAGATGAGAAAGGAAATCTTAATGTTGACGGAAAAGAAGTATATGCAGGATATCTGTACAATGCAGTAGCACTCCTGGAAGAATACGAAGACACCGGGCTCACCCCGGAGCAGATCATGGAGCTGAAAGAAGCAGTTCAGAAACTCGAAAATATATTCGGAGATGAAATTACAATTAATCAGGTTATTGATTTTTTCGTTGATTTCTATATTGCACAGGGTGATCCAGACAGAGTGGAAAAAGCAGAACTGTTGACAAACGAAGAAGCTGCGAAGTGGCAGGAGCTGCAGGAGCGGGATACGGCGAAGAAACCCGTGCAAACGGAAGATGGAATGGTATGCCCGATATGTGGTAGCAAGGCAGTTCCGTGGAGCCGGTTCTGCGATGAATGTGGACAGAGATGGTGGGAAAAGGAGGACTGACATGACAGTAAAAGAGCTGGAAGAATTTTTAAAGAATGTGAATGATAAAAGTAAAACAGTGTATTTCTATCATCAAGAAGATAATCCATTTAATGATGGGATTGGGACAGTAAATGTGTTTGAAGTATCGAAAGACGAAGAGAATACAGGAAACTTTGAGGGTGTATACATACAGGGATGTTAAAGGAGGACTGACATGTTAGAGAAGATTCTGGAAGAGATAATAGAGCAACTAAAGGCAGAGGGATGCATTATAGATAATGATGCAGGACATAGAGCGGTAGATATCATCCGCAAGCACACGAATGACGGCTGGATTCCGGTGGAGGAACGGCTGCCGGATAACAGAAGATCAAATTATGAAGTGACATTTATAAACGAGTGTGGATATGAGGAACATGGTTTTTCACAATGGTATGACGGAGAGTTTCATATTCCTGCTGTTGTGATAGCGTGGAGAGAGCACTAAAGCCGTACCGCCCGGAAAGGAGAATGAAATGACAGTTATTAAACCTCTTACACCTAACTTAAGGAAAGAGATAATCGACGGAATTAACGCACAGAGAATAGAACTTGATACATGTCAAAATACAGCTTATGTATCAATACAAAAAATTAGTTTTGAGACAGTTGAAAAACTTATTAGAGGGTTACCGGACGGATATCCGATCCCGCTACTGCCTGGAGACGGATGTGCGGGAAGATGCTAGGAAGAACTTCAAACGTCAGCCGTATAAGTCGGTTGATGTGGCGAAGTACATAGCGAAGAAGTTCGGGATTGGAGGTGATGCCGATGGACAAAAAGATTCTTGAAGACTACATAGATGCCTGCGAGTTTATCAAGGAGACGGAAGCGGAGATCAAAAAGCTGAAAAAGAAGCGGAAGACGGTGATTGATAAGGTACGGGGAAGCAATCCGGACTTTCCGTACCAGCCACAGAGCTTCGGGATCGCGGGGACTACGACAACATACGCAGACGAGGATCTGATCAAGAGTGAAGAGCATATCCTGGAGACGCAGAAGCGACAGGCGGAGGAATTAAAACTTGGAGTGGAAAAGTGGATGAAGGAGATTCCGTTCCGGATGCAGAGGATTATCCGGTATAAGTTCTTCAATGAGCTGACCTGGGAAGAGGTAGCGACACTGATAGGACGGAAATGTACGGCAGAAAGTGTAAAAAAAGAATTTCAAAGATTTATGTGTGAAAATTAATGTTTGTCCCGTTTGTCCCACATGTCCCGTTTTAAAATGTTATAGTATATGCTGAAAGAAGTGGATGAAGCACTTCTGGATGGGCTGTTGAGCTCAGACAATTTTCTCCCTCGAACACTATATAAAAGAAAGACGCTCTGCATAGAAGTGTGGAGCGTTTTTCTTGTTGAAAGTTGTAAAAATATGGAATATTATAGAGGTGGGTTCGATGCAAGGAGAGGGAGGAAAATGGAAAAAAGATATCAAGTTTTTATTAGCTCTACATTTGCTGATTTAGAAGATGAAAGAAAAGGCGTCATGGAAGCAATAATTGAATTAGATTGCTTCCCGGCCGGTATGGAAATGTTTCCGGCTAGTAATAAAGAGCAGTTTGAATATATAAAATCTGTGATTGATGAATCAGATTATTATGTGATTATTGTGGCAGGGAGATATGGATCGATTGCAGACGATGGAATAAGTTATACGGAAAAAGAATTTGATTATGCAAAAGAAAAAGGTATTCCAATTCTTGCTTTTGTAAAGAAAGATATAAGCACTCTAACTAGCGATAAAATAGAATTAGATTCTCAAAAAAGAGAGTGCTTACAGAAGTTTCGTGAAAAAGTTTTAGATGGTAGAATGGCAAAGTTTTGGGATACAAAGGATGAATTAAAATATAATCTTCATAGTAGTCTTTCACACGAAATGAAAATTAATCCAAAAGTAGGATGGATACGTGGTAATACTGCTGTTGATATGCAGCTATATGATAAATTAGAAAAAATAAGAGAAGAAAGAGATTATTATAAGAAATTATATTTAGAGGCACTACAAAATAAAGATACACTTGATAATTCATTAGAAGAAAGACAAAGAGACGATTTTGAAACGAAATTGAAAGCAAAATTTATAATTAATTTTAAAACTGATCACGGAACATCATACAGTACAAAAACGAGTATTATAGATATTTTACAGACGTGTGCTGTTTTGTTCTTTTCTGAAATAGATGCTGATATGCTAAAGGGCGGTATCGAAATGTTATACGAACGAGATGGATTGAAACTAAAACTTGAATACCAAAGTCTGTCTACTATTTTGCTGAAATTGTTAGCTTTGAATATTATAGAATCTGATGACGATATAATGAATAGCACACTATTGCTAACAGATTTTGGGAAAGAATCTGTTTTGTCGTTAGTAGAATTTTAAATTATTGCCAGAAATACCGGAACACTTAATTTATAGGAGCAAAAAAACTATAATACAATTCAGTATCAAGGGAATTCACAGAAATCAGAGAAAATAATAAACCAGAATTGAAGGTGGTGACGTGGCGAATGAACAGAACTTAAAACCGGTGCGAACCAAGAGAGAAGCAAGAGAACGTGGAAGAAATGGCGGTAAAGCATCGGGTGCGGTAAGACGCCGGAAAGCAGACTTCCGGAGGACGTTGAACATGTTTCTGACCGCTGAAATAGATAGTGAAGAATGGAAGCCGGTTCTGGAGGCACTTGGAGTAGAGTGTACTTTGGAATCGGCTTTAAATATGGCCATGATCAAAGAAGGGTTGTCCGGTAATGTGAAAGCATATGAGGCGATTGCGAAATATGCCGGACAGAGCGACAAGTCGGATGAGGATATCCGGAACCGTGAGGCAGATACAGAGCTGAAGCAGGCACGGAAACAAGTTGTGACCGGAGAGAATGAAACTGAGGAGGCGCTGGATAAGCTGGACAGCATATTGAAGGAGATGCGTGACAATGCAATTAAGCAGCAAACAGAATGAGTATATAGTCAATGCCACGCATAGATGGAATATTAAGTCTGGCGCAGTACGTTCGGGAAAGTCCTATGTTGACACTGCATTTGTGATTCCTTTCCGTATCCGGGAGCGGGCCGGAAAGCCTGGGCTGAATGTCATCCTTGGTGTATCAAAAGAATCTATCGAGCGAAATGTTCTGCAACCTATGCGGGAGATATACACGGATGCGCTGATCGGCACGATCAACAGCCGGAATGTAGCACGGATCTGTGGAGAGGATGTGTACTGCCTGGGGGCTGAGAAGATCAGCCAGGTAGCAAAGATTCAGGGATCATCGATCAAGTACTGTTACGGTGATGAGATCGCGAAGTGGAACAAAGAAGTGTTCCAGATGTTAAAATCCCGTCTGGATAAGCCGTACTCCTGTTTTGACGGGAGTTGTAACCCAGAGCATCCGACGCATTGGCTGAAAGAGTTCCTAGACAATGAAGAGTTGGATATCTACTTGCAGCAGTACACCATTTTTGACAATCCGTTTCTGGATCCGGACTTTGTAGAGCAGCTCTGCAAGGAATACGAGGGTACAATATACTACGACCGCCTGATTCTAGGGCTCTGGAAACGCGCAGAGGGCGCGATCTATAAAAGGTTTGCGGATAACCCGGAAGCGTTTCGATGTGAGGTGGTTGATCAGATTGAAACAGATGCGGAGATCAAACAGTTCCGGAAGGAGGATATCGTATCCATAGAAATCGGGATTGACTTCGGAGGGAATCAGTCGGGACATTCCTTCGTAGCTCGTGGATATACGGATGATTACTGGGAGGTGATCGTGCTGAAATCGAAGCGAATCAAGGCGGCGGATGAAAATGAGGACATAGACAGCAACCGGCTGAATGAACTGTTTTGCGAGTTTATCCGGGAAGTGCTGGAGAAATATGCTGTTATCATAAAACATGGGGATTATGTGGAATACTGCAACGTGGAATCCGTTTTTTGGGATAACGCAGAGACGGTCCTTGGAAATTCCATCCGAAATGTGGTGGAAAAAGAATTCCCATGGATCGCTGTTAAGCAGGCCAAGAAAAAAGCAATTACAGATCGTATTAGATGCACCGTCAAGCTCATGGGAGCAGGACGGTTTTTTATTACAAGTGATTGCCAGTCTCTGAAAATTGCCCTGTCTGAGGCGGTCTGGAATAAGGATGTAAAAGACAAAGATGAAAGGCTGGATGATGGCAGCACTGATATTGACAGCCTAGACGCTTTTGAATATACGATAGAGCGAGATATGAAATATCTGATCCAGGAGGTGGGAAATGTTTGATGGATTCAGAAGATTTTGGAGAGGGGTGATGAGAATGTTCGGATATACAACACTGAAAAATATAGTCGGTAAGGATATCGCTCTTTCCGATACGATGATAAACGCTATTGACGACTGGAAAAAGATGTTGAATGGACAGGCGGAATGGCTTACGGATTATATTGAATCGCTGAGGATTGAGCAGGGAATTTGTCGGGAGTTTGCAGATGTAGTACTGACAGAGATGGAGACATCTGTCAGTATAGAGCGACTGAACAGAATCTATCAGAAGGCGGTTGCTGATCTGAACGAAAACCTGCAAGATGGTTTGGGTCTTGGATCTTTTGTCTTGAAGCCGATTGGACCGAATAAATCCGAGTTTATCACAGCGGATAAGTTCATTCCAATTTCATTTGCTGATGATGGAAAGCCGCGAGATATTGGGTTCCTGACCACGAAGCGGATCGGCGAAAATAATTATTACACACGATTTGAGAGGCATTATCTGGATGATAATGGAAATCTTACCGTTTTGAACAAGTGTTACCATTCGCAGGACACCTCGGATATTGGTCAGATCTGTAGTTTGGAAGAGGTTCCGGAATGGGCTGAAATCAATCCAGGACCCGTGACATATCCCGGCATGCAGCAGATGGATTTCGGATATTATCGGAATCCGATCAAGAACAAAGTGGATGGATCAGGGTGTGGAGTATCTATCTTCGATGCGGCACGGGAGCGGATTCGAAAAGCAGATATCCGTGGATCACAGCTCGACTGGGAATATCAGTCCGGAGAGCGCGCAATCCATGTGGATAACAGGGCTCTGAAAGCCGATAAGCAGACAGGGCGATTCGGAATGTCAAGGCTCAATAAGCGGCTGTACCGGGGGCTGGATCTTGAAGCCGGAAAGGATAATGAGCTTCTCAAGGAATATTCCCCAGAGATGCGGGATGAAGCTTACAAGCGCGGTCTGGAAGAGATTAAGCGCGAGATTGAGTTTATTGTTGGTCTTGCTTACGGCGACTTATCAGACGTGCAGGATGTAGCTAAGACCGCCACGGAGATCAAGACAGCGAAATACCGGAAGTACAATCGGGTGAACGCAATCCAAGGGAAATTGGGAGAGTGCCTGGAAGACTTTGTGGCTGGCCTTGCGTTCTATAACGGCCTATATACGTCCGGATATGAATTCTCCTGCAAATTCAACGATTCAATCCTTACAGATGAGGAAACAGAGCGTCAGCAGGATCGTCAGGACGTGAGTATGGGCGTTATGACACAGTTAGAGTATCGTATGAAGTGGTACAATGAGGATGAAACTACTGCCAGAAGTAAGCTACCGGAGCAAAATCAGGTAATGGAGTGATTGCATGAATCGCGAATACAAGGAACAGCTATCTCGACAGATTGAGAGGAACTATTCTGACCTTGAAATGAGAATCATGCAGGACATTGTCCGGCGTATCAAAAAGGCTGGAAAGATAACCAGCACGGCAGACTGGCAGATCAATCGGCTGCGGATTCTTGGAAATTCTTCGGAAGACATCGAAAAAATGCTGAAAGAAGCACTTAATGCTTCATATCCGCAGATGTTTGAACTGTATGACAAGGTCATTGACTGGGAATATGTCCGGAATAAAGACATTTATGAGCAGATCAATGCGGAATTTATCCCTTATGAGGAAAACGATGAGCTACAGCAGATCACAAATGCATTGATTCAGCAGACAGATGCGGACTTGCGGAATATTACGCAGTCTCTTGGTTTTTATCTGGATTATGGTGGAGGAAAGCCGGTGCTTACTCCTCTTGCAGAAGTCTATCAGAAATATCTGGATTCCGCCTGTCTGGATATTGTATCTGGGGCATTTGACTATAACAGCGTGCTCAGACGCGTTGTAACTCAGCTGACCAATAGCGGTCTCAGACAAATTAATTATGCATCTGGCAGGGCAAACAGAGTGGACGTTGCCGCCAGAAGAGCGGTTATGACAGGGATCACACAACTGACCGGGCATATATCTGACTATAATGCAGAGAAACTTTATACAGAGTTTTTTGAGGTTGCTTGGCACAGTGGAGCACGTCCGACACACGCAGTCTGGCAGGGGAAGGTATGGAGTAAAAAGCAGTTGATTACTGTCTGCGGACTTGGTACTGTGACAGGGCTGGAAGGTGTCAACTGCTACCATGAGCGATATCCGTTTATTCCTGGCATTTCTGAGCGAAATTGGACGGATGAGTGGTTGGAGGAGCAGAATCGAAAGGAAAATACTCCGAAAGAGTTCAATGGAAAAGAATATACACTATATGAAGCGAAGCAGCGTCAGCGTCAAATGGAGGCTGCGATGCGGGCACAGCGGGAAAAAGTACAGCTTCTGAAAGATGGAGACGCTGATCCAGATGATGTTATGTTGGCTAGGGCTAAGTATCAAGGACAGCTAAATGAATATTCAAGATTCAGCCGTAAGATGGGGTTAAAAGAAGAGCGTGAGCGGATATACTATGATATGCGCGGACATATTGCAACGAATACGAAGCGCCAGAACGCAAAATATACTCCTGACATGATCAAAAATGCAACAAAAGATGCAAAGCAGTATGACAGATATAAGAGCATTATTGGAGACGGCGTTGGAAACCTTGCGGATTTCCGCCAGATGAAGTACAATGATCCTAAAGAATTTAGTTTGCTGGCAGATTATACAAATTCTGTCAAAAATGGAATGATTTCACCGTTATCCGGGTTCAGGAATTATAAAACACTTTATGAAATGGTTGAAAAAGATATTGTTGGGTTAAAAACATCTACGGGAATAAAAATGACTGGTCAGAGCAAACATTTCATGGAGAGAGTGATTGGAACCAAGGAAGACCCGAAGACACACCGACCAAGAAGCGGGGTAAGCATCGAAGATATACAAGATGCACTTCTTAACGGAACGCCCAGGATTAGGGAAAGGGACCCGAACAGTATAAAGTATGTAACTGATAAATGTATAGTATCTGTAAATCCAAAGACAGGGATTCTGATACAGTGTAATCCAAGATAGGAGGTGAAGATCAGTGGTGCTAAAATTGGATAAAGAAATGGCAGAACTCCTTTCGAGCGAAGTGGAAGATATAGAGCCATTGATTATGGATCGGAGAGAGAAGTCAGGAGATACAGTGGAATTAGATGTATCGGACATCGATGAAGTACAGCTTCTGATAAATGATGAGATTGTATACAGAGGTCTCGATGATCAGGAAACAGTAAATGATTTAGGAAAGAAACTGTATGCGCTGTATGATGAAATACTTTACCAAAAACACAATAATTAGTACCGTTCATTCTTTTGAGTGAGCGGTATTTTTATACCCATTTTTAGAGAAGGAGGTGAATGGATATGGGAAGTCAGGAATTTTTGAATATCTGCAAAGCTAAAGTTGTGGAGTATTTCAATTCAAATAAGGACAAAACGGATGCAACAGGAAACTTAACCGTGAATGATGTTTTTGTAGTCTGGTACTGCAAGACGCTTCAGAACCACAAAGCACTGCTCAGCACACCTATTTCTGATGGTATGTACTATGAAATTACTTACAATGGAGACAAGAACGAGCTGTACTTTGATGCTTACAAGAAGTGGAAAAATATCTTCTTTGATCTGTAGGATGTGATCCACTATCTCCCTTAAGGCGCGGGGTTATGCGTCTTATTTTTATGCCAGCAGATCAGGCGTAAAACAGTCTGGACTTACTGGAAGTTAGAGGTGCGACCTCGTAAAAAGCGTAGATGAAAGGAAGGAAATGTAACTATGAAAAGAAAAGATTTGGAAGACCTGGGACTAGAAAAAGAAGTTGTCGATAAGATTATGGGCTGGAATGGCGCAGATATCGAGGCTGAAAAAGCTAAAATAAAGGCAGCAGAAGGAGAGAGAGACAATTACAAGTCTCAACTGGATACTGCCACAGAAGAGCTTGATAAATTCAAAGATTTGAAGCCGGAAGAAATGCAAGCCACGATCACAAAGCTCCAGCAGGATCTGAAGGATAAGGACGCGGAATACGCAGCAAAAGAAGCCGACCGCATCTTCCAGGACACATTGAAAGAAGCAATTAAAGCAGCGGGAGGACGAAATGAAAAGGCCGTTATGGCGCTTTTGGATCTTGATACATTGAAAGAGTCGAAAGATCAGAGTGCTGATATCAAGAAAGCGCTGGATGCGGCAAAGGAATCGGATTCCTATCTCTTTGGATCAGATGAACCGTTCTTTCATCCTGTTGGACCGACAAATGATAAAGGTGGCAATAGCAACGATATGGGAAGTCTGGCATCGATCAGAGCCGCAATGGGTCTTCCAACAGCAAAGAAAGGAGAATAAAAAATTATGGCAAATACAATCGCACTGAGAAAACAGTATTCTACACTTTTGGATGAAGTATACAAACTGGCATCCCTTACGGCCGTTCTGGACGGTCCGAATGAACTTGTACAGGAAGGAGCCAATGCCAATGAAATTTTGATTCCGAAAATTTCAATGCAGGGTCTTGCGGATTACAATAAACAGACGGGATATGTAGTGGGCGATGTAACCCTGGAATATGAAACAAAAAAATGTACCTACGATCGGGGACGTATGTTTACAGTAGATGCAATGGACAATATTGAATCTGCCGGTATTGCATTTGGTCGTCTGTCCGGGGAGTTCCTGCGGACAAAGGTTGTTCCAGAACTAGATGCTTGGAGACTTGCTTCCTATGCACAGATTTCCGGTGTGACCACAGTTAAGGCAAACTTATCTGATGGAAAGACTGCCCTGGCAGCTCTTCGTGCAGCACGTGGAAAAATCGAAAATGCAGAAGCCAATCTTGCGACCTGCTATCTGTTTATCAATCCTACCGTATATGGTATGATTGAGGATCTGGATACGACAGCTTCCAAAAAGGCTATTGAAGGATTTGCAGGAATCATCAAGGTACCGCAGGGAAGATTTTACAGCAAAATCGATCTGACTGCGAATGGAGTCGGAGGATATGCAAAGAATGCAGCAGGATTGGATATGAATTTCCTGATTGTAGATAAGCAGGCTGCTATCCAGTATCAGAAACATACAGTCTCTAAAATCATTACACCGGAGCAGAATCAGGATGCAGATGCATGGAAGTTTGGCTATCGTACTGTTGGTATTGCTGAGTGCAAGGACAACAAGAAAGATGGTATCTATGTCCATACAGTAGCGGGGGAATAACTCCCGCTGACAATTTGGCCTTGATTGGCAGCGGGAAAATCGGTAAGGCAAAAATAGGAAAAACAGAGTAGGAGGTATGGATATGGCTTACTCAAAGACTAATTGGAATGACAACGATGTTATTACAAAAGAAAAGATGAATAACCTTGAAACAGGGGTGGAAACCGCCAATAACGGCATCCCTGGCACAGCCACCACCGGAAAAGCCGGAACGGTCAAGCAGGCCGCAGCTGTTCCGGAAGCGGCAGGCGAGCAAGTGACAAAAGCGGAGTTTAAAGCATTGCTGGATGCTTTAAAAACTGCGGGCATTATGGCAAGTTCATAAGGAGGCACAATATGAAGGTCGATTATGAATACTATACAGAAATCTACGGCGGGACAAAACTTGCTGAAAAAGACTGGCAGAGGATTTCGCAGAAGGCAGAGCAGCGGCTAGACAGCTATACGTTTGGCCGCTGTTCCGGCGATTGGGAGGAAAAGGACTGGTGCGATCGTGCGAAGTGTGCAGTGTGCGAGATGTCGGAAATCCTGTATGCAGATGAGAAGAGAAATGGAAAGACGTCCGAAAATACGGACGGGTACTCCGTGTCATACGATACAGGAGTATCCCTTAACAGTCTGCTTTACAGTATCGTGCAAGTGTACCTTGGCAATACCGGTCTTCTGTATGCGGGAGTTGATGCGGAATGCTGACGAATACCGACATTACCATCTACAACAGACAGTATGATCCGGAGACCGGGCTTGATCGTTGGATACGGGTCTATGTTCCGGATGCGTGGTGGTATAAGAATGAAAAGGCATCTGTGACAACCGAGGGATTGAAAAGCGCAGACGTATATACCATACGGATCCCGGATATAAGTATCGTCTTGAAAAAGGACGATTATGTGGTTAAGGGTGATTGCTGTGTAGAGATGGAGACGGTGAAGGACCTGGAAGGTCTGGAAAAGACCAAGGTTACATCCGTGAACTATAATATGTTCGGTGATAACCCTCATATTAAGGTGGTTGGAGCGTAATGGCGAAAGGGAAGAAAAAGTTTGAGATTAAGACAATGAGAGGGACTATTTATACGCAGAGCTCAAAGGGTGGCAAAGTAACAGCACGGCTGGAATGGAATCCTGGATTTGAACCGAGTATGGAAAAAGGCTTCGAAAATGCCCAGGCGTTTGTGGACTCTGAATGTATCCGCCGGATGAATCCAGAGACACCGCGAAATACAGGAGTACTGATTAAGTCGGCAACCCTTGGCACTGTGATCGGCAGTGGAGAGATTCATCAGATTGCACCGTATGCCCGCCGGCAGTATTACGAACATAAAGAAAAATCGCACTGGTTTGAACGGATGAAAAACCGGCATAAAGATTCAATTTTGAAAGGAGCTGCAAAATATGTCAAATCTCATTAATAATATACGGTCGTTTATTCTGACCTGTCCATTTCTTGAAGGCGGTCGTGTGAATGTGGACTATATAGGGGAAGGAATGGGGTATTCTATTGATCCGCTTCCTTGCGATCCGATTATACAGCGGTACACGGATGGAGGAGCAAAGAAGCAATTCCAGTTTGCTTTTACCAGCCAGGAGGAATATGATCAGGATGCCCGGATCAATATTGAAAACAGCGGATTTTTCCAAGCTTTTGATGAGTGGCTGGAAGAACAGAGCTTTATGGGGAACTTCCCGGAACTGGAGGATGGGAAGCTCCCTGTTTTAATGGAAACTTTAAACAGCGGCTATCTGTACGATGTGAATGAGATCAATGCAAAATATCGTATAGAGTGCCGCTTGATTTATGTACAGGAGGTATAAAACAAAATGGAAGATACGAAACCGAAAATTGTGAGACGCTCTCAGGTAGTAGCTTTCATGAATACGGACAAAACCGGCAGCGCTCAGAAACTGGAACGAATGACGGGATTTACTACTATGACTAACAGCAAGAATCCAAAAGAGTATTCCAGACAGTATGTGGATGAGGATGCGGAGCGTTCGGATGTGGTGGGGTATGCGCCGTCTATCGAGTTTTCTTATGACAGGCATACCAATACGCCTGTCCATGACAGACTGTCCGAGATCCACGATAAAGAACTTCTGGGAGATGACGCTCATGTAGATATTGTGAGAGTGGAACTTTTTACTGAGGATGAACAGAAGCGTTGTAAGGCAACAAAACGGACTTATGCGGTAATTCCGGATACTGATGGTGATGGAACGGATGCGATGATCTATTCCGGTACGTTCAAATCAGTATCTGAAATTGAAGAGGGGTATGCGACATCAGAAGACAACTGGAAGACAGCAACTTATACAAAGGGTAAAATTCCAGAAGATTAAAAAGAAACGGAGATGAATCTATGAGCCTTTGGAAATGGAATGATGTAGAGTTGGAAATCGATATGGAAGATTATGATTTCCTGCATAAATACGAGAAAGCTTTTGAAACTTTAGAAAAGAAGGAATCAGAACTGCAGAAAGTGGGAACGCAGACTGTCATTATTAAAGAATACTGCGACATGTTTTATCAGCTCTTTGATGATATATTCGGTCCTGGTACGGGAAATAAGCTGTTTGACGGAAAGAAAAATGCCCGAATTTGTGAAGAATGCTATTCGGATTTTATTGCTGAATGCAATAAGGGAGTACTGGAAGCCAATAAGCGTAGAAATGCGATGATGAACAAATTCAAGCCAAATAGAGCACAGGGCAGGGCATCTGGAAAGAAGTGATTGGATGAATCTGTTTTATGAGGAATATCCGAAAGCCCTTGAGGTTCATGGAGAGTTTTATCCAATCATCACGGATTTTAGAGAATACATCCGTCTTTTAGATATGCTGAAATGCAAGGAGCTGAATGAAATTCAAAGAATTATGATTCTGGGGGAATACTTTTTAACAGATATTTCCATTGACCAGGAGGCCATTCATGCCTTAACCGGCTTCGTTACTATGGACTTAAAAGAGAAAGAAAATAATTCAGATAGTGAAGAAGAAGGGGAAGGGCAGGAAGAGACGGAAAAGAAAAATCTGTTTTCTTATGAGATTGATTATCCATACATCCTTTCTGGATTTCTTCGAGACTATGGAATTGATCTGGAGACAGTAGAATACCTGCACTGGTGGAAATTCCGGATGTTATTTGATGGTCTGTCGGATGATACTGAGATCAAGCAGCGGATTATGTACAGAGGGATCAACCTATCAGATATTAAGGACAGAGATGAAAGAAAACGGATATTAAAAATTCAGCGTTCCATTCAGCTCCCAGCGGAGGAGCTGACCGACTATGAGATCGGACATGCCTTTGCGTAAGGTGGTGATGACTTGAAAAAATTGCAAAAACCACTCTTGGTGCGAAAATGGTACTATTGTCCGTACTGCCATACAAAAATTGTTGTGTATAACAATGCTGCAAAGGCGGAAGGGGTCTATATTAAATGTCGTACATGTAAAAAAGAAATTGAAATCAAAATATAAAGCGCTTTAAAGTGAGCCGAAGAGCCTGCGCTATTCACGGAAGGGAGTGGATAGTATGGCGGGCTATGATGGCTCATTAAAATTCGATACAGAAATATCGGAAAAAGGTTTTAATAATGGAATTACAAAACTTGGAAGTTTGACAAAGGGTGGACTGTCAGTTTTAACCGGTGCAATCGGAAGTGTTACAGCTGCGCTTGGTGCCGGAGCAGTAGCAGGAGTGAAGTATAACGCATCGATCGAAACGTACCAGACGTCGTTTGAGGTTATGACTGGATCAGCTGAAAAAGCTGCGGAAGTCATTGACCGGTTGAAAAAGGTTGGTGCTGAGACACCATTTGAACTCTCTGATCTCGCTGATACAACACAGCTCTTAATGAACTATGGCCTTACAGCGGATGAGGCTATGGACAAGATGATGATGCTTGGGGACATCTCTCAAGGTTCTGCGGATAAAATGTCTCGTATCGCTATGGCATACGGTCAGATGTCTTCTGCCGGGAAGGTGCAGCTGGAAGATGTTAAGCAGATGATTGAGGCTGGATTCAACCCGTTACAGGAAATCAGCGAGTCAACGGGTGAATCCATGTCGTCATTATATGACAGGATCAGCAAAGGAACGATTTCTGTCGATGAGATCACAGCTTCTATGGAGCGCGCTACATCTGAAGGTGGGAAATATTACCAGTCAATGGAGAAACAGTCACAGACATTTGATGGCATGATCTCCACGCTGAAAGATAATGCACAGCAGCTTCTTGGAGATGTAGTACAGCCAATATCGGACAGCATGGTAAGTACTTTGCTTCCAGCTGCGATCGACTCCATTAATCAGATGGCGAACGCGTTCCAGACACAGGGAGTAGATGGGCTGATACAGGCTGGAAGCCAGGTATTGCTTAATCTTCTGACTGGCATTGCACAGGCGTTACCGAATATGATTACCACGGCAGTACAGGTCATCCAGGCATTTATTACAAGCTTAAATACAAATCTGCCACAAATGCTGTCAGCAGGTGGGCAGATTTTGATAACGCTGGCGCAGGGGATTATCTCTCTACTTCCATCACTGGGACAACTGGCACTTAACATTATTTTGAATCTGGCGAACGCTATCTCAGCGAATGCGCCACAGATGATTCCGAAAGCAGCAGAAGTACTGCTTAATTTTGCACAGGGGATCATAAGTAATCTGCCTAAAATTGTAGACGCTGGAATCAATATATTGATTTCACTGGCAATGGGGGTGGCAAACGCATTGCCACAGCTGATTGAAAAGGTCCCGAAACTGATCAATGAATTTTGTGCAAAAATTGACTCTTTGTTGCCAAAGCTGCTTGCAGCCGGAATTGGAGTTATTGTGACACTTGGAATGGGGATCATTCAGTCCATTCCGACTATCATTGCAAATGCTGGAGAAATTGTAAAAGCAATTCTGAATGTGATTACGCATTTGAATCTGTTTAGTACAGGTGCCAATATTATTAAAGGTCTTGGAAGTGGAATAAAAAGTTTATTCGGTAGTATCGGATCAATAATAAAAAGTTTAATTACCAAAATTAAGAATCCGTTCAATATTGATTGGAGTTCTATTGGTAAGAATATTGTGAATGGTATTGCGAACGGCATCAGAAATTTTGCTGGATCTATTGTGAGTGCGGCAAAGAGTGCGGCCAAAAGTGCTTTAAATGCAGCCAAAAGTTTCCTTGGAATTCATTCCCCGTCAAAAGTATTTCAGGACGAGGTAGGAAAATATATGGCTCTTGGTATGGGAGTAGGATTTGAGAAGAACATCCCTGTTGATGATATGAAACATGGACTGAGTGCATCTATCCGGGCTCTACAGAAGAGGAGTGTTGAAATTACATCGGCATCAACTGGAACTTCTGGGAATGTCTGGATTGACAGAGGGACTGTGACAAGATCAAATAATGAAGATGTTCAGAACTTAATGAAAGCAGTAAAGCAACTGACCAGATATGCAAATCGGCCAGTGGAAGCGGCGTTGGTAGTGGATGGAAAAACAATGGCAAAAACGATTGTAAAGCCTATGAAAAAAGAGATGGAAAGAATTGAGAAAATAAACAACAGATTGAGGGGTGAAAGATAAGTGAGTATGTCAGTTTTGTTTAATGACACGGAATTAAATAAATATATTCATGTCCTCAATGGATTTACTTCCAGATCGGGAGTTGATTGGGATCCTCAGCTTCTGGAGATTGGAAATACAGCACGGGGATCAATCTTTCAGGAAACAACATACCGCGCCAAAGAGATTCCTATGCCGTTTGAGATTAATGGGAATATAGAAAAGAATTATAATGATCTGATGCGGGTGCTTAATGTAGATAAGCCCCAGCCTTTAATTTTTGGTGATACTCCTAATAAGGTATATTATGCGGTGCCATCAGGGGGGCTGGATCTGGAGGAAGTTTTATATTACGGCAGTGGGACGATTACCTGGCTGATCCCGGACGGAGTAGCCCATTCGGTTGCTGAGAAAACTGCGGAGAATTATGGCAGTAATCAGATCACTCTGGAGAATAATGGGACAGAGTCGGTACCTATTAACATCAAAGCCACCATGAATTCAGATAACGGTTACATCGCGTTTACCCTGGGAGACCGGTTCTACCAGATCGGGAAACCGGAGGAGGTAGACGGAAAGCATTATGAGGAGTCAGTGAAGCTGTTTGATGACCACCTGTATGAAGATAAAGGGTGGTTAGTAAACCAGGGGATCACCCCACCGGTTACATCTGAGCGGTTGCAGAATGGTGTTGTCAAATATGTAAAAGAGAGTACCAATGAAGGGTATGCGACGACAAAGGACTATGGAAGTGGTAATTCCTGGCATGGGGCATCCCTTACCAAAATAGTTCCGAAAGATGTAAATAACAAATATCCGGTCAACTGGAAAGTTGCGTACCGTTTTGACTTTAATACGGATGGGGCTGTTTTCAAAGGTGTACAAGTTGGACACACTTCGGTGACGATGATCGATGAAAACGACGACATTATCTGTTCTATTATTTTTGAAGATACTTCTCCGGTAAACGAGTATTATTACATGGCGGTATTTATCGGTAATAAAAATGTATGGCATACGGACAGTACATTCCCAATGGCAAAAAAGGGAGTTACAGCAAGAGGAGATTATGGTCCTGCTGTTACAGCGGAAAAAATAGGAAACCAGGTTACGATCCGGTTCAATAATTTCGGTATCTGCAAAACGTTTTATGTAGATAACCCGGAGGCGGAGCTGAGAAAAATTACATGGTATGGGGCAGCTTATAAAGATAACTTTCATACCGAAAACAATGTGTTGCGCGCGCTCCATGTGATAAAGCATAATGTCGAGCGGTATGAGGATATCCCGAACTATTTTTCCAATGGAGATATTGTAGAAATAGACGGGGCATCCGGAAGTGTTTATATTAATGACGCTTATGATACGGATGTGGCGGATATTGGCAGTCAGCCGCTTCTTCTCCCTCCGGGCCAGCATACATTGGGAATCATTACATCCAGTTTTGCGTCCGTACCGGATGTGGAAGTTACATATCAAGAGAGGTGGATTTAATGCAATGGTTTATTATCGGACGGGATATGCATGTGCTGTGTACCCCGTCCACAGATTTGCCGCAGACACTTCCCATTGATGACAGCGGGGATAGTCTGGGACAGGAGATCTCTATCACAAATAACAGTGCGGTGGGGACCTATGATTTTACGACGGATCCCCGGCATCCGGATTCCGTATATATCACGGAGGGAAATTATATTGCGTTCCGGGATAAGTATGGCAAGGATCGGCTGTATACAATCATGTCCATCGAAGGAGATGAAGAATGGACCGTTCATTGTGAGGATATTGGATTGGATCTGATCAATGAGTATGCCGTTCCGTGGGATTATACAGCAAGATCTATTGAAGACACACTGAGCGTAGTGTTGCACGATTCCGGCTGGGAAATCGGAATCAATGAAGTGTCAAGCTACAAGCGAGCGACCAAATTCGAGGGGACTACAGACAGCCAGCTCACCCGGATTGGGGATGTGTGTAATCAGTTTGACGCAGAGTGCGAGTTTGCCATTGAAATGAAAGGCGCAAAGGTGACAAAGCAGGTCATCAACATTTACAAGACACTGGGGGAAGATAAGACCCAGCAGCGTTTCATCGATAATATCAACCTGATCTCCCTGTCCCGGTCCGGGAGCATCGAGGATCTGATTACCTGTATCCGGTGTTACGGGAAAGAGGACGAGAATGGGAATAAGCTTACGATTGCTGATATTAACTACGATGATGGGCGGTATTTCAGTCCGAAAGGCGAGCATCGGATTTACGACCGGGAGGCAAGGAATAAGTGGTCCCGGTTCCGCGCATATGACTATGAAGGTCAAGGCGAGTTTGACGGCTATATCGTTGGGACATTTGAGTACGACACAGATGATGCCAACGAGCTTTTAAACCGGGGACTGACAGAGTTGAAGAGCCGGAATGATGTGAAAGTGACGTATGAAGCAAGTCTGTATGATCTAAGGGCGGATATCGGAGATACCGTGCAGATTGCGGATAACCGGTTCCAGGAAAAAGTCTATCTTTCAGCCCGGATCCAGTCAGTGCGTAATCATTATACGGTCTCCGGACAGGACAGCGGGGTGCTTGCCAATTATAAGATCCTGACATCGAATCCGACATCCCAGGTGACGCAGATCATGGAGCAGTTAAAAGATCAGATTGTCAGTGTAAAATCTACCGAGATTACATACCAGATTGGCAACTCCGGTGTGGAGCCGCCAGAAGGGCAGTGGGTGCCAAATCCGCCTCAGACCAGCCCTGGACAGTATTTGTGGACGAGAAAAACAACAACTTACACAAATGGCAGCCAGACAACGGAGTATTCTGTATCAAGAAACGGCGATGACGGAAAGGACGGAGAGGATGGAAAACCAGGTCCGGCCGGACAAGACGGAAGAGGTGTAAGATCAACCTCTGTAACCTATCAATCGTCTTCCAGCGGAACCACAATTCCTACCGGAGTTTGGAGTTCTTCGATTCCTTCGGTAAGTGCGGGGAAGTATCTTTGGACGAGAACAGTAATTGAATATACGGATGATACTTCATCTACCTTATATTCCGTGAGTAAAATGGGTGGAAACGGGACTGATGGGAAAGGGATAAAATCAATCACAGAGTATTATCTGGCGTCCGCAAGCTCTTCTGGTGTAACGACCTCTACATCCGGCTGGACGACAAAGATCCAGACGATTACAACAAGTAAAAAATATCTCTGGAATTATGAAGTTATCCACTATACGGATGACACAAGTACCACAACGTCTCCGTGCATTATCGGCGTTTACGGAGACAAAGGCGCAACTGGAAATGGGATTCAAAGTATTACGAACTATTATCTTGCCACAGCATCAGGGAGTGATGTTACAACAGATACTTCCGGATGGACTACAACAGTTCAGACCATAAGCGCGGCTAAGAAGTATTTGTGGAATTATGAAGTCGTTACTTATACAAATGGTAATCAGTCTGAAACAGCCCCGCATATTATAGGAGTTTATGGAGATCAGGGGAAACCGGGAAAGGATGGGACGGATGGAAAAGATGGTGTAGACGGAACGGACGGGATCAGCATGATCCTTTCAAATGAAGCGGTTGCGCTGCCGTGCGATATCGAAGGGAACCCTCTTGATTACTCCCCGGCCACCGGAACAGCATATGTCTATAAAGGAGCGTCGGATGTCAGTGCCAGTGCAACGTGGACAGTCTCCTGGAGCGGTATGACAGGAACATGGACGGCATCATCCCGGACGTACAAGGTAACGGGGATGACAGCGGATGTCGGGAAACTGACGATCAAAGCTGTATATTCCGGGATTACACTGACGAAAGTTTTTACGGTTACAAAGGCGTTGAAAAATATCAAGGTCAATAAGCTATCGGCGATCAGCGGTGTGCTTGGTGAAGTGACAACAGGAAAGATCACGAATACATCCGGAGGGAAGAAAGCCCTTGTGATTGCAGATAATGCGGTCGAATTTTACGACTACACGACAAACGGAGAATTCTGCGGAAGAATCCGTGGCAGCAAGTTCCAAAATGACGGAGTACATAAGTGTATGCGGCATGAAGTGGAGTACGGAGTTGAGTGGGTAGGCAAAATTCAGGGATCATCAGATTATACGGATATGATGTATCTTTTTCCGGACGGTTTTGCACTTGAAGTCCCACTTTACAACTACGGGAGAAATATGACAAGAGTATTTAATAATCTTCCAGATGATACGCAAGGAACAATCGACCGTTTAAATGGAAGAATACAGGCATTTTCGGCATCTGTCAGCATATCAAAAGCGAATACCTGGGAGACGCAGGTTGTGAAGTTTCCAAAAGCTTTTGAAAAAGCACCGATTGTAATTGTGCAGGCACAGACAGGGCAAAATGGGACATTGGTATGGGCTGACGGCGCTACTACTACGCAGTTTACATTGCACAAGTACCGGCCTAGTACGACCGCTTTTGGAATTCAAATAATAGCTGTTTCTGATTAGGAGGATATATGAGAGTATTGCATTTCTCAGTGAATGAACAAAATATAAAAAAATCTGGAGATTTCTCCGGTATTGTAAAAGGTTCAAAAGGATACCTGAAAGCAGAATTTTCTTTCGGATCTGAATGGAGCCGGAGAAAGGCAGCCGCTTCCTTTTTTACACAGGGAAAAGAATATGCAGTCCCGATCATCCGGAACCGGTGCATAGTTCCGGACGATGTGACAGACGCAGACTATTTCCGTGTGCAGGTTGTCGGTCTGGAAAAAGGACAGATCATCAAAACAAATAAAGTATTGGTAAGACAGGAGGGATAAAGTGACAGCAGAAGAATTATTAAAACAAATGTCAGCCGAACCGTTTGCGGAAGAGATGGTCTGTTGCGTTATTGATCCGGAAACAAGGGGCATTGATGTTCCGGCAGAATACCAACTTCTCGGTGTCGAATCTGACGAGAAAGTGGAGCGGATGTATTTCCAGTGCCCGAAGATTGTCGGAGACAATATTGACCTGTCCAAATTGGCTTTGCGTGTCAATTTCCGGAACGCAAACGATCAGAAAGATCAATACATTGTGGATGATGTAGAAATCTCTGGGGATAACATTACGTTTTCGTGGCTCCTTTCCAGACGAGTGACGCAGTATAAGGGTAACGTCAGCTTTATTGTGTGTGCGGTGAAAGCATCAGGGGAAGAGATTACAAATGAATGGAATACTACGCTTGCAACAGCCCAGGTTTTGGAAGGTCTGGAAGCAGATATTACACTTCCGGAAGAAGATACGGATGTGGTAAAACAGTTAATCGCTGTTGCGACACAGAAAATTACAGATGTACAAAATGCAACTTCTTCCGCCAATACCGCGGCCAGCAACGCAGATATAAAGGCACAGGAGGCCGCCAACGCTGCCGAGGATGCCCGTGGAGTGATAGACCAGATCACGAAAGACAGTTATCTCCACACGACTACGCAGACGTTTGTAGATACGGTGAAAGCGAGTCCTACCGCCTATGGAAACGCCATCCCGGAACAGATTGAGGGGTACATCGGACAGGATACGACAAAAGGGCTGAATATAATGCCCGACAATTACAGTTTGTTGTCTAATACAACGTGTAAAATTAGCGATAACGGAAAACTATTTCTTGTGACATCTGTTGGAACTAATGGAGCATCTGCTTTCGCAAGATTTAATCTTCCATTCACATTAGAGAAATTAAAAGGAAAAACTCTTTATGCGAGCGACTTTACGACAGAGAAGACGGGAAACGGAACTCCTAGAGTAACAATATTCAAAGAAAGCGGTGGAAATGGTTCGTTATCGTCCGTAGGAACGATTGGATCTGGCGGAAGCTTGAAGATTCCCGACACATTTGAAGAAAATGTGGATCATCTTTCGGTATATTTATATGCAAATAATCAACCAAATACATCTGCATCGGATTCGGTAACTTATAAAAAACTCTGGCTTTCTCTCGATTCACCACTTGAAACATGGGAACCCTACACTGGAGGACAGCCTTCCCCGAATCCTGACTATCCTCAGATTGTTCATGGTGTCGGGGATATGGGATTCTTTGATGGGGAGTTGTTGCAGGGATATTACCAGGTATCGGATGGAACGTTTAAGCCTGCCACCGTAGCACTTTGTAACAAAAATCCTATTCCATGTAAGCCGGGTGATAAGATAATATTTGAGTATGAAGATGTAATTAATGGATCAGGTATCTCGATATTTTTCTATAAATCCGATGGAACATTTATATCACGAGTAAATAAGGTTGGCGTCAGAAAAATTGAAGGCGTTGCTCCACAAGATACCACATATTGTAACATTGTAATTAATCCGGTTAGCGAGCCTATCCCGGTTGCATCAGCCAAACACATTACCGTAACCATCAATGATAAATACGCCGTATGTGTCAAATCTAAGGGAAAGAATTTGCTTAATTTAACCGGAGAAATACTATACAGCTTCGGAAGAGAAACTATTTTTGACAACCAAGTAACAATACGGCCGACTACAGACGGCAGGTCAGCTCCCGGAGTTTGGTTCGTTTTAGGTGACATTAAAAAGTTTTTAGGAAAAACAATATACGTCAAAGCTGATGCTATCCAGCGATCCGGTAATTATAATCCCCGAATGTTGTTAATGACGATAAAGGGTAATACATCCGTGCGTACCTATTTAACATATTCGTATAGCAAGGTCGGACAGGTGATGAGTGTTAAAATACCAGATGACTTGGATACAAACGAAGCATCTGATTTGGCTTTAAATATGTATGTAAATGACGGATCGTCGCAGGTGGATGCTGACGCATATGCGATATTTACAAATGTCTATGTCGGGTTGTCGGAACCCACTAACGAATTCGTTCCTTATCAGTCCAATGTAACGTATATCCCTGTCGATTACCCACTATTTGAGGGAGATAAGATCGTAAGACGTAATGGGGAGTATAAGCTGTTAAGGAAATGGAAACAGGATATTTTCGATGGTTCGGAAGATGAGGGTTGGTTGCAAGGTAAATCCAACACAAATCAATTTTATACTAGTCAATACAAAGAAAAGAAAGTAAATGCCGATATAGTATCAAATCGATTTAAACATGCTACCTCTGTTGAACCGCCATCGATATGGATTGGAAACGACATTAATATATATTTTGAATCTGGATACTTAGACAATAATACTATAGCCGGATTTCAAGAGTGGTTACAAGAGAATCCGGTTTCTTGTGTCTATGAACTAGCCACACCAACCGAAGAACCCCTTTCATCCGAAGCCATGAAAGCCCTATACAGCATCATGGCATGTGATGAGGAAACGGAGCTGACGATTGTCGGTGTTCCGTCGGATGCGGAAATCCAGAATCAGTTTTTATTGCCACGAAACGAGGACGGGGCTTTAAACACAACAGCGTATTGCACGGCCAAGAGGAATGAAATTGCATTGGAAGAGCTGGAAAACGCAACAGCCGCAAGATTGTCGGCATTGGAAACACAGGCATTGCAGGAGGTATAAAATATGTATGAGATTATCAAACAGGTTATCTTGTCCGGGGACTATGAGTTGTCGGACATGCTTAACAAGATTAAGAAGAATTGCGTCCGGGGAGATATCACGGACGAGCAGGAAACGGAATTGATCGCACTTGCAAGGGAAAAGGCGACACCGGAAAACAGCTATGCTGGTATCCAGTCTCAGGTTGACTACATGATGGAGCTTTTAGCGGAGACAATCGGCACGGTCACAGGCTTAAAACAGGACGTGGAAGCAATCAAAAAAGCTCTCGAAGAGGGCGGGACAGATATTCCAGAACCGGAGCCGGAACCAGAACCGGACAAGTACCCGGAATATAAACAGCCTACAGGAGCGCATGACGCTTATTACAAGGGTGATGGCATTACTTGGAAAGGCGAAAAATATGATTGTATCGCACCAGATGGAGTGGCAGTTGTTTGGAACCCTGACGAGTATCCGGCGTACTGGAAGAAAGTTGAAGAGTAGGAGGGCATTTATATGGAGATCAGAGCGAGACCGTGAACCGGTCTTATTTTTGTGCAAAAAATGATAGGAGAGAAGTGGGTATGAATACTCAGTGGATTGCGCTTGTAATATCGCTGTTGGGATTTTTGGCATCAGTATATTACAGCAATAAAAACAGCAAAAAAACAGATATAGATGATGCAGTGAAACGAGCGGAACTGAATACTAAAATCAGTACAAAGCTGGATAATATTGCCTCTGATGTACGGGAAACATCAAAAAATGTTGACAGACTGAGGGAGGAAATCGTGGAACATGGAAGCCGGATCACGGCTGTGGAGCAGTCCGTTAAATCAGCACATCACAGAATTGATAAGTTGGAAAAAAAGTGAATAAAAGGAGGAGTGACTTATGGTAGAAGCGATGCAGTTGGATATTTTTAAAATGGTGATGGAGAATC